>WUUC01221429.1_pt1 | contig 60724 bp, 62 predicted proteins | sample 6278441 | NCBI WGS metagenome assembly WUUC01 (sample SAMN13675441, study PRJNA597444) | soil metagenome | isolation source: soil | place: USA: Washington | collected 2017-10
AGGTTCCTCGGGCGTGGGTTTATCGACAGACGCACCGCGGCTGCAGCAATCCGCTCCCTGTCGTACGTCTCGGAAGGCTACTGCGCTTCCGGGAGCAGGAGGTGGAGGCGTGGCTCGCCGAAAACCAGCGGAGCGATAGGGGCTGAGCTCGTGACGATACAATCGAATGTGACAGACACCGGAACCGCTCATTGGTTTCAGCCGGGTGAAGAGCTTTCGGTGGCGGGCCGAACGATTAGTGCGGGGTTTGTGTACGGTGGTTCGAGAGGTTCAGGTCCTGTCGAGCCGTCGCTGATCGATCCCCGTTGCCCGGTGACCGCCGCGGGCCAGAGGCCGGTCGAACGCTTTAGCGGCGGAACATCGTACTCGGAGTTCTCGTCGTCGTTTCGTGGGGCGTACCTAGATTGGCTCGCGCGCGGGAGAACCGGTGACGTGTTTCCAGCAGCGCTCTACCTGTTTCTGATGGGAATCGAGCGGCGATGGGCAGCGGAGGGCAACCATTGCGGCCTGGACGAATTGGCCGGACTTGCCGACGAGTGTCGGCGTATCGCGGACGTGTACGTCGGCGTCGAAGCCGCAGCGACTTGGGCGGCTGACTTGTCGGATGCCATCCGGTTGTGGATGGATCAGACCGCTCCCTCCGATCTCCCTGTCGATTTCAATCGCGGTAGCAGCGTTCGGACCTGGACGGGACTCAGGCTATTCTCCGGCCTGCGCCTGCCGCTACCCGCAGAGTGGGCTCTGCTACTCGCCTATCAGCATCCACACGGTGGGTGGCTGAAAGACTTTCTGCGGCACGAGGAATTCTGCGCGCTCTTTGCGATCCGCTACCGGGAAACACACGCCGAAGGGATCACGCTGCCTTTGGGGTACCCAGCCCCTCATAAGATGTCGCTCCGAAACCCGACGCTGCCGCGGGAAGCTCGATTTCTGGCGCTTCCATTCGAGCCGCAGGCGCATGTGGAATTTGCGGGACCTGATGCCGCTGCGCTGCTGGATCTGGCAGTCAAGGTTAAGTCCGAGGTGCAGCCATACCTCAGACACAAGCGAGCCTCAGCGCCGACGAATGTCGGTCTACTGCCCGCAGCGCTCATTGAACAATTCGGCAAACGCGAAACAGAGGAGCTGGTGGAGCACGTCGAATCCGCCCTTCGGGATCGTGGCTACGCCCACGTTACATGGGCGGATATTCTTTCAAAATGGCGTGCGCCCGAATTCCAGTTCGGGCTCCCTCACCGCCTGACGAACGTTCTCACGGGTTACGGTCTGGGGTTCGAGCCGCACCCGGAGTACTCAACCAGGACTTGGCTCAATCCTGAGTTGGGAGTCGTGTTCTTTCGTGCCCACGACGCTCCTGCGCCACGTGTTTCGGCGGTGGCCAGGGTGATCGATCTGATCGTTCCCGCGATCAAGGAAGCGCGCCTTTCCGTCAGCACGGCGGTGGAATGGCTCTTTAAGTCGGCGGAACTGTCAGAAGCGGAAGCGCATCGTCTGTACGCACGAGTTGTTTGGCATAGCCGACATTCGGTTCAACCTTCATACGACCAGTCGTTCGCTCGAGATGAGTATCCGACGTGGCGTTGGCTGCACGAGCTGTGGTCGAAACCGATCTACGACGCTGGACCGCTGGCCGAAATCGTACCGGAGCGGACTTACGAAAGGCATCGCGCGGGAGCTTTGAAAGTCGGGGTCGATCTGCCGCCACGTACATTCCGAACCGTAGAACGCCAACAACGTCTTCCGCCGAGTGTTCTGGTCGCTCCGGTAGTAATAACTGCCCAGCCGGTGTTGGTCATCGATGAAGAGGCGGCTGAAGCAAGTCTTCAGGAGTCGGACCGTGCCACCGCGTTCGTAGAGGGATTGCGTCGCCGTCGCGATCAGTCGCTGTTGGGACGACAGCGGACCACGCCAAAGCTGTCGTCGGTTGAACTTGCGGTTCTCTCGAGCATCATCACGGCACAGCCGAGGACGCGACCGGCACTCGATGCCTTATGTCGAATCGAAAACATTTACATGCTCGCACTGGTCGAGCGCATCAATCAGGTCTCGTTCGAGCTGACTGGTGAACCGGCCATCGAAGTGGCGACTGACGTCCACCTTGAGATCAATGTATTGAAACAAATCCGGGAAAGGGAACATGCACCAGATGACACAGACTGCAACAGCCACGGAACTCATTCGACCGCGAACGCGGGATAGCGTGATCAACGCTCTTCGTAGCGGCGTCGTTCCGAGCGTCGGGCTTCATCACATTCACGTTGGCCGCGAGAGCGAACTGCGCGCCTTTTCAGAAGATCTGCGAACCGTTGCCGATGGCGGAGGCGCTTACAGGGTCATCGTAGGGCCAGTGGGTGCAGGGAAGACCGAGACCGTCCAGATGATCGGCGGGATCGCGCGTGACACGTTCAATCTCGTCACGGCGAAAGTCGATCTGGACGTGCGGTGCCGGTTGTATGCGACGGGTGGCGAGGCAGCCGAGTTTTACCGTCGCCTGACCGCGAGCATGGCCATTCAGTCGAAGCCGGATGGCGACGCCATCGAGACGATTCTGAACCGCTTCATTCATCGAGTGGAGGAAGAGGCAGGCCAGTCGGGCGACACAGCGGATGACGTGATGTCGAGGCTTCTCGAGCCGCTCGTTCAACTAGTAGGCGCTTTCGATCTTCTCGATGTCCTGCGGACGTATCGGCGAGCGCACATGGGTGGCAATGAGGGAACGAAGCTCGCCGTTGTGCGCTGGCTCCGAGGGGGATTCAGCACGAAGACGGAGGCGAAGGAAGCGCTTGGCGTCCGGACCATTCCCAACGATGCGAACATGTATTCATTCGTGAAGCTGCTCGGCGCGTTCTGTCGCGCAGCCGGTTATGGCGGTCTCGTGATCTTCATCGATGAAGCCGCTGCGCTGTGTGCGATTGCCAACGCAGGCGCGCGCCAGCGCAACTACGACATGGTGCTATCCATCGTGAACGACCTGCTGCAGAACAACGTGCAGGGCGTTGGGATGATCTTCGCGGGTACACCGGACCTGGTTGATGCGAAGAAGGGCCTTCATAGCAACGAAGCGCTGAAGAGTCGCATCGGCGCGGCTGGTCCGTCCTCATCGCGCTTTTCCGATCTCGCCGCGCCAACCCTGACGCTGGCGCCCCTATCGACGCACGATCTGAAGGCTCTCCTGGTGAAGACTCAGCGCGTCTACGCGTACGGCGATGAGTCGAAGTGCGTGTTGAGCGGCGACGACATCACACAGATTCTCCAGACGCACTTCAAAAGCCTCGGCAGCGAACTGGTCCGCCGGACGCGGGATGTCGTCAAGAGCTTCGTTCACCTCCTTGATGACCTCCAGCAACGGCCCGATCTCCACTGGAGAGACTTGCTGGCCAAAACCGCCACGGCATGACAAATACGATGCTCCTCACAAACGACACTGGATTCGAGTCGCTTCACGACTCCGTAAAAACATGGATCGCCATCAAGGAGTGGCAGGCACTGCGACCAATTCAGGAGCAGGCGATCAACGTCGTTCTCGGTACTGAATCCGATCTGTTGATCGCAGCGCCGACGGCCAGCGGGAAAACGGAGGCGGCGATGCTTCCAATTGCCTCCACGCTCGCGGAGAAGCCGACGGACGGGCTGGCGTGTCTCTACGTATCGCCGCTGAAGGCGCTGATCAACGACCAGTTCCCACGCGCAGAAAGTCTTTTCGGTGCGTGCGACGTGCTGGTCACCGCATGGCACGGTGATGTCCCGCGGTCGCAGAAAACGGCGTTTCTGAAGCACCCGAGGGGCATCCTGCTCATCACGCCCGAGTCTCTCGAGGCGCTGCTGATGACACGGGGCGCGATCACCGCGGAGCTTTTCAATCCGACGCGATTCGTCGTGATCGACGAAGTTCATGCTTTCGCTGGTACCGAGCGCGGGGCTCAGGTGCAATCGCTCCTCGCGCGGATCGAGCGTGCTTCCGGAAAGAGGATGCGGCGCATCGGGCTCAGTGCGACCGCTGGAGGCCTCCACGCCGTGGCGGAGTTCCTCAGGCCACAGGCCGAAGGCGAGGTGGTCACGATCAATGATCGCGAGAGCCGGCCCGGCGTCAAGCGCATTCGCGGAGTGATCGATGACGGTCATGGCCAGGAGGAGGTCGTACAGTGGCTGTATCACAGCCTCCGCGGCTCCAACAATCTCGTATTCGCAAACCGTCGCTCAGACGTCGAGACGTACGCTGATGCGCTGCGGGAGCTGTGTGATTCGGAGGGAACGAGACCGGAGTTCGAGGCGCACCACGGCAGCCTTTCGCGTGAACACCGGGAGGAAGTCGAGTACGTGCTCAAGCACTCCGCGGAGAGCACGACCGTAGTGGCGTCATCGACGTTGGAGCTCGGCATCGACGTGGGAGCGATTGAGCGAGTCGTTCAAATCGGAGCGCCGCCGTCTGTGGCAAGCCTCCAGCAGCGCCTCGGCCGCTCGGGCAGACGGGGTGAGCCGCCGGTGCTCGACGCCATCATCATCGCACCCGCCACGCCTAGCGTCCTCGAAGACCAGCTACGCGCGGAACTGGTGCAGACGGTTGCTACCGTGGAGTTGATCAATCGCCACTGGTACGAACCGCCGATTACTACTGCGCTGCATCTCTCGACGCTCGTACAGCAATTCTTGTCACTCGTTGTTCAATGCAGCGGAGCCACGCAGGAGGAGGCGTTCTCAATCCTCTGCTCTACAGGCGCTTTCGCACAAACGACACGCGCGCAGTTTGGCAGTCTGACGTCGCACCTGATCGCGACGGACATGTTGTACCGCTATGACAGCGGGTTGCTGGTCCTCGGCGAGCGAGGCGACAGACTCGTAAAGGCGCAAACGTTCTACGCGGCGTTCGCCACCCCGATGGAGTATTCCGTCGTCGCCGACGAGCGCGTCCTGGGAACTCTGCCGCTGACCGACTCCATGGAGTCCACGGACAGCTTGACGTTCGCCGCGCGCCGCTGGCGGATTCTCCGTATCGATCATGATCGCAAGAGAATTCACGTCGGGCCTACTGATTCTGCTGAAGCGGCCCAGTTCCTCGGTAGCAGTATTTCTGTTCACGACGAAGTCCGACGCGAAATGCTTCGGCTCTACATGTCCGATGCGACACCTGAGTACCTTGATGAAGTCGCGTCGCGCCTCCTCCAAGAAGGCCGTGAGTTCTTCGCCAGGCTAGGTCTTGAATCGAACCGCATCATCGCTGTGAAGGAAGACTGTCTTCTGATTCCCTGGGTCGGCGACCGCGTCTTGAACACAATGCGCCTGCAGCTACTCGCACGAGGGATGAGCGTGAGGAAGTCCCCCTTGACGCTGCGAGTGCGCAAGTGTTCGCCAGACCGGATCCGCGACCTCCTGCCTGCGATGGAGATTGATGACACGCCCGCGGAAGTCCTCGCACAGCACGCTCGGAGCATGGCAGTCCACAAACATCATCGGCGTTTACCAGTGGACCTGCTGGCGCTCGACTACGCGTCCGAGTTTCTTCACGTCGATGGCGCGGCGCGGGCGTGGTCCGCTCTTCGTGCTGCCGCGTAAATCGTCACCAATCCCCAATCAAGGAAACTCATGAACAAGATCAAGCACGTGATTGCGAGTATTGCGCATCCGCAAGTGCTCAAAACTCGGACTGCCGCAGGAGCTCATTTCGATCCTGCGGCAATGTGTAACTACTGCCGCCAGGCAGCCGCTGGCGACGAATCTCACGACTTGGGTGACAACGTCGTCGGCATCTTCTCCACCTGCCGCCGATGGAACGGCTGCATGGTCTGCGCGCTTTGCGGTCTCGCCATGCTCAATCCGTTCGTGGAGCACTGCGCATCGGGAACGGGCAGCCGCGAATGCCCGAAGTGCGGTGCTGTTGCCGTCACTGCTGCGTCGCGGTTCATGGAAGACGTCGCCGAGCGCACGAAAGAATCTCGCCGTGCGTGGGTGGAGTGGCAGCGACGAATTCGCTGCCTGGAGCTCTTCGGCACGGCCGCGGGGATCGCTGTCTTCCACGCGCGAGTACAGGGCGACCCGCTCGCCGAAGAAGACATCGAGCAATTCTTCGACTCCGCCCTGACTGTGCTGCGCTTGGATGGGACCGAGGAGTGCGTGAACCGCTTCTTCGACCGCCTGCGCGACGCGATTTCGCTGGCGGACGAACCGTCGTTGCCCCCCCCCCCTTGCTCCGGTTCTGACCATCGCAGCACTGGATGCGACCGAGGCGCCTGACGAACCGACCGTTGGGTGAAAAGCCTGACGGTTTTCTCTTTCCCGACACCGCGTATCTATCTCATTCGTCAAATAGACGTATACTAAAAGCGACATTCTTGCCACCGCGTTTGCCACCGGAGGTCCGAAAACGATGAGTGAAACGCCGAAATCAATCCCGTCCAGAAAGCCGAAGAAGCGCACCCGTGGCCACATCCGGAAGCGGGGTGACAAGTACTACATCGTCTACTCCGTCGCCGGGCGGAAGAAGGAGGAGGTCGGCGGAGCGACGGTGGAGCAGGCCAAGCGTCTGCTCACCCAGCGACTGTTCGAGGCGGACCGCGGCTTCGTCCGAAGCGGCAAGCCGATGACCTTTCGCGAGTTCATCGAGGTCTGGCGGGCCGACCACGTCGCGACCCAGGAGCTGAAGCCCGCCACGATTCGAGGATATGACTCCGTCATCGAGCGGCATCTCCTCCCGGCCTTCGGCGACCAGCGAATGGACCGCATCACCGCGGAGCACATCCGCCGCTTCTTCAAGCAGAAACAGGAGGGAACCTCCGAGAAGACCAGCCGGCCGCTTAGCAAGAAGACGCTGGTGAACACGCTGCGCCTGCTGAATAGCATCTTCAACTTCGCGATGACCATCGAGCTTCTGGTGAAGAATCCGTGCAAGGGGATCAAGCTTCCGCGCGCGCCGAAACGGGAGATGGACTTCCTGCGGCCGGAGGAAGTCCGCGCGTTTCTCGCTGCCTTCACGGACGACGAAATGCGCTGCCTCTTCACCACCGCGGTGATGACTGGTATACGACGGGGTGAGCTCCTGGGCCTGCAGTGGGACGACATCGACTTCGGGGCAAGCGTGATCCGCGTGCGGCGGTCGATCTCGAACGGCGAGATTCAACTGCCGAAGACGGAGAAATCTCGCCGCGCCATCCAAGTCGGTCCTGAGCTCCTCAAGACGATGCGAGCGCACAAGCTGCGGACGGGCGGGCGGAGCTCATTCGTGTTCACCACGAAGAGCGGAACGCTCCTCGACCCGGACAACCTCGTCAAGCGCGTCTTCGAGCCGACACTGCTGGCCGCTGGCATCGAGCGCCACATCCGCTTCCATGACCTCCGGCACACCTACGCCTCGATCCTGATCAACGAGGGAGCGAATCTGAAGTTCGTCAGCGAACAACTAGGCCACGCGTCCATCGTGATCACGCTCGACCGGTACTCGCATCTCATCGCCGAGCGGCACGACGACACCGTATCGAAGTTCGAGAAGCTTCTACTCTCGGATGCCGCCGTGAACTGATTCACCGCCTTCTGTCACCGCGTTGACCTTCGGTAGGTTCGACATCACGCCGTGAGGTGTTGGTGGTCACTATAGAGAGCGTCGGCGCTCACATCGTCGGATCGGAATCTTCCGGATATTGATGCAATAACGCCGGAGGGATTTCCATGAGCGCAGTCGCCAGGCCTCGTTTTGCAGCGCCTCTCTACCTTGCATGGGAGGTTACGCTGCAGTGCAATGCGCGGTGTCTGCATTGTTACTCGAGCTCCGGCCCGGGTATGCGTCATCCGCGTGAGTTATCCACGCCGCAGGCACATCGCGTCATCGACGAGCTTGCGGATGCGGGGCTGCTGATTCTCGCTTTCTCCGGCGGCGAGCCGCTCGTCCGTCCGGACATCTACGAGCTGATGCGGCATGCCGCCGATCGCGAGCTGGTCGTCAACGTCGCGTCGAACGGTGCAATCGTGAACGATCGGACGGCGGCGAGGCTCGTCGAGAGTGGTGTTCGAAGCGTCACCGTCAGCCTCGATGGCGCAGACGCTGCGACGCACGATCACTTCCGCCAGTTCCCCGGGCTCTTCGATCGCACGCTTCGCGCGATCGACGCGCTCGTAAGCCATGGCATCCGCGTCGTGGTGAGCTTCACGCCCACCGCGCTCAATCACGAGCAAGGCCGGGCCGTGGTTCGTCTCGCCTACGAACGCGGGGCGAGCGCCGTGAACATGTCGGAGTACGTACCAGCCGGGCGCGGATCAACCGATCTCGCACTTCCCGCGTCGCTCGTTCGCGAAACGGTCCTCGAATGGATCGACATGCGCCGCGAGTACGCAGGACGGATGCAGGTCATCTGGCATGACTGCCGTGTCGCGCTCCTCGTTCCGCCGGAAGAACAGGACCGGTATTCGGGGTGCGGTGCAGGGAAGCTGACAGCGCGTCTCATGGCCGACGGAACGCTGACACCGTGCGTCTTCATCTCCGAGGGTGCGGGCAATTTGCTCGAGCAACCGTTTTCCGAGATCTGGGAAAACGCACCAGTGCTGCGCACGATCCGCGATCGCAATCAACTTCTCTCCGGCAACTGTGGAGGATGTGAGCACAAACAGATTTGTGGCGGCTGCCGCGCGACGTCGTTCGCATTCACGGGTCAACTGATGGGAGGCGACCCGTCGTGCTGGGTCGTCCCCTTCGCGCCGACGGGCGGGGAGGCGTGACGTGATCCCCCCCCATGCGCTCCTGACCCTCTCCAAAGACGTGATCCTCCGCCGCGATCCGTCAGGCCTGCTCCTGTTTCAGGTGCGCACGGACGAGATGTACTTCATTCCGCATGCAGCCGCCGCACTGCTGAAGCTCGTGGATGGAAGCCGAACGCTCGATGAGATCGAAGCGGAAGCGCTGCTACTCGATCCGACGACCGATCGCGAAACGTTCGTCCCGGCGATGACGTCGCTGTTATCGAGCCTCGCCGAACGTCAGCTCATCGAGGTCTGGTCGTGAGCCATCGCCCTCGCTTTGTACCGGAGCTGCCTTACCACGTGGTCTGGCTGGCCACGAACGGCTGCAATGCGCGATGCGTCCATTGCTCATCCGATGCGGCGAAGCCATGGCCGGACGAGCTCTCTACGGTTGAAGCGAAAGCGATGTTCGATCAACTCGCCGCGGCAGGAGTGTTTGATGTTGCGGTGTCAGGCGGCGAGCCGTTGACGAGGCGCGACATCTTCGAAGTCATCGAACACGCTGCGGCGCGCGGTATCCGCATCGGAGTAGGGTCGAATGGCTCGACGATCACGCCCAACACGGTGAGCCGGCTCCGCGACTGCGGCATTGACCGACTCCAGATCAGCATCGACGGCCTCGAAGCGACGCACGATCGCGCTCGCCGCTGGCCCGGCCTCTATCGGCGTGCAGCGACGGCGATCGCAACCTCGATCTCCGCGGGAATCCATACGCATGTCTGCTTCACAGCGCATCGACTGAACTGGACGGAAATCGAAGAGGTCGTCGATGTCGCGATCGGCTGGGGTGTGCGCCGCTTCAATCTGTCCCGTCTCGTGCCTGTTGGCCGAGGAGACCAGGCGCTCGATCTGACGGTCGATGAATGGCGTGAAGTCATGACGCGCTTCGAGCGCATCCGACGCGAGCGTGCCTCGACGATCGAGTTCTCCACGCATCTCGCACAGCTCGTTCTGCTGGACGAGAGTCTCGACTGCGGCGCGGGATTCATCGGATGCCAGGCCGGCATTGGCCAGGGATGCATCGATGCGCGCGGCAACGTGATGCCGTGCGTCATGTTGCCGGTGATCGCGGGCAACCTGCGCCGGGACGACTTCGAGACGATCTGGCGCTCGTCGCCGGTGCTCGCGTCGTTGCGCGATCGCTCACGACTCAAAGGTGCGTGTGGCACCTGCTCGTTCCGCGACGCCTGCGGCGGATGCCGCGGCGTTGCATACGGCTACACGGGTGATTACCTCGAGACGGACCCGCGCTGCTGGCTCGTCTCGAATGACCACGAAGGAGAAAATCATGAAAGAAGAAGCGCGTAAGGATGACTTCAAGAAACCAGTCGAGCAGTACTTCAAGCTGATCCGCGACCTTCGATCGGGCGACGAAGCGTCCGTGCCGAAGCTGATGGAGATGTGGGATCAGGACGGCGTGTTCGAGTTCGTCGGGGCGCCGCCGCTCGTGGCGACCTACAAAGGCGCGGTGGCGATCCAGACGCTGTACAAGAATCGCCTTCAGTCGTCGAAGATGCCGATCCGCCTCGAAGGGAAGGCCGGCGCGAAGGCCACCCGTGAAGCGACCCTCGGCATCGTCGACACCGAGGTGACGCACCTCCGTACGAACGGCAATCGCGCCGTGGCCGGTTGGCGGACCACCATCGGCACAGCCGAAGGAGCGGGATTCGACGTCGCCGGCTCGCATCAGTTCACGTTCGAGAACGGCAGGATCAAGAACCTCCGCGTGAGCATCTCGCCGAAGCCGGACGACAGCCGCACCGCGAACCTGACCGCTTCCGAGTTGACGGTCACGGACGTCGGCCGGCTTTCCCTCGCGGCATGGCCCGTGGTGTAGCCTCCCCGCCGTGCCTCGCCTCTCGCTCGTGATTCTCGCCGTCTGCGACCTCCATCGCTCGGTCGACTTTTATCGCCGCGCGTTCGGATGGTCGCAGACGGTCGACGTTCCGACATACGCCGAGTTCTCTACGCCGGGTTATTTGCGCGTCGGCCTCTATCATCGCGAGGGATACGTGCGGAACTTCAACGCACCGCTCTTGTCAGAGGCGCCGAGCGAAGGGGTGACGGCGACGGAGCTCTATTTCGAATGCGATGACGTCGAGGCGACGCTCGCTAGACTGGTTGATGCCGGCGCGGAGCTCATCAGCCCAGCAAGCGAGCGTTCATGGGGCGATCTCTGCGCGTACGTGAAGGATCCGGACGGGAATGTGCTCGCAGTCGCCCGGCGTCGCGACGTGCGGTGACTTCGATCACATCGCTTCGTGGCGATCGCCGCAGGTTCGCGTGTCGGGTATTGCTACCTTGCCCGTATGCGACCGCTTGTTGAACCGATTGCCGAGCCGTGGAAGATCAAGACCGTCGAGCCCCTGCGCATGACCAATCGGGCCCAGCGCGAGAAGGCGCTGGCGGACGCGGGCTACAACACGTTTCTCCTGAAGAGCGACGACGTCTACATCGATCTGCTCACCGACAGCGGGACCAACGCCATGAGCGACCGCCAGTGGTCGGCGATGATGGTCGGTGACGAGTCGTATGCCGGAGCGCGATCATTCTTTCGAATGGAAGAGGCGGTCCGCGAGATCTACGGCTTCCAATCGATGGTCCCCACGCATCAGGGACGAGGGGCCGAGCATCTTCTGTCGCGAATCCTCATCCGCCCCGGCCACGTCATCCCGGGCAACATGTACTTCACCACCACCCGCGCGCACCAGGAGCTGCAGGGCGGCGAGTTCGCGGACGTCGTCATCGACGAGGCTCACGATCCTCAGTCGCTTCATCCGTTCAAGGGGAACGTCGACACCGACAAACTCCTGGCGGTGATCGCCCGCGCGGGTGCCGACAACATTCCGTACGTCAACGTCGGCTGCACGGTGAATCTTGCAGGAGGACAGCCGGTCTCGATGGCCAACCTCCGCGAGGTCCGTGCGATCTGCAGCCTCTTCGGCATCCGGATGTGGTGCGATGCCACGCGCGCGGTCGAGAATGCCTGGTTCATCCAGGAACGGGAAGCGGGCTACGCGAACACACCCATCCGCGCGATCCTTCGCGAAATGATGTCGTTCTTCGACGGCTGCACGATGTCGGCGAAGAAAGACTGCCTGGTGAACATCGGCGGGTTCCTGGCGATGAACGATCCGGAGATTCTTCAGGCGGCGCGCGAGCAGGTGGTCCTCTTCGAAGGCATGCCGACGTACGGCGGGCTGGCCGGCCGGGACATGGAGGCCATCGCCCAGGGCATCTACGAAATGGTCGACGACGACTATATGACCAACCGGATCGGCCAGGTGCGCCGCCTCGGATCCCAGCTCATCGAGGCCGGAGTGCCGGTAGTCCTTCCGATCGGCGGTCACGGCGTCTTCATCGACGCGCGCCGCTTTCTGCCCCACCTGGACGAAGACCAGTTTCCCGCGCAGTCGCTCGCCGCGGCGCTCTATCTCGACAGCGGCGTGCGCGCCATGGAACGCGGTGTGGTCTCAGCGGGGCGCGACCCCGTCACCGGCGCAAATCGCAAGCCGTCGCTCGAGCTCGTGCGGCTCACCATTCCCCGGCGCGTCTACACGGACCGGCACATGGACGTCGTCGCCTGGTCGGTGAAGTCACTCTTCGAGCGGCGCGCGTCGATCCCCGGATTGAGCATGACCTACGAGCCGCCGACGCTGCGGTTCTTCACCGCACGGTTCGAGCCTTTGCCGGTAGGCGCGCCATCCGTGAACGAGCCTACGCCGCAAAGTGCGCTTCGTTGATGGCGATGAAGTGCTGTTTGTCCGCGGGCAGGTCATCCATCGCGAAGAGAGCGTCGGAGGTGCAGGCGGGGACGCAGGCGCCGCAGTCGATGCACTCGTTGGGATCGATGTAGAGCTGCGTCACCGTGTCGAATCCCGCCTCGTCGGTTCGCGGATGGATGGAGTCGTTGGGGCAGGCGTCGAGGCACAGCCCGTCCTTGATGCAGTTGTCTGTGATGACGTGAGCCATGGTGCAAGCAGAGTAGCGTCGCAGCGCACGCGCGACGGGGTGACCATCATCACCGGCCCGTGTGCGCACCGTCCGCATGCCCGATGCGCGCGCCTTGCTACGGTTCGTTCATGTTCCGCATCGTAGACGCCAGATTTCTCGGCCCCGGCGTGAAGCAGCTCGAGATCGAGGCGCCGCGCGTGGCGCGCAAGGAACTGCCCGGACAGTTCGTGATCGTGCGCATCCACGAAGCCGGCGAGCGCATTCCGCTGACCATCAAAGCCTCGGATCCCGCGCGCGGCACGATCACACTGGTCGTGCAGTCGATCGGGAAAACGACGTCGCTCCTGAACGAGCTCGGTGCCGGCGACGCGATCCTCGATGTGGTCGGGCCCCTCGGCAAGGCATCGGAGATCGAGACGTACGGAACCTGCGTCGTCATCGGCGGCGGCGTCGGAACGGCCATCGCCCTCCCGACCGCCCGCGCGCTGCACGAAGCTTCGAACCATGTCATCGCCATCCTCGGCGCGCGGACGCGTGAACTCGTGATTCTCGAGGACGAAGTGCGCGCCGCCTCGGACGAAGTGTTCGTCATGACCGACGACGGAACCACGGGCGAGCAGGGGCTCGTGACCGACAAACTGCGCGAGCTCGTCGCGACCTCGAAGATTGACTACGTCCTGGCCATCGGTCCCGTGCCGATGATGCGCGCCATTGCCGATGTGACCCGCGACCTCAGCATCAAGACCATGGTCAGCCTCAACTCGATCATGATCGACGGCACGGGCATGTGCGGGGGATGCCGGGTGCTGATCGGCAAGGAAAGCAAATTCGCCTGCGTCGACGGCCCCGAGTTCGATGCGCATGACGTCGATTTCAAGGTCCTGCAGCAACGCAATGCCATGTACCGCGACTCCGAGCGGCAAGCGCTTGCGCAGTTCAACGAGCACCGGTCCGAAGAGGTCGAACGCGCCCGCGGAGGATGCGCTCATGCCTAACACCGTCCCGAACAAAGAGCGGATGAAGATGCCGCGGCAGCACATGCCGGAGCGCGAGCCGCTCGAGCGATGCCATTCCTTCGAGGAGGTGAACCTCGGCTTTCATCCGGCGCTCGTACGCGAAGAAGCGCTCCGCTGTCTCGCCTGCGCGAAGCCGACCTGCACGACCGGCTGTCCTGTCGGCGTGAAGGTGAAGGACTTCGTCGCCCTGATCATCGAAGGCGACTACCTCGGCGCCGCGGCGAAGATTCGCGAAGACAACGCCCTCCCCGCGATCACCGGCCGGGTCTGTCCGCAGGAGGATCAATGCGAGGGCGGATGCGTAATGACCAAGCGCGTCGACTCGCTGGCCATCGGACACCTCGAGCGCTTCGTCGCCGACTACGAACGGCAGACCGGCCAGGTCGGCATCCCGTCGAATGCGCCTGCCACCGGCAAACGTGTGGCCATCGTCGGCAGCGGCCCCGCGGGTCTGAGCGCCGCTGGCGATCTCGTGCAGAAAGGCCACGGTGTGCGCGTCTTCGAGGCCCTGCACGAGCTCGGGGGCGTGCTGGTCTACGGCATCCCCGAGTTCCGGCTCCCGAAAGACATCGTGCGTCAGGAGGTCGACGTCGTTCGCCGCATGGGCGTGGAGTTCGAAACCAACGTGGTGATCGGCAAGACCGTCACCGTCGACGAGCTATTGAACGAAGAGGGATACGACGCGATCTTCGTCGCCACCGGCGCCGGGCTTCCCCGTTTTCTCGGCGTTCCCGGCGAAAACCTGAACGGCGTCTACTCCGCGAACGAGTTTCTGACGCGCGTGAATCTCATGCGGGCGTACCGCTTCCCGGAGTTCGATCAGCCCGTGTACGACTGCCGCGGGAAGGACGTTGTGGTCGTCGGCGGCGGGAACACGGCCATGGATTCGGTGCGCACCGCGCTCCGCCTCGGAGCGCGCAAGGCGACGCTGGTGTATCGCCGCAGCGAGGCGGAGATGCCAGCGCGAAAGGAAGAGGTGAAACACGCGCGCGAGGAGGGTGTCGCCTTCGAGATGCTGACCAACCCGGTCGAGATGATCGGCGACGAGCAGGGCTGGCTGACCGGCGTCCGTTGCGTGCGGATGGAGCTCGGCGAACCTGACGCGGACCGCCGCCGGACGCCGGTTCCCGTGCCGGGCTCCGAGGTCGTGATCGAGGCGTCGGTGGTGATCGTCGCAGCGGGAACGGGAGCGAATCCGATCGTGCAATCGACCACGCCTGATCTGAAAACGAATCGCAGGAACTACATCGAAGCGGACCCCGAAACGCTGCGAACGTCGAAGCGCGGCGTGTTCGCCGGCGGCGACATCGTGACCGGCGGCGCGACGGTGATCCTGGCGATGGGTGCGGGGCGGAGGGCAGCGAAAGCGATCGACGCGTACCTCAGTACACCGGAGTGGTAGCGAAGCTCGCGTGCTCGCTGCCCGCGCTCACCGCGTGCTCATTCACCGTCAATACCGCGCAGCGGCTCTGCTGCACGATCCGCTCGGCGAAGGTGCCGAGGAGCGTCTCATGAACCGTGCGATCCGGCTCGACGCCGAGTGCGATCAGGTTCGCGCCGGACGTCGACGCCAGACTAACGATCTCCGCGGCGTCATCGGCCGACGTCCGTTTCATCTCGCATCGATCGGCCAGCTCGCGAGGCACCCATTGCCGAACGCGCAGCGGATCGTCGTTCCTCGATTGCACGAGAACGAGCGGAGCCTGGCGGCCGTCGAGGAGAGCGGCCGCGCAGCGTAGCGCTTCGCGGGCTTCTTCCGTGAGCGAGACGGGGCACAGCACTTTCTCGATGTGCGCGTTTTCCGATGCGCCGGGGTTCACCGCGATCACCGGAACCGTCGAGGTGCGCATCACCGACTCGGTGATGGACCCGAACAAGAGGCGGCTCACGCCGGTGCGGCCGTGCGTTCCCATCACCACGAGATTCGCTCCGGATTGCCGAACTTGCGCGGCGATCGCATCGAGAGGGCCGTCCACGATCACCCGCAGATCGAACGGAACGGCCGCGCTGATGTTCTCCTCGGCGTGCGCCTGCAGGACCTCGCGCGCATTCGCGATCATCGCATCCTGCAGGTAGCCGAACACGTCCGCCGGCGTGGAGATGAAGTCCACGACGGGCACGAAGCGATCGGCGTGCATGACGAGGAGGTGGGCACCGAACCGTTCGGCAAGCGCGCTGGCGTAGCGGAGGGCATGAGCGGCTGGCTCACTGAAGTCAGTGGGAACGAGGATCAGTTTCGGTGCGAACGGTTCCATGCTCCACCTCTCGCGACGAAAGGTATGCGCGAAGTAGAACGCGTGTACATGCGCACGCGCACTCCGCCGGGTGACGCGTGTCACTCCGACACCGCTACAACGGGCACGGCTCCGAACGGCGTCAGGCGATAGCTTCCGTCGTCGAAAGGAGCTCGAGATGTCCATTCCCAAATACGTTTCCTCGTTCACCGTCGGGTTCGCGGTCGGAGCCGGGCTGACCCTGATCTATGCACCGATGACCGGCAAGAAGATGCAGCGCAAGATCGAAAAGCTCGGCGAGCAGGTGTGCGACAAGGTCGTCGACCTGAAGGCCGCGGTCATTCGCGCCGCGAGTTAGGAGTGCCAATCAGATCCACCCGGCCAGCTCACGACGCGCGATCGCCGCCATCGCATCGAGCCAGTCCGCCCGATCGTTCACGCACTCGACGAGGTGCAACTCCCCGCCGCCCGTGCTGCGGAACTGCTCCCGGCCGAGGTTCCCGATCTCGTCGATCGTCTCCAGGCAGTCGGCGGCGAATCCGGGACAGAGCACGAGCAGGTTGTCCAGACCCTGCTTGCCGAGCGACGTCAGCGTCTCGTCCGTGTACGGCTGCAGCCACGGCTCGCGGCCGAAGCGCGACTGGAACGTGACGACATAGTCGGCGCTCGTCCAATCCATCGCGGCGGCGAGAGCCGCCGCCGTGGCCATACAGTGCTCGGGGTACGGATCGCCGAGCTTTGCGTAGCGCTCAGGAATGCCGTGAAAGGAGAGCACGACTTTGTCGGGCCGCACGGGGAGGGCGGCGATGCGGTCGCGGACCGATTGCCCGAGCACGCTGATGTAGCCACGGTCCTGAAAGTAGGGAGGAATCACGCGCAGGGCCGGAACGTATCGGAGCGTCTTCAACACGTCGAACACTTCGTCATACGTCGAGCCGGTCGTGGCCGCCGCGTACTGCGGGTACATCGGAAAGAGAAGGATCCGATTCGCGCCCCATTCGACGAGTTTCCGGATGGCCGCTCCGGTCGACGGATTGCCGTAGCGCATGGCCACCTCGACGCGACACTCGACGCCATCCGCCGCCAGCCGCTGCTGCAATCCCGCAGCTTGCGTCCCGCTGATGTGCAGCAGCGGCGATCCCGCCGCGGTCCACACCTTTCGATAGAGCTCCGCCGACTTGGCGGGGCGCGTGTTGAGCACGATGCCGTGGAGGATCGGCAGCCACACGGCGCGGTTGAGGTCCACGACGCGGCGGTCGCTCAGGAACTGGCGGAGGTAGGTGCGAACCGCCGGCGCCGTGGGAGCGTCCGGAGTGCCGAGCTGTGCGACGAGAATGCCGATCCTCTCCGACATGCGGGTGAGTTTTGCACGAGCGCCGAAAAAAGTTTTGACTGCGGACAAAACCATGACAAACGGCGCCGCGGTTTCTCCTAGCATCGCCTCGTGTCAGAGTCGGTCGCAGTCCTCAATGCAAAGCCAGGCCGTGACTTCGCCGCGCAGTTTCCCCGCGCGTTCGTCTGGAAGACCTGTCTCCGTGAGATTGCCATTCTCGATTCGCGGCAGATCGGCGCCGGCGACCTCGAGGCCGCCGATCAGCTATACCTTCGCGAGGACGGTTACGCGTTTCTCCTCGAGGTCATCTGCGGCCTGCATTCGCCGATCCTCGGCGAGACGGAAGTATTCGGGCAGTTCAAGAAGTTTGCGCAGCGCGCGCAGGAGGATCGGGGCTGGCGCTGCACCGCGCCCTGGATTCAGCGGCTGATCGCCGACGCGAAACGTGTCCGCACCAATCATCTGACCGGCCTCGGCGGACGTTCCTACGGCCAGCTCGCGCGGACGCGCCTCGAGCACTGTTCGCGGATTTTCATGCTCGGTGCGGGTCACCTCACCGGCGAGGTTCTGCCCTGGCTCGAGGAGAAGCGCGTGGAGGTGTTCTGCCGCCGTCCGGACTCCGCGGCGAGCTTGCGCGACCGCCACTCCGGCGTCCGCATTCACGCGCTGGGCGAGCCGGTCGGACCGGATGCGGGTGCCACAGGTTTGATCGTTGCCGCGCCGATGACGTCGAATGAGATCGCGGCGTGGATGAGCCGCGTGGGCGGCGACATCGACACCGTCGTCGACCTTCGCGGTGAGAGTCCGGCCGATCCGCTGGCCGACGTGGCCGCGCGCGTCGTGCATTTCCAGGAGGTGCTCGACGATCTCGAAACCAACTGCCGCTTCGCCACCGCGCGCGTGCAGCGCGCGAAGATCGAGATCCGTGAGCGGGCGCAGGAATTCTGGGACCGTTACGAGGTCCGGCCGTTCGGATGGGAGGACTTGTGCGCGTAAGGCTCTCGGGTCGCTCGAGCGAGCTGTCCCGCGTTCAGATGCACCAGGTGGCGGATGCGATTCGAGCCGCCTCGCCATCGGCCGAAGTGCTGATGAACTTCCGCGAATCGCTCGGCGACCGAATGCTCAACGACCCGCTCTGGTCGATGCCGGAGAAGGGTGTGTTCACCGAGGACTTCGTCGAAGACCTTCGCGAAGGGCGGACCGACATCGTCGTGCACTCGTGGAAGGACCTGCCGACCGAGCCGCGGGTCGGGACGCGCGTGGTGGCGACGCTGCCGCGCGCGGACGTTCGCGATGTGTTGCTCGTGCGCCGCGATCTGTGGCACCTGGTGCATCCCGGTGCGCGGATCACCATTCTCAGCTCATCGCCGCGTCGCGCTCACAACCTCGGGCCGTTTCTGCAGTGGGCCTTGCCCGTTCGCGATCTCGACATCGAATTCGTTCCGGTCCGCGGCAACGTCCCCACGCGGCTGCGCAAGCTGCATGAGGGAACGCAGCACGGGCTCGTCGTGGCGAAGGCGGCGCTCGATCGACTCGCCGACAAGGTGCGTGACGCGGTCGACCGCTGCTACACGATGGTGCTCCCGATCAGTGCGAACCCGACCGGAGCGGCGCAGGGAGCGCTGGCGATGGAGATCGCCGACGGCTGCAATCCGCGGATTGTCAGGCTCCTCGAACAACTCAACGACGCGGTCACGTTCGCCGAGGCGACGCGGGAGCGGGAGATCCTCCGATCGTATGGCGGCGGGTGCCATCAGAAGATCGGCGTCACCGTGGTGACGCGCGGGGCGGACCAACTCGTCAGTTTTCGCGGCCTCACCGACGACGGGACGGTCCTCGAGTCGCTGCCGTGGCCCGAGGCGGAGTCCGGCCTTCGGAGATGGCGCGAGCTTGCGGCGGAAGGTGCGTGGGTGAATGGAATCGACGAGGGGTTGCCAGCAAGGGGGTACAACCATGCAGCGCCTGATGCGCCTGCGAAAAACGCAGCAGTTGCGTGACCTCTGCGACGAGGTCGGATTCACCACCAGTCATCTGATCCAGCCGTTGTTTGTCGTCGAAGGCTTGCAGGGGCAGACGCCGATTCCAGGTCTGTCCGGCAACCACCGCATGGACATCGACTCCGCCGTCCGGCAGATGGGCGCGGACATTGAGAACGGCGTCCGTCACTTCATCCTCTTCCCGGTGCCGGGCACGAAGGGCCGCCGCAAGTTCGATCACGACTTCACCGCGCGAACGATTGCCGCGATGCGTGCCGCGCATGGCCGCGCGTTCACGCTCTGGGTCGACACCTGTCTCTGCTCCTACACCGAACATGGCCACTGCTGCGTGTTCGGCGACGATGACCAGCTCGATCTCGAGGCCACGCTCGATGAGTTGAGCCGATCCGCGGTCGCGTTCGCGCGGGCAGGCGCGGATGGCGTCAGTCCGAGCGACATGATGGACGGCCGGACGGCGGCGATTCGCGAGGCGCTCGACGACGCCGGCTTCGGGATGATCCCGGTGATGAGCTACAGCACGAAGTTCGCGAGCAGCTTCTACGGACCATTCCGCGATGCTGCCGGCTCCGCGCCGCAGTTCGGCGACCGCAAGGCCTATCAGATCGATCCCCGCAACCGCAGCGACGCGCTCCAGTCCAGCGTGCGTTGCGCGGGGGAAGGGGCCGACCTGCTGATGGTCAAGCCGGGCATGACCTCCATCGATCTCATCAAGCCGATTCGCGACCTGACGGGTCTCGCCGTCGGCGCGTATCAGGTCAGCGGCGAATACGCGGGTCTCGCGCTGCTCGCGGAAAAAGGGCTGGCCGACTTCGATCGCGCGCTGCTCGAGACCTGGTACGTGTTCCGGCGGGCGGGAGCGCAATACGTCATCACGTACGGCGCGCGGCGGGCGGCGGGGATGGGAGTGAAGGTCGCGTAACCCTTCACCAATGTGACGTTCATCACAACTCGATGCGACATGGCTCAACGCCGCTGACGCGCTCTCTTTCTACAGTGATCTTCGATGGAACGGCGCGACACAGATCGGATCAAGTTCGGAGCGGCCCTGGTGTGGCTGGTTTTCACCATCGCCCTTGCCACGTGGTGGTGGATCTTCGGACTGCGGCAGGCCAACGCGCCTGCCGTCTACCGCATGTTCGTCGCAGAAGGGACCGCGCTCATCGGGTCCCTCCTCGTCGGTGGCGCGGCCCTTCTCTATGGAATCCGTCGCGAGCAGGCCAGGCACAACGCCGTTGAAGAGTTCTTCGCCGCATTCACGCACGACCTGCGCACCTCGCTGGCCAGCATGCGCTTGCAAGTGGAGAGTCTCGATGAAGACCTGCAGGAGCGCGGCGAGACCAACCCGCTGCTCCAGCGCCTCCTCAGCGACTCCGTGCGCCTCCAACTGCAGCTCGACAACTCCTTGTTCTACGCGAACCGGAAGCGCGGCAAGCTCTTCATCGAGCAGGTCTCCCTGCGCAAGACCGTCGACGCGATCGCGCGCGAGTTCTCCGATCTGCACGTCTCGATGAGCGGCGACATGATCGTGCTCGCCGACGCACGGGCACTCGAGGTCGTGCTCCGCAATCTCTTCCAGAACGCCCGGATCCACGGCGGTGCGAATGCCGTCGACGTGCGCATCGATCCAATCGGCGCCGCGCGCGTCGCCGTGAGGATCGAAGACGACGGCAGCGGCTCGGAGATCGACGTCCGCGACCTCGGCCGCCTCTTCTTCCGCCCGACAAAGCGCAGCGGAACCGGCGTCGGTCTCTACATCTCCCGGCGGCTCGCGAAGCGGATGGACGGCCTGCTCACGCTCTCCCGCGGCGCGCGCGGTCTCGTGGCTACGCTTGAACTGCAGAAGGCGCCGGCATGACTCGCATCCTCCTCGTCGAAGATGACCGCACCCTCGGCACGACGCTCACCGAGCGCCTTCGCAAGGAAGGCTACGACACCGAGTGGTGCGCCACGCTGGCCGACGCCGGGCGCGCATTCGATCGCGGCCTGTGGGACCTCGCCATCCTCGACGTCGGCCTCCCCGACGGCAGCGGCTTCGACTTCGCCCGGCGCATCCGCGCGTATGGCGCGACGCCGATCATGTTCATGACCGCCGCGAGCTCGGCGCAGAACCGGCTGGAAGGCTTCGAGCTCGGCGCAGAGGAGTTCATCCCCAAGCCGTTCCACCTCAAGGAGCTCTTCATCCGCATCCGCCACGTGCTCGAAAAGCGCAGCACGCGGCACGTCGTGCCGTTCGGAACGAAGACCATCGACCTCGATGCGATGGCGGTCGTCCACGACGACGGATCGCGTGAGTTCCCGCAAGCGCGCGACTTCAGGATCCTGCGCCTGCTCATCGAGTGGTCGCCGCGCGTGGTGAGCCGCGACGAAATCCTCGATCGTGTGTGGGGCGAGGATCGCTTTCCCGGTGAGCGCACCATCGACAACGCCGTCGTCCGTCTCCGCCAGTTGCTCGGCGACCACGCCATCCGTTCCGTGCGCGGCGTCGGCTACCAGTGGTCCGCCCCAGAAGGAGCATCGAATGCCATCTGAACGATTCCAGAACGCTTTGCACCGTGTGCCGCAGCAGACGCCGCCGATCTGGTTCATGCGCCAGGCTGGGCGGTATCACAAGCACTACCAGCGCCTGCGCGCGAAACACTCCTTCATGGAGCTGTGCAAAGAGCCTGATCTCGCCGCGGCGGTCGCTCTCGGCCCCGTCGAGGACTTCGACTTCGACGTTGCCATCCTCTTCAGCGACATCCTCTTCCCGCTCGAAGCCCTCGGTCTCGGCCTGACCTACGGCGACGCCGGTCCGAAGCTCGAGCCGCGGCTCGATGCGACACAGGTCGGGAAGCTGCGAACCGTCGAAGAGGCGCTCCCGCAGCTCCTCTTCCAGCGCGAAGCGATGCGCAAGACCCGCGCGCGGCTGCGTGCCGACAAGAGCCTCATCGGATTCATCGGCGGCCCGTGGACGCTCTTCGTCTACGCGGTGGAAGGAAGCCACAAGGGCAATCTGATCGACGTGAAGCGCTCGATGCATCTGTATCGCCAGTTCGCCGATCGCCTCGTGCCGCTGCTCATCGAGAACGTCCGGCTGCAGCTGGAAGGCGGCGCAGAGGTGGTGATGATCTTCGATACGGCCGCCGGCGAAGTCGCTCCGCAATGGTTCCATCGCGAGATCACCGCCGATCTCGCGCGCATCTTCGAGGCCTTCCCAGGCCGCGTCGGCTACTACGCGCGGGGAACGCAGCCGGCGCATCTCGATGATGCGCGCTTCGGTCCCGGTGCTCTGGCCGGAATCGGAGTCGACTGGCGATGGGATCTCCGCGAAGCCTTCGAGGCGGGCGAGGGCGTCGGCTTCGTGCAGGGGAACTTCGATCAAAGCCTGCTCTTCCTTCCGGCGGAGGACTTCGCGAAGGAGTTGCAGGCGTATCTCGAGCCGCTCAAGGCGCTCAGTCCCGAAGAGCGCCGCGGCTGGGTTTGCGGCCTCGGACACGGCGTCCTGCCGAATACGCCGGAGCAGAACGTTCGCACCTTCGTGCGGACGGTGCGGGAGGCGTTCGCATGAGCGCGGTCACTCTTCCGTCAGACGCGCCGTATGTCGTGCCGAGCTCCGTGCTCCTCGATCGATACGATGTCCCCGTTCCCCGCTACACGAGTTACCCAACCGTGCCGTACTGGTGCAACGACCCAACGCCCGAACAGTGGCTCGGCGAACTGCGCACTGCGGCGAAACGCCCCGAGGCGACGTGGGCGGTCTACATTCACGTTCCGTTCTGCGAGAGCCTCTGCACGTTCTGCGGATGCAACAACGTCATCACCCAGAATCACGACCGCGAGATGCCGTACGTCGAGGTCGTCGCGGCGGAATGGGCGAGGTATCTCGCGTCCGTACCCGAGCTGCGCGAGCGTCCGCTCCGTCAACTACACCTCGGCGGGGGCACGCCCACCTTCCTGTCGCCGCAGAGCCTCAGACAGCTCCTCGAACCGATGCTCGCCAGCGTGACCGTCCGCAGCGGCGAGTTCGACGCGTCGATCGAGATCAACCCCCGCGTCACCAGCATCGAGCACCTGCGCGTCCTTCGCGAGCTTGGCTTCACACGCGTTTCGATGGGCGTGCAGGACTTCGATCCGACCGTGCAGCATCTGGTCAACCGCGTCCAGCCGTACGAGATCACCGAGTCGCTGACGCGCGCCGCGCGCGACCTCGGATACACGTCCATCAATTACGACCTGATCTACGGCTTGCCGAAGCAGACACCGGAATCGATCCTCGAGACCGCACGGCTGACGGCCAGACTCCTGCCCGATCGCATCGCGCTCTACAGCTTCGCGAAAGTCCCGTGGATCAAGCCCGCCCAGCGGCTCTTCAAGGACGAGGACCTGCCGGAAGGTCCGGACAAACGGAGGCTGTACGAGATCGCGCGCGACGTCTTTCTCGAAGCCGGCTACGTCGAGATCGGGATGGACCACTTCGCGTTGCCCGACGATCCGCTCAACGTCTCGCGTGTTACCGGCGAGCTGCATCGCAATTTCATGGGCTACACCGAGTTCCGGACCGACATCCTCCTCGGTCTCGGCGTTAGCGCCATCTCCGAGACGCCGACGTGCTTTCATCAGAACGAAAAGGTGGCGCCTGTGTACGAGCGACGCGTCCGCGCGGGCGAGATTCCGACCAGCCGCGGACACGTGCTGACCGATCAGGATCGGCGCATCCGCAAGCAGATCGTCGAGTTCATGACGAAGCTGCGCGTCCCGCTCGAGCCAGAACAACTCTCCGACGTCCGCTCCTGGCTGGCCCAACTCTTCACCGACGGGCTGGTGCGGATCGAGGGACGCGATCTCGTGCTCACGGAGGCCGGCAAGCCATTCCTGCGGAACGCGACGGTGTTCTTCGATGAGCGCCTGCGCGCCGCCGCGCCCAATCAGCGAATTTTCTCGAGCTCGATATGAAAAAAGTCACGATCGTCGGCGGCGGTTTCTCGGGCATGGCCACCGCGTACTACCTGGCCCGCAGCGGCGCCGCGGTCACTCTGCTCGAAAAGCAGCATCACCTCGGCGGATTGATCGGAACGCTGCACACCGATCGAGGACCGGTCGAGCTGGCAGCGAGCGGCATCCGCAGCTCCGCGCGCGTCGAATCACTCTGCATGGACCTGGGTCTGCCGCTGCTCACGACGAAGAAGGAGAGCCGCGCGCGCTACCTCTATCGAAATGGTCCGCAGCGCTGGCCGCTCGGTCCTGCAGAGACAGTGGAGATGGGCGGGCGCTTGACCGGCAGTCTGCTCACCGGCCGTTTCCGCCCGCGCCCGGACGAGACCATCGACGCCTGGTCGAGCCGCGTGCTCGGTGCCGGTGCGTCGCTTTACATCGTCGGCGCCGCGCTGCAGGGGATTTATGCAGGGGATCCGAAACGGCTCAGTGCCGGCCTGATTTTCGGCAAGAAACCGAAGCCGGCCAAGGGCGCGCTGCACGGCCTCGTCGCGCCGCCGCTCGGCATGTCCCAACTCGTCGAAGCGCTGGAAGACCGCCTGGAGTCGCTCGGCGTCGACATCCGCAAAGGTGTGAGCGCCACCGATAACATCGACGGTCCGGTCGTGATCTGCACGGCAGCGCGCGACGCCGCCGGCCTGATTCGCAGGCGCGCGCCCGAGGCGGCGAAGATCCTGGACCGCATCGAGATGCTGCCGCTCGTGCGCGTGACCGCGTTCTATCCAGCCAGCGAGAACACCATCGGCGGATTCGGCATCCTCTTTCCCCGCGGGCAGGGGATCACCGCCCTGGGCGTGTTGTTCAACACGAATATCTTCCCGGAGCGCGGTGCCGGGCATTCGGAGAGCTGGATCCTCGGCGGCGCGCAACATCCGGAGCTGCTCGACCTGGACGACCATGCACTCTTCGAGCTCGTCGCGCGCGATCGCGAGAAGGTCTACGGGCGCGCCGCCACGCCGCTCTCCATCCACTCGCAACGCTGGCCGCAGGCCCTCCCGCATTACGACGTCGGTCTGGAGCACCTCCTGCGCGACGGCATCGAGCTCCCCGGCGACACGTTCCTGGCCGGCAATTACCTGCGCGGGATCGGGCTGCCGATGCTGCTCGAGAAAGCGTGGGATGTCGCACAACAGGTCCAGCATCAGTAGCGAAGGAGGTTTCATGACTCTGACCGAAACCCGGGCGATGCCTGCCGATATCGGAATCGATGAGGGCGACCGCCGCGAAGTCGCCGACGCACTGTCGCGGCTTCTCGCCGACTCGTACACCGTTTACCTGAAGACCCACAATTTCCACTGGAACGTCACCAGCTCGATGTTCCAGTCGCTGCACCTGATGTTCGAGGCGGATGCGGAGATCGCGCCGAACGCGCACGAGCGGACGTCCATGTCATTGGTTTTGAGCGGAAGCTTCGTCGAGGAGGCCGGCACAGCGCGCGATGTCGCTCGCAGCACGACAGTATTGGCGTTTGGTTCGTTTCCGACTCGCATCAGGGGCACGGACAGGTATCTGTGTCAGTCCGCGCAACCGTAGCCTGAATCTCACGATCGGTCACTAGGTCCTTCCGGCTCGTATCCTCGGAGCGGAGGCAGACGTTGGCGATCTTCCGGTCGAATACGCGCACTCTTACCCATAGCGTCTGCTCCGCGGCGTAGGCCGGCGGCACCGGTATGGCTGGCGCCTCACCCTGGTTCCACGTGAGCACGGCGTAATCGTTCACACTCTTCCCCACTTGAATCTCAATCTGCTTTGTCTCTGTCTGGCGGGTGCAGATCACGAAGTGCCAGGGGTCTGGGTCGATCTCCTCCGCGGCGGCAACAGTCACTTGTTCCCTCGCCACGGCGACTGGCGTTGGAACAACCGCGGAGCAGCTCGTGGACAGGAGGGCGATCAGGATGATTTCGAGTCGAGCGTGCATGGGCTTTCTCCTTACCGCGCCACGTACCGGATGACTGCCGGTCTCATTTCAGGTGCGAGGGTGATCGTATTCCCCGCATTGCCGGGGATCTCGATGAGGTATGGCGGGATGTTGATGGGGAACGTCAGATTCTCGATTTTGTGGTTAACGGTTCGGTGAGGATGGACGTCGGATTGCCGATTTTCAAAGCGCGCTGGACGCTTCCGATCAACTCGCCGGCAAGACCCAGAAACACAGCGGGAGCACAGGCAACGACGACGTGAGGGTTCTGCGTCAATAGCGCGACGACGGGCGGAGGAGTCAACTTCAACTGGAACTCCTGAGCATTCGGCCGTGCCTCGAGAACGAGCGCCCCGTCCTGCCCTGAAACAGGCGTGAGCGACGCGTCCAGATCGCGCGTCAGCTTGGACCCCGTGGCAACAGCGTTGACGCGTGCGTTCCACCGGGCCTGGCAAAGCACGTGTCCGATATTCTTGGGCAAGAACTCGATATTCGCCGTCACATCCGACCGGGCCTCGGCCGTCGAAGAGATCCTGATCGAGGAGAGGTCGTTCGCAACCGAGAAGCCGTGCAGACCGAGGCGCGCCTTCGTGCCGTCGAGCGTCAACCGACCGGCGACGTCGCCGACGTCGGTTTCCGCCCACTCGTGAAGCCACTTCTGGTTCAGTTGGCAGCCGGCGATTCGCGCGGACTTTTCGGCCTCATACGTGACTCGTCTCAGTTGGTTGTTTGCCTCGCACGCCGCTTTCTTTCCCGCCTCGGCGGTCTCACACGCTAACTTCTCCGACGCCTTCAAGGCCTCGCACACCGGCTTCCAGGCGTGGCATCCGCCATCCCACCACTCGCAGCTTCCCGGGCAGCCTCGAGTCGCGTCACATGGTCCGGCGTTGCACGCGTCAGGTTGGAAGGGCGGGTAGTTTTGACCGCACTTCAGATCCGGCTCCGGGTCAGTCTTGAGCGTTTCCTTGAAATCTACGTCCGTTCTCGGGACCGCATACGTGAGACCAAACTCCGTGCAGTTGCCGACGCCGTCGACGCAGGTGGACTGACCGTAGAAGTTGAGACTCTCAGCGATGAACGACTTGCGCACAGCCGCAGCGGTCTTCGTCCAAGCCAAGTCTTCCGCTGATCCCAGATCGGCGCCAGCCTTTGCGACGAAGGCGCTCTTGAACGCATCGAATTTCTGCGGAAAGGTCGGCAGATCACACGTCGCACTCGTTGCCACCGAAGCCGTGGGCGTCATGAACGTCGAGTCCGGCGGCCGGTTTACGAGCTCGGCTAGGACATGTATTCCATCGGGATCGATGAGGATCGATGATCTACCGATCGCGATGTCAATGCGAACGGGCTTTCCGTAGACGCTCTCGACATTCTGCTGACCGCGCAGCAGGACGTTCGGGTCGAAGTCGTGGACGAACCGGGTGCTCAATTGAATCTTCTGCAGCGGGATGGCGCTGTTGATGTTCGCGATGAACGCCTTCAAGGCCGCATTCAGCAGCGGGATGAGGAGGTCTTCATCCGGAAAGTCGGATTTTCTGTATCGAACGCGACTGAGCTTGATCTGTTCGAACGTTGGCTCGATGACGAGGTGTGTTCCCTCGACGCGCATGCTGGCGTGAAGGATCGCGTCTCCGGCGGCGAACACCTTCTCCTCGACGAACTGGCCAGAGAAGCCGAACGACGCCACGATCTCCTGCTGTCCCGTGAGGATCTTCAGATCATGAACGCCGGGCACGAGCGGCTCGATCACGTTCACAAGCGGGCCGCTGATGTCTTCACCGGCTACGCCGACGTACGCCGCCGCAGGGGCGGTAAACGAAGAGAGGTCCGCGGTGGCGGCATTCACCGACGACAACTGAGCATCACACGATGTCTTCGGCGGCCATTGCTCGTTGATCTTGCGAACGACGTGCGAACAGCCCGTCGCCAGAATGATGATGAGAAACAATGCACATCGCGCGAAGGCAAACCGTCTTCCAAGACCAGTCACCGAATCCTCCTTGTCGGTTCTCTCGATCAACCGTCGTTGATGAGAGAGACGCAACAGAAGGATTCCCCGTGGTAGAGGTCAGCCTACAATCACGGAATGCTCCTCCGCGACGTGACCTTGGGCCGCCCCGTTCATTCGGCCAGCGGCTAGGGATTCACCAGTCGCCGACGTCGCATACGCGCCGCAATACAACGAGCTCACGCTGGCGGTCGACGCCATCGCCGAACGCATTCGCGCTCTCGGCTTGCGCGCGCCCGGCAGCTATCGCGAGTTCTCGCGTCTCAGCTCGATCCCCGAGGAGGAAGGAGTACCGCGTGCCGAGGAGATGATCCGGCTGCTCGTGGCGGGGCAGGAAGCCATCGTGCGCACGGCGCGGTCGGCGTTCACGCGCGCGGAGAAAGGCGGGCGATCAGCCGACGCTGGACCTGCTCACGCAACGCATGCAGGTCCCCGAGAAGACTGCGTGGATGCTGCGCAGCCTGCTGGAGTGACCGCGCTCACGTTCACCCGTGACCGGCGACGTCGGTTGCGGCGGTGCCGGTCACTACACTCGGGATCAGAGGGTCACTATGCCGACACCGTATAACCTCGATGTCCACGATGACTGCGCCGAGTGCACGGTTCGGCAGGACCGCATGTTCTGCAATCTTGCACCGGAGACACTCAAGGTCCTCGACAGCATCAAGTTCACCGGGATCTACCCCAAGGGCTCGATGCTGTTCGTCGAGGGCGAACAGCCGCGCGGCGTGTTCTTCCTCTGCAGCGGCCGCGCGAAGCTGACCACCTCCTCATCCGAAGGAAAGACCCTGATCGTGAAAGTCGCGGAAGTCGGCGAGGTCCTCGGCGCCAGCGCAACGATTCTCGGAAGGCCTTATGAGGTCTCCGCCGAAACGATTGAGCCGTCGCAACTGAATTTCATCAAACGCGACGACTTCCTGCGCTTTCTCCAGTCTCACGCCGACGTGTGCATGCACACCGCCCAACAGCTCAGCGAAAAGTACCAGTCCGCCCAACGTGACCTCCGCTCCCTCGGTCTCTCGCAGACGACGTCAGTGAAGCTGGCCCGCCTGCTACTCGACTGGGCGGGCAGCCGCGGCGAGGCCACGCCCAAGGGAACGCGCGTCACGCTGCTCCTGACGCACGAAGAAGCCGCGCAGATGATCGGCACCACACGCGAGACAGTGACGCGCATCCTTAGCGCCTTCAAGAAGCGTGGGCTGATCGATGTGAAGGGATCGAATTTGTTCATTCTCGATCGGAAGCAGTTGGAGGAGATGGTCAGGTAGTTTGGGTCTCGGCAGGATCGCACTGTCCTCTTGGCGAGATTCACGTGGCCGCCCGCCGAAAAAACGCCGTCCGCGATCGGATAAAAGGCGATCCGTGACCGGATTCACTGTCCTCCAGGCGAGATTCACGCGATCGCGGATGCGATAAAAGTGATCCGGCCTCGGATTCATGCGACCTGAGAACATGCGCTTGCCGTTGGACGAAACGTGGTTCTGGGCTTCCCGTGAGAGCTCTCGAACGATAGTAGCTATGAATCAATCCGACCTTCCACGCAGTTCCGCAGAAACGCTAGGAAACTTTGCAGGGCCCAATTTTGGGGAAACGAATGCGGGTAGGCGCTCAGTTGTTGGTGAGCATGATTCGGGAGGGAGGAGCTGAACGATGTTCACGGACTTCATTGGCGGGTTTCTCGGTGCCCTGGGTGGGCTCGCGGCCGGCGTCGCCGCGCTCCGATACCTCCTCGGGAAATACATTGAGATTCAGATCTCCAAGGACCTCGCCGAGCATCAGCACGAGCTGGACAAGAAGCTCGCGACGCTCGAAAGCTCGATGTCGCGGCTCGGAGACGTGTTAAGCCGCCGGAACGAGCGCGAGTTCGCCGTGACTGAGAAAGCTTGGGAGCTAATGATCGAGGCCTTCGGTATCGCGCAGGGCCACTTCGCGCAAGGCAAGGAAGTTCCCGTTTTCGGCATCATGCCGGAGGCTCATGCGCTGAAGGTCATTGCGAAGCTTCCGCTCGAGGATGGACAGAAAGAGGAGTTGCGTCGTGCGAGCTCAGATGACCGCGACGAGCTTTACGAGGAATTCGAGCTTACGCGCGGATACCTTCATGCCCACAGGTTGTGGGCGACCTTCAAAAACTACGTCAGCACGCACGAGATCTTCTTCGCGCAGGAGAGCTATGAGAAATTCACGGAGATCCGAAACGACCTGTACGGCGTGATCGTGCATGTGGAGCGCTACGTCGGACCGGACGCGGAAGACTTTGACACACCGGACCGACGCGAGATCAATCGCGATCTCATGGTGTTGGACGACAAAGTGAAAGCGCTGGCGGTTCTGATTCGCGAGCGCTTCGGCTTTTCTGAGGGATAACGAGGGGGCACGGTGCATATGGGCAAACGAGAAGCGATGATCGACATGACCGATGCAGAGGTCGAAGCTCGGTACCGGGAAATCATCCAGCAGCAAGGACAGGACGCCGCCATGACTCTCATCGAGGTCGGCCGCCGGGCGACGTTGAAGGTGAACGATGCGGCACTGAAGGTTTATGAAGCTGCCGATAAGTTCAACAAGTCTTCGGAGCGGCTGGAGCGGTTCACGAAAGTGCTCATCTGGCTCACAAGTTTTCTAGCGTTTCTCGCCATCTTCCCAGCGGTCGATTTCGTGATGAAGCTGAGGCACGAACGCGAAACATCGATTGAAGGACCTGAGCCGGCGAGGGCGGTGCCTGCAAAGAGGTAACGTGGACTAAGGCACCTTCAGTAGATCGAGATGTTCGCGCGATATGAGCGCAACGAGGGTGTTTAGGGAGGAGCCCCAGACTTACGCGCGCGTCACATAAATGTCATTCCCGATCTCGTCATCCACCGCCACCGACGTGCCCCCGCACGTGATCACGCAACTTGGACGCCGCGCGGTCAGCGTAACTTCGCTGCCGGCGATGATTCCGAACGTTGCCAGGCGCTCGATGCGCGCGGAGCTTCTCGGCGCGATGTACGCGATCGCTGCGGTCGTGCCGACAGGGACGTCGGTGAGACGGGTAATGATCGGCTCGATCCGCGTCGAGTAGACGCGACAGCAGTCGCTTTGCGGAATCGGTTTTCCGTGCGGGCAGGCCGGTGGGTGTCCGAGGAAGGTGCAGACGCGATTGGTCACCGCCTCGGAGAGCATGTGCTCCATCTCGCACGCCGAAACCTCTGCCTCGTGCAGTGGCGATCCGAATGCGTGCACGAAGAGCATCTCCGCCAGTCGATGGCGGCGCACGATGGCTGCGGCGCGGCGCTCGCCGCTTTTGGTCAGGCGGAGCTCGGTCTTCTCGACGAGGCCGTCGGTGCGAAGGGATGCGAGGGCAGCATCGACATCCTCGGCCGGGACGACGTCGCCGAGATGCAGGTCGTCGATCGACGACGCGTGACGATGTTCCTCGAGCGCATACCAGAGATGCTCGAGCACTTCATCGGTTGCTGCGTGAATCATGCGACCTCCCTCGCAAAAGGCCCGCGAGGAGCCGTGAGATGGAACCTTCCGCAACGAATTCGTACTGGCAGCGCGGGCAGCGCACCATCGCGCAGCCGCGGGACAACGGACACGTCGAATGACACGCCTCGGCCTCGAAGTCGGTGGCGCAGAGCGGACATTGGGTCATAGCGAGACTCCAAGCCAGCGGAAGACGCCGTGCATCAGCGCGCCGATTCCGAAGGAGTAGACGATGATGAAAGCCGCGATGGCCCAACCCTTCCGCGCCCCCTGCTCCTTCAGCATGACCAGCAGATTGGCGATGCAGGGGATGAAAAGCGTGATCACCGTCAAGGCGATCACGGCCTGGTTCGCGGTGAGGTTTCCGGCCTGCTGCATGGCGAAGAGACCGGCCGCGCCATAGTCGCGGCGAAGGAAACCGATGACGAAGGCGGTCGTCGCCTCGACGGGCAGGCCGAGTGCGTTGACGACCAGCGGGCTGAGAAGCTTTTGCACGAGCGTGAGGCCACCGGTGGCGTCGAGAACGTAGAGAAGCAGCGTGCCGATGATGAACAGCGGCACCGCTTCTTTCACGTACCACTCCGTGCGTGCCGCAACCTTGATGGCGATGTTCGAGAGGCGCGGCACGCGCATGGGCGGAATCTCGAGCAGGAAGTCGCCGCAGTCGCCGGGGATGACCTTCGATGCAGCCCATCCGGCCAAAGCAATGGTCATCAGCGTGATGGAGAGCCAGATCGCGGCCGCGCCGATGCCGAGTGGCGCGAGCATCGCCAGGATCACACCGAGCTGCGCGGAACAGGGCACGCCGAGGGCGAGCAGCAGCGTGACGATCGTGGCCTGCTTCTTCGAGTCGAGGATGCGGGTGGTGAGCGTGGCCATCGTGTCGCAGCCGAGGCCGAGGACCATCGGCAGGACGGCCTTGCCATTCAGACCGATGCGGCGGAAGCCGCGGTGCAGCAGGACGGCGAGGCGGGGCAGGTAACCGGAATCCTCGAGCAGTCCGAAGAGCGTGAAAAACGTGAGCACGACCGGCAGCACGATGGCGATGGCGTAGGTCAGCGCCATGGTCACCACGCCGTACGGGCCTACGAGAATGTCGTGGAAGACTTTCGCGGTCTTCTGCAGCAGCGTGTGGGCAGTGCCGGTGTACGCGGGTGTGCGCACGGACTCCACGATCTCGTGGGTATGCGGAAACGGGGCGATCCAATCGATGGCGCGGATGGCGAGGGGGTTGATTCGTTCTTCGAAGACCGCGGTCTGCATGAAATCGACGAGCGTTCCGGCGCCGATCTTTCCGACGAAGAACCATGCCGCTGCCAGGACGACCAGAAGAATCGGTAGACCCCAGAGGCGATGCATGCAGATCGCGCCGATGGTCTGGCTGCGTGCGTCATCGCGGCGGATGGATGCATGCTGAATGGATGCGAGAAGCCCGTCCACGGCGCCGATGCGTGCGTTGGCGATGGCCAGGCTGATCGGCACGGCGATCTGCCGCTGCGCGGCGGCGCGAATCTCATCGAGCAGTGTGAGCACGAGCGGAGGACAGGCCGCCGCGAGAACCGGCCGGAGCGTCGCGTCGCCGGCAAGCACGCACAACGCGACGCCGCGATTGGCGAGATGCGGCGCGTGATCGCGTAACGCGGCGACGGCAGAGACCACACCGTCCTCGATTGCTGCGGCGTACGTGGTCGACAGTGAGCTCACGGCGGAGGCACCGAGGTTGTCCTGCAGTCGCCCGATGTTCCATCGGCGGAGCGCGGAGACAGCGACGACAGGGATCCCGAGTACCTGCGCGAGCGTCTTCACATCGGGCCCTTCTTCGACGCTCCTGAGCTCATCGGCCATGTTTAGAATCAGCGAGAAGCGGACGCCGTACTCGCTCAGTTGGAGCGTGAGAAGCAAGGTGCGACGGAGGTTCGCGACGTCGCCGACCTGCGCCACCTCGATGTTGCGTTCGCGCAGCAGGAGATCGCGCGCGACGACCTCGTCCTGCGACTGCGGAAGGAGGCCGTTGACACCGGGCGTATCGATGATCAGCCGCCATTCGCCGTCGACCTCGGCGGGCGCGGTTGTCATCTCGACGGTCGTGCCGGGATAGTTCGACACCGTCGCGTACCGGTCGGTGAGGCGGGTGAAGAGCAGCGACTTGCCGACATTGGGATTGCCGATGAGCAGCAGGGGGCGCGGGCCGGATTGCGTCAGGACGGCGGGGTCGGTCTGCTGGAATGCAAGCTGAGACATGGTCTCAGCGACGTTACGACCCCCTCGGAGACGGGGTCGTGATGATCGTCACCGCCCCTGGTGAGCACGCCCACGGCCGCTGACACCACCGCGGCAGAGACTGATCGTGGAGGTCATCATGGCCGCAGTTCCGACGAAAGCCGCCCCCGTTTCACGAGCCGCCGCGATCGCGATGTTGCGCGAGGCGCTGGCGCGCATCGCCGGGCCCGATACCTCCATCTGCAAGGCCGCCGCGGAGCGCGGGATCTTCTGCCGCGGCTTCCGTCGCGACGATGAAGCGGCCCTGCGCGCGCGCTACCAATGGATCGACGAGCGCCGCCCCGGGATCTCCCGCGACGACCTCGAAGACATTGGCGACCGCTGGCAACTGGCGCGGCAGGAGCTCCACCAGCTGCCGACCGCGTGTGACGTGCAGGCCGAAGAGCACGACACCTGCGGCGGCTGGGACGACTTCAGCGCCGAGGATCTCGCGCGGTTCCTCTTCGAACTGACGAAGAAGCGCGTCGTCGTTCAATAAACCGGCGCAAGGTGGCGGAGGCCGTTCTCGATCGCGATCGCGCGCGGGTAGAGCACGTTGTTTTCGAGGTGCATGTGCATGTTCAGCTGACGCTGAAACACGCGCAGATGCGTCGACAGCACTTCGACGTCGCAGTCGACGAGCAGCTCGGCCGCGAGATCGCGCAGCGTGTGGACGCGATCGCGGACGCTCTCATGCTCGATGAATTCGCGCAGCACCCGCGCGCTGATGCGTGCATGCGGCGGATCGATTCCGGGAGAGGAGGCCGCGGCCTCCAGTTTCTTGACGATCGGAAACAGCTCCCGTTCCTCGGATGCGGCGTGATCGGCGATCAGGACGGCAAGCGACTCACACAGATCGCGCATGCGGTTCAGAAGCGGGAGGTTCCCATGACACTCGACCGCAGCGTCGATAGCCGATCGCACACGCGGCAGCAGTCCGTTCAGCAGGCGCTGATGATCGTGGGCCAGATGGCGTGTGAGCTCCGCGAGAGGAGCCTGGTCCCAGTCGCGGCCTTCGCAGGTGCGGAGACCCTGCACGAGTCCGATCAGCTCATTCGCGGTCAGGCCCGCTGACGCCGCGGCACTCTTGAGCGTCGTGCCGCCGCTGCACGCGTAGTCGATTCCGATGTCGTCGAACAGGCTCGAAGCCGCACGACACACACGAAGCACTTCGCTGAGGGTCATGTCGGATGTGAGGCTCATGTCCGTTACGGTACGAGAGCGAAAATCGCGTTGCGTGGTGCCTGCTCACTGTCCGCGTGTGCGCCGGGTCACACGCCGATGTTAGCGCGGTTTCGCTTTCACGAAAGCAACCGATGACACCAGCAGGAGCGTGGCGCTGTTGCCGATGATGACCACCGGATCACGGCGGAGGATGCCGTAGGTCGCCCATAACGCCACACCCGTGGCGAGCAGCGCCAGGTAGCCCCACGAAAAGTCGGCGGCGCTCTTCGTCCGCCACGTGCGTGCGACCTGTGGGAACCACGCGCCGGTCGTTCCGAGGACGGCACCGAGTCCGACTGCGACGATGAGGAGGTCTTTCATGGCGTGGGAAGGATCGGGCGCGGTGTCCTGCCGCGGCAGGGGTCTCCATCACATCGACGAGTGACATCCGACACCCACGCGCAGCCGTCGGCTATTGAGACTGTGTCTCAGTCAAAGCGAGGTGTACATGAGAATCGTCATCGCAATCATCATCGTCGTCATCACCCTTCCCATTCTTGCGGACGAGCCGGAGAAGCAGGACGTGACGGTACGCGAGGAGATCGTCGTCACGGCCGAACGGATCGCCGAGGAGCCGGCGCGGATTCCGGGCGTCGTGACCATCATCGACCGGCGCGATCTCGAGGGTGACCGCGTCTTCACGACCAGCGAGGCGCTGCGAAAGGCCGCTGGGATCAACGTTCGCGACGAGGAAGGGCTGGGCTTGCGGCCGAACATCGGCATCCGCGGTCTCAATCCGACGCGGTCGTCGAAGGTCCTCCTGCTCGAGGACGGCGTGCCGCTCGCGTACGCACCGTATGGAGACAACGCCAGCTACTACCATCCGCCGATCGAGCGTTACGACGCGATTGAGATCGTAAAGGGCTCCGGTCAGATCGCGTACGGACCGTCGACGGTCGGCGGCGTCATCAACTACGTCACGCCGAAACCGCCGGACGTTCCGATGCTTCGCCTCAGCCTCGCCAGCGGCAGTCGCGGATACGCCAACGGCGAGCTCACCGCGGGCGGCTCGTGGGGACCGGTCGGCGGCCTGCTGACGTTGATGCGCAAGAAGAGCGACGGTGCCCGCGAGAACACACATTCCGTGCTCACCGACGTCTTCGGCAAAGTGGCCTGGACGCTCACGTCGCGGCAGCATCTGACGCTGCGCGCCAGCCACTATGGCGAGGACTCGCAGCTCACGTACTCGGGGTTGCGCGAGGCAGAGTATCGGGAGAATCCGCGGCAGAACCCGTTCTCGAACGACGCCTTCGACGGCTCGCGTTACGGCGCGGCGATGACCCACTCATTCCAGATCGGCAGCGGCGTGAATCTCGCCACGACCGCGTACGGCTCGCGCTTCGAGCGCGACTGGTGGCGGCAATCGAGCAACTCTGCGCAGCGTCCCAACGACAGCGCCGATGCGGCTTGCGGCGGGATGCAGAACCTGCAGACCACCTGCGGCAACGAGGGGCGCCTGCGCACCTACCTCACCTGGGGCGTCGAGTCGAAAGCACGCATGACCCGGAACCTTGGACGCATCGCCGCCGAAGCGGAGGTGGGACTGCGGTTCCATTCCGAAGATCAGGAGCGCCGGCAGGTCAACGGCGACTCGCCACTCGCCCGTACCGGCCGCCTCGTCGAGAACAACGAGCGGCGGAATCAGGCGGTCGCGTCATTAATGCAGACGCACTTCATGGCCGGACGCTGGACGCTGTCTCCGGGAGTGCGCGTCGAGCAGATTCGATTCGCGCGCACCAACCGCCTCGCCGGAGTGAGCGGCGAGACGAGTCTGACCGAGGTGATTCCGGGTGTCGGGATTGCGTTTGCGTTCAGTGATGCGACGACGTTCTTCGGCGGGATCCATCGCGGCTTCGCGCCGCCGCGCACCGAGGATGTGATCAGCAACGCGACCGGCCAAGTCGTGGAGCTCGATGCGGAGCGGAGCTGGAACGTCGAGGCAGGCGTCCGCAGCATCGTCAGGCCGGGGCTGCAGGTCGACGCGTCGCTGTTCCGCATGCAGTACGAGAATCAGATCGTGCCGGCCAGCATCGCCGGCGGCGCCGGTGCGACGTTGACCAACGGCGGCGAGACGCTCCATCAGGGATTCGAGCTCTCCGGACGCATCGACAGCGCGGCGCTGTTCGGGACGGAGCGCAATGTCTTCGCGAAGGTGGCGTGGACCTGGATTCCGACGGCGGAGTTCATCGGCGCGCGGTTCAGCTCCATCGCCGGAGCGGGGAAGATCAGCGTCACTGGAAATCGCCTGCCATACGCGCCCGAACAGCTCCTCACCACGGGCGTCGGGTATCTCCTTCCGAGCGGCAGCCAGCTCTATCTCGAGGCTGTGCACATCGGATCGCAGTTCGCGGACGACCTGAACACGGTCGCGCCGACAGCGGACGGCCAGCGTGGGCTCATCGACGCGTCGACGGTCTTCAACGCGACGGTGAACGTCGAAGTACCGCGGCTCAACAGCACGTTCTTTGTGACGGTCAAGAATCTGCTCGATCGCGACTACATCGTCGACCGTTCGCGCGGGATTCTGCCGGGTAGCCCGCGGCTGATTCAGATGGGCTTCAACTTCCGGCGCTGAAAGGCACGGTGCTTGTTAGAGTCCGCCGCATGACGGACATGTGGCAGGACCGGGCGGTGAGTGCAGACGAGGCGGTGCGGCGGATTGCCAGCGGGATGAAGGTCTTCATCCATGGCGCCGCCGCAACGCCGACGCCGCTGATCGACGCGCTCGCCGCCCGCACCGACGTCGAGAACGTCACGACCTACCACCTCCACCTCGAAGGAGAGATCGCCATCGCCCGGCCGGAGCTGGCCGGGCGTTTCCGTCCGATGTCGCTGTTCACCGGAGCATCGCTTCGCGCCGCGGTGAACGAAGGTCGCGCGGATGCCTGTCCGGTCTTTCTCTCCGACATCCCGCAGCTCTTTCTCTCCCGCCGCATTCCGCTCGATGCGGCGCTGCTGCAGTTGTCGCCTCCCGACAAACACGGCTACTGCACGCTCGGTACGTCGGCCGATGCCGCGGTGGCGGCAGCGCGCACCGCGCAGGTGATCGTCGCGGAGATCAACGAGCAGATGCCGCGCACACACGGCAACACGCTCGTGCCGTTCGAGTCGATCGCCGCGTTCATCCACACCAACCGTCCGCTCCCCTCGCATCCGCCTTCGGAAGCCACGGCGGCCGAGGCGGCGATCGGCGATCACATCGCGCCGCTGGTGCCCGACGGAGCGACGCTTCAGCTCGGCATCGGTGCGATCCCCGACGCCGTCCTGGCGCGCCTCTTCGACAAGCGCGACCTCGGCGTGCACACCGAGATGTTCTCCGACCGGCTCATCGATCTCGTCGAAGCAGGCGTGATCACCAATCGCCGCAAGAGCGTGCATCCGGGGCGGATCACGACCAGTTTCGCCGTCGGCTCGGAGCGCCTCTATCGCTTCGTCGACGACAATCCGTTCGTCGAGTTCTACGCCGCCGACCACACCAACGACACCGCCGTCATCCGCCGGAATCACAACGTCGTCGCGGTCAACTCCGCGCTCGAAGTCGATCTGTCCGGACAGGTCGTGGCCGACTCGATCGGCTTCCGCATGTACAGCGGCATCGGCGGGCAGATGGACTTCATCCGCGGGGCGGCGCTTTCGCCGGGCGGCGTGCCGATCATCGCCCTGCCGTCGACGGCGGCCAAGGGGACGGTCTCGCGGATCGTGCCGGCGATTCATGAAGGAGCGGGCGTCGTCACCACGCGCGGTCACGTGCACTGGGTGGTGACCGAGTACGGCGCGGTCGATCTGTGGGGGCTGTCGTTCCGGCAACGCGCGGACGCGCTGATCTCGATCGCCCATCGGGATTTTCGGGCGGAGTTGCGAAGTCAGATCGCCAAAGTCCGGCGCTTCGTGTAGTGCGGGCGCCTCGCCTGCCTTTGTCGGGTTTGGGGGCAGGCCGGAGGCCCACACTACACCGGGTGACGACCGTCACCACCCCGCGTGCGCTGCGAAGCTGTCCGGTGATCCTCGTGCGGCCACACTGCACGGGCAATGATCGAGCTGCAAGGAACGGCGAGACGATACGGTTCGCGGTGGGCACTGGCCGGTGTGACGTTGCAACTGCCCGCGGCCACCGCCGTGATGCTGGCCGGAAAGAACGGGGCCGGTAAGTCGACGCTGCTGCGCATCCTGGCCACCGCGATCACGCCCGATCGCGGGACGGCGAGCGTTGGCGGATTCGACGTCGTGCGCGACCGGGAGGACGTCCGGAAAATCACGGCCCTCCTCGCGCATCAGACCTACCTGTACGAGTCGCTGACCGCCCGCGAGAATCTGGCGGTCGTCGCCGATCATCTGCGCAAGCCGCGGACGCGCATCGCGCCGATTCTCGAAGAAGTCGGCCTCGCGACGCGCGCGGATGATTCCGTGGCCGCATTCTCCGCCGGCATGCGCAAGCGGCTCTCGTTCGCGCGTCTGCTGCTGCAGGAGCCGCGGCTGGCCCTGCTCGACGAGCCGTACGGCGCGCTAGATCCTCCCGGCTTCGACCTCGTCGATCAGGTCATCGTCAACCTGCGCCGCGGCGGCGCGACGGTGGTCATGGCCACCCACCAGTGGGAGCGCGCGGCGCGGATCTGCGACTCCGCCGTCGTGCTCGACCAGGGACGGCTGATCTGGCAGGGAGCGGCGGCGGATTCGCTGGCGCATGAGCCGAGGTGGGTGGCGTGAGCTCCGATGTGAGAGTGGCGCTCACCGCATCGCGTGAGACCACCCCGAACGCTCTCACCGCCGCACTGCGCAAGGAGCTTCTCCTGCAATGGCGCACGCGCGGCCAGCTCATGGCCGTCTTCGTCTTCGGCGCGGCTGCGCTGCTCCTCTTCAGCTTCGCCATCGGGCCGAGCACTGTCGCGTTACGCACCTTCTCGGCCGGCTTCCTCTGGCTCGGCCTCCTCCTATCGTCGACGTTGACGCTCGCCGAGAGCTTTCACGTGGAGACGGAGCACAAGGCGCTCGAGGGGCTGCTGCTGCTCCCGTCCGACGCGCGAGCGCTCTACTACGGGAAAGCCATCGCCAACTGGCTGCAGCTCACGCTCCTCGGTGCGGCGCTCGTACCGATCATGGTCGTCCTCTACGACGCCGGCACGACACGTCTGCCGCTGTTGCTGGCGGTGATCGCGCTCGGTGCGGCCGGACTCTCTGCGCCGGGAACGCTCTACGCCGCGATGACCGCGCAACTGCAGGCGAAACAGACCCTGCTGCCGCTGCTCCTGTTTCCGCTCATCGTTCCGGCGCTGCTGGCGTCGGTCAAGGCCACCTCGCTGGTCATCCTCGGCGATCCGATGGGTGAGCTGCGCTCGTGGCTCGCCCTCCTCGCCGCGTTCGATCTCATCTACTGGTCTCTCTGCGGTCTCCTCTACGGCCGCGTCATCGACAGCTAGTCAGGAGCATTCATGGAAGTCTCGGCGCATCGATTCCCGTACGTCCTGCTCGTCGCAGGCGTGATCTGCCTCGTCGCCGGCTCGTGGCTCGGCCTGTTCGTCGTTCCCGCCGAGCAATACATGGGCGATGTCCAGCGGATCATGTACGTCCACGTTCCCACCGCCTGGACGTGGATGATCGTGGTCCTCTTCACCCTCGGCGCGGCCATGTCCTTTCTCTTCACGGCCGATCTGAAGTGGGACGCGCGCATGGAGGCGGGCCTGGAGATCGGAAGCCTGCTCGCGTTCCTGCTCTGCTGTCAGGGAGCGATCTGGGCCAAGCCGACATGGGGCGTGTGGTGGGACTGGGACCCGCGACTCACCTCGACGGCGGTCCTGCTCTTCGCGTTCCTCGGCATTCTGGCGCTGCGCAAGTTCGTCGACGATCCGGCGCGGCGCGCGATCTGGTCGGCGGTGGCGACGATCATCGCCTCGATCGACCTGCCGATCGTCTACTTCTCCGTCAAGTGGTGGAACTCGCTCCACCAGCAGCAGTCGACGCCCGACACGGTCTCGTCGACGTTTCACATGCCGCTGCGCCTGAACGCGATCGGCATCCTGCTGGTGGTCATCGCGCTGCTCGCGCTCCGCTCGCGCCTCGCCGGATACCGGCTGCGCGAGCAGCTCGCCGAGCCGCCTTCATTCGTCAGTCACGAAGCAGCAGGGGAGCTCGCATGAACGGCATCGTCATCGGAGGATGGGAGTTCGTCTGGGCGGCATACGCCCTCACCGCTATCGCTCTCGTTGCGTACGGGGTGATGGTTGTCACCCGCTCTCGTGAGGAGCGGCGCCGCGCCGAAGCGGCCACGGATCGAGGATGAACACCATGAGTACTCCACGCACCGCAACTGCTCAGCACCGCCGCACGGGACGCTGGTTCATGCTCGCTGCGCTCATCGTTTCCGGTGGCGCGTTCGCCGTCCTCGCCGCGAGCGGCATCAACGACAACCTCGTTTACTACTGGACGCCCACCGACCTGCACGCCAACGGTGCGAAGGCGTACGGCGCGACGATCCGCCTCGGCGGCATGGTCTCGGCGGGGTCGATCAGGAAAGTCGGCGGGTCAACGGTCGAATTCGACGTCCACGACGGCGTGAAAACAGTCCACGTCAAGACGATGACCGTCCCGCCGCAGATGTTCCGCGAGCACATCGGCGTCGTCGTCGAGGGGACGATGGTGCAGGGCGGCTACTTTCAGTCGAACCGGCTGATGGTCTCGCACAACAACGAGTACAAGGCGCCGGAATCGGGCCATCCGGTCGATCAGAAACAGCTCGAGAAGATGCTGCACTCGGTCGATGAAGGGAACTCGTAATGGCTGCCCTCGGACGCATCCTTATCCTCGGGTCGCTGCTCGCCGCTAGCGCCGGCGCGCTGCTCGGCTTCGCCTCCGCGCGCACACGATCGCTCGACGGACTGCAGTGGGCGCGGCGCCTGGCGTACGTCTACGCTGCGCTGATCATCGGCGCCACGCTGCTGATGGAGTACGCGCTCCTCACGCACGACTTCTCCGTCGCCTATGTCGCGCAGGTCGGCTCGCGCGCGGTGCCGACCTGGGTCAGCATCGTCAGTCTCTGGTCGTCCCTCGAAGGCTCGCTGCTCTTCTGGGGCTTCGTCCTCGGCGCGTACATCGCCATTGCCGTCTTCTTCACGCGCGGTCAATACGTTGACTACCAGCCGGCGGCCATCGGCGTCTGGCTCGCGTGCGCCGCCTTTTTCAGCTTCCTGCTTGCAGGACCGGCGAATCCTTTCGGGACGGTGATCAATCCGCCGCTCGACGGCCCGGGCCCGAATCCGCTGCTGCAGAACCACGTGCTGATGGCGGTCCATCCGCCGTTCCTCTATCTCGGCTACGTCGGCATGACCATCCCGTTCGGCTTCGCCTGCGCGGCGCTGATGAAAGGGAAGCTCGGACCGGGAATCATCAAACCGCTGCGCGAGTCGCTCCTGCTGCCGTGGGTGTTCCAGAGCCTGGCGATCATGCTCGGCGGCTGGTGGGCGTATGAAGTCCTCGGCTGGGGCGGTTACTGGGCGTGGGATCCGGTGGAGAACGCGTCGCTCCTTCCGTGGCTCACCGCGACCGCGGCCATTCACTCGCTGATGGTCGTCGAGCGCCGCGGCATTCTCAAAGGCTGGACGGTCACGCTCATCCAGGCGACGTTCCTTCTGGTGATTCTCGGAACGTTCATGACCCGCTCAGGCGTCTTCAACTCCGTGCACTCGTTCACCCAGAGCGCGATCGGTCCGACGCTGCTGGTCTTCCTCGCGGCGGCGCTGCTGTTCACCGTCGCGCTGCTCGCCTTCCGCATCGACGCGCTCGAAACCGAGGGACGGATCGAAGGCGTGGCGACGCGCGAGGCGATGTTCGTGATCAACAACCTGCTGTTCGTGCTGCTCACGTTCACGGTGCTGATCGGAACGGTCTTTCCGCTGATCACCGAGGCGGTGAGCGGGAAGCAGATGAGCGTGGGGCGGCCGTATTTCGACAGCATGGTCGTGCCGGTCGGCGCGGCGCTGTTGTTCGTGCTCGGAATCGGCCCGGCATTGCCGTGGGGACGCTCGACGGGCGAGCAGGTGCGCAACGCGCTGCTGCCGCCGATGATCGGCGCGGCGTCGTTGCTCGCCATCGGACTCGTTTTCGGCGTGCGCAGCCCCTGGACGCTGGTGACGCTGGCGTTCGGCGGCTACGCGGCGTGGGTCACGGTCGTTCAGATCAGCCGCGGACCCGTCGCGCGCGGACGCCGCCGCTTTGCGTCGTACGTCGTGCACGCCGCGGTGATCGTCGTGCTCATCGCCGTCGCCGTCAGCAGTTCGATGCGGGAAACCACCGAGCTGCATTTCACCAACGGCCAGACCCAGCGCGCCTCGGGCTACGACGTGAAGTTCCTCGGCGTCTTCCAGCAGCAGGAGGCGCACCGCAGCTCGCTGATCGGCCGCTTCTCCGTGAGCCGCGACGGCAAAGAGCTCACCATCCTCGAGCCGCGCATGAATCAGTACGAAATGATGCGCGAGCCGATCGGCACGCCCGACGTCTACACGACCGCAGGTGGCGACTTCTACATCGCCATCAGCAACATCGACCCCGCCACGCAGACGGCGAGCATCACGGTCTTCGCCTCGCCGCTCATCGTCTGGATCTGGATCGCCGTGATTGTGATGGGGCTGGGTGCGCTGTTCGGATTGCGGCCGGGAAAACCGATCGTCACGCGTGAGGTGAAGGCAGAGGTGCCCGCCGGTAGCGCACCGGAGCCCGCATGAATCGCACCGTCCTCACCACCGGCGTCGTCATCTCCGCCATTCTCATCGGCCTTCTCTTTCTGGGTCTCGGGAAGAACCCGAACGAGATTCGCTCGCCGCTGATCGGCCGTCCTGCGCCGGCGTTCGCGTTGCGTGAAGCAGGGACGGGCCGCACCGTCGACGTCGGCCAGTTCCGCGGCAAACCGGTGGTCATCAATTTCTGGGCGACCTGGTGCGGACCGTGTTGGGAGGAGCACCCGGTGCTCGTCGCCGGCGCGCGCGCACGCTCGAACGTGCAGTTCCTCGGCGTCGTGTTCCAGGACACCGAAGAGAAAATCCTCGGCTTTCTGGAGCAGCGCGGGTCGAGCTATCCGACCGTCGTCGACGATCGCGGCAAGACCGCCATCGCGTACGGCGTGGCCGGCGTTCCGGAGACGTTCTTCCTCGATGCGAACGGGGTGATCGTCGCGAAGTACAGCGGACCGCTCAATGCGGCCGATCTCGAAAACGAGCTGCGAAAGGTCGTGCCCTGATGATCACGGTCGTTTTTCTTTTCATGCTGCAGATGCAAGTGCCCGATGCGGCGACCTTCGTCGGGCAGCCGAAAGGTTCTCCGGTGGTGGGAGCGGAGCTCGACCGGCGAACGCAGGAAGTTGGCTCGCTCGTGCGCTGCCCGGTTTGTCAGGGCATGTCCGTCGCCGACTCACCCGCGGAGATGGCCGTCAACATGAAGGGGCAGGTGCGCGAGCTCCTCGCGCGCGGCTACACCGAAGAGCAGATCCTCAAATACTTCGAGCTGTCGTACGGCCAGTTCGTGCTGCTGCGGCCGAAGTTCGAAGGGGTCACCGCGGCAGTGTGGGTGATTCCGGTGATCGCCCTCCTCGCCGGCATCGGCATCACCTTCTTCAGCCTTCGGAAACTGGGCCGCAAACCGGACGCCGCGCCGCTATCCGATCCATATCTCTCTCGCGTCCGCGAGCTCGTAGGAGACAAGTCATGAATCCGCAGACCGACTGGCTGAGCGCCCTGACCATCCTCGCCGCGGGCCTGATCCTCGGCGCCATTTTTCTATTCATGACCCGCCGCTCGAAGAAGAGCAGCGACCTCGAAGCCAGACGCGACGCGCTCGTCGAGAAACTGCGCAATCCCGATCTCGATCCCGCCGAGCGTCAGGCTCTCGAGCTCGAGACTGCCGGGGTGCTGCGCGCGATCGACGACGTTCCCGCTTCCGCGGAAGTCGTTCCGGCGAGCCCGTTCCTCGCCGCCGCCATGAAAGGCTTCGCCTGGGGCGTCTCCACCTTCGCCACCCTCGGCGCCCTCGGCTACATGGTGGCGATGAAAGCGTCGCCGCGCACTGCACCAGTGCCCGCATCCGCGCCACGAACCGTCGACACCACCATCGAATCCCTGAGGACAAAGATCGCCGCAGAACCGCAAAACGTCGAGCTGCGCAACGACCTCGCCCAGAAAGAGCTCGAGCGCGACAACCTCATGGCCGTCTTCGAGGAAACGAAACTCGTCCTCGAACAGGACCCGGAAAACAGCCGCGCCCTGACGCTGCAGGCCATGGTGCGCGCCGCGATGGGTGAGGGGGACCGCGCCATGGAGATGCTCCAGCGCGCCACAAAAAGCGACCCGCTGAATCTCGATGCCCGCGTGGCATTGGCGTGGGTTTACGCGCAGAACGGACGGATGGCTGAAGCCGAAAAGACAATCGCCGGCGCCATCAAAGACGTTCCTTCCGAGAAACCGCTTCTCGAAAAGGTCCTGCAGCAGATCAAGGCGCCGCGCTAACGACCAGCCCGGCTTTCCGCGGATGAACGCAAGTCGCTCATCGCTACGTGCCGCGGTTTCGGGAGGTTCCGATTCTGAGATCGCACACGCAACCGACTGCGCACCTGTCGGACGAGCGTCAGAAGGCGGTTCCGATGATAGTGCCGATGCGTGCGGTACGCGGAATCGCAGACTTCGAATCGCACGACATCTTCAATGCAGAGTTGATCAGGCTTGAGCGGACAACTCACGTAGATCAGGGTCGGTTCTGACTCTGTAAGCACGCTGCCCGTCGCACCGATATCCTTCTTCTCGGGTTCAAGCACCAACAGGAGCGGCATACCGTAGAGAAGAGCTCCGGCGGACTCGATTCGAATCGGTCGCCGGCCCAGGTTCGTCACCCGTAGTTTCAAAATGACCGTATCGGGGATGTAGATCTTCCCGGCATCCTCCTCGCTCTCCTGGTCGGGGTAGTAGGTCTCCTGGCTAGCGGTGAAGCGGAGTCTCGCGCGATCGCGCCGGTAATTCAGAATGGAGAGGACAAACCCGGAGATGCCGAGCAAGCCGCCCATGAGCGCTACCCATTCCGTAGCCTTCTCGGGCCAGAACGACAATATCGGCATGTGAGGAGGATAGCGCGTTGCCAGGAGGACCGGAAACCGCTACGGCCCCACCAGCCGCGCCAGTCGCGGCTTGTCGTGAATGATGACGTTCGATCCCTTTACGGAGATCATCTTCTCGTCGCGCAGATCACGGAAGAGTCGGGTCACCGTCTCCCGCGACGTGTTGATCAGGTGCGAGATGTCGTCGTGGGTCATCAGGACCTGTACGCGGATGCCGGCGTCGGTCGGGCTGCCGCGCTCCTCACACCACGACAGCAGCAGACCGGCCAGCTTTCCGGTCGCGGATTGCGAGAGTTCCATCGCTTTGACGCGGCTTGCCCCCGCTTCGCATTCGGTGGCCAGTTGGCGGAGCGCATTCGTCGACGCGGCGATCGACGTGTTGACGAATCGCAGGAAGTCGTCGCGCCTGACGAAGTTGACCTGGGAAGGGACGAGGGTCTCTGCCGTGACGCAGCTCGGGTTGCCGGTGATCGTGCTGCTCAGGCCCAGCACACCTCCTTGTTCGACGATGCGCGTGATGAGCGTCTTGCCATCCTCGGACGACATGCTCAATTTCACTGAGCCGTGGCACAGCTGAAAGATCCCGCGCGTCGGCTCCCCTTCCGAGAACAAGATCGCCCCCTTCGGATAGATGTTCGTGAAGGTCAGCCCGTCGAAGTCCTTCAGCACCTCGGACGGCAACTGGCAGAAGAAGCCTTCGTCGCGCCACGAACAGGCCAGGCAGTTCTCGAAGAGGTCGAAGCCGTACCGTTGCATCCCTCGTATCACACAGACAGTCTGCGCAGGACGGGAAGCAGGACGAATGCGCGATCGCACCCGCCCCTGTGATGCGGCGCACAGGGACCTGTTCGCTGTGCGTCACATCCGGCCGTGACGATCGCGCTCGCCGCTGCGATGGACGGCGCGTAGCTTGGACGCCATGCAGCAGGACCCACTGAGCCGCACGATTATGGAGGAGCTCGATCGCGATCCGGCCGTCGATGCATCGCGGATCTCCATTTCTGTTGACGTTGCGGAGGTGATCCTCGGCGGCGCGGTTCGCAGCTACTCCGAGAAGTGCCGCGCCGAGAGTGTCGCGCGCGAACTGAGTGGCCCGCGCGGCGTGCGCAACGCCATCGAGGTGCGCCTGAGCATCGGCAACTACCGCTCCGATGCAGGCCTCACGCATCTCACGAACGAAGTGCTCGAGAACTACGTCGTGCTCAGCGACGAGCCGCCGCAGGCCGCGGTGCAGAACGGCTGGATCACACTCCGCGGCTGCGTCACGTCCGACTTTCGAAAGAAGACCGCCGAGGCGGTCGTGCGGGAGTTGGCCGGCGTGCGGGGAATTACGAACGAGATCCAGGTCCGATGAAAAACTTCAGAACAGTCGCTCTCGCCGTCGCAGCTGTCGTGGTCGTTCTGTTGGCAGCATTCACGCTGCGTCCGAAATCCGCGCCCGCTCCCGCGCCGCCGGCCCCGCACGCCGACGGCGTGGCCAGAACCTCGCCGCGCGAGCTGGCGTCGATGATCGCTCGCGGGGAAGTGATCGTCATCGACGTCCGCGATGCAGACGCGTACATCGCCGGTCACATCGAAGGAGCGTTGCACATCCCGCTCTCGTACATCGCCGGCGAGGTTCCGTACCTGCGCAAGGGGAAGCGGATCGTCACGTACTGTACGTGACCGGCCGAAGAGACCAGCGCCCGTGCGGCGCTCACGCTTCAGCAGAACGGGATTCCGTCCAGCGCGCTCACCGGAGGTCTGGAAGCCTGGCAGCGAGAAGGCCATCCCGTTCGCACCGGCCGGGAACCGTGACGCGGCGTCACTCGATGCGGTGACCGCTGCACCAGCCGTACGGTGATCCGGCGAACGGCGCTCCCGGCCTCATCCCTCTACTGTCGACGCCGAGGAGCGAAACGATGCGGCGAAAGCAATTAATCGGCGAATCGCTGGCGGCGTCGGGCGTCAGCCGGCGGGAGTTCGTCACCTTCTGCAGCAAGCTGATGGTCACCGCCCCGTTCGGGCTGGCGCTCACCAGCTATCTAAGTCCCGAGGCGGTGGCGGATGAGGTGGGGCGCACGAAGAAACCGTCGGTGATTTGGCTGCACATGCAGGATTGCACCGGCTGTTCCGAAACCCTCTTGCGGCCGTCGCAGCCCGACCTGGCGACGCTCATCTTCGATGTCATCTCGCTCGACTATCACGAGACCGTCATGGCGGCGTCGGGTCATGACGCCGAGCTTGCGCTGCACGAGGCGATGGATGCGAACGACGGCAAGTTCATCCTCGTCGTCGAAGGGTCCATTCCAACCAAAGACAACGGCATCTATCTGAAGCTCGCGAACAAGTGGGGAACCGATTACCTCCGCGAGATCGCCGCGCGCGCCGCGGCCATCGTCTCCATCGGCTCCTGCGCGGCGTGGGGCGGTATCCCGTCATCGGGTCCGAATCCGACCGGCGCGGTCGGCGTCGATAAGATCGTCCGCGACAAGCCGATCGTGAACATCCCCGGCTGCCCTCCCAACCCCTACATTCTCCTCGGCACGATTCTGCAGTACGCGTCGACCGGCACGCTGCCCGAGCTCGACGACAAGAAGCGGCCGAGGTTCGCGTACGACCGTGTCATTCACGAGCACTGTCCGCGGCGGCCGCATTTCGACGCTGGCCGCTTCGCCAGCCAGTTCGGCGACGACGGCCATCGCAAGGGCTACTGCCTCTATCGCCTCGGCTGCAAGGGACCGCAGACACACGCCTCATGCTCCACGCGCCACTTCAATGAAGTCGTCGACGCGTGGCCGATCGGCATCGGCGCGCCGTGCTTCGGCTGCACCGAGCAGTTCGTCGGCTACACCATTCCCGCGTTCCAGACCGTGCCGATCTCCAATGCCACGCCTCCGGCGACGTATCCGCAGGTCGAGAATTCGAAAGGCGTCGTGCAGGCCGCGGCCACAGGCGTGGCCGGTGTTGCAGGCGGCATCCTCCTCGGCGCGGGATATGTCGCGGCGAGGAAGTTCTCCGACAAACCTGCAGACGAGGCAGGTGACGAATGACGTTATCGCGCCGCCAGCTGCTCACCGGCGCTGCGTGCGGCGTCGCCGCGGCGCCCGCCGTATTCGCGTCACCTCCTTTGCCAAAACCGCGCGAGAACGCGGTGGCGATGCTGTACGACGCCACGGTCTGCATCGGCTGTAAGGCCTGCGTCGCCGCGTGCACGACCGCGAACGGCCTGATTCCCGACACCACCTTGAGCGGCGGTCTGTGGCAGATGCCGACGGACCTCAATGCCCAGACCAAGAACATCATCATGCTCGCGCGCGACGGCGACGCGACGTCGTTCGTCAAGAAGCAGTGCATGCATTGTCTCGATCCGGCGTGCGTCTCCGGATGTCCGTTCAAGGCGCTGACGAAGGGCAAGTACGGAATCGTCGAATGGGAGCCGTCCCGCTGCATCGGCTGCCGCTATTGCGAGATCAGTTGTCCGTTCGATGTGCCGCGGTTCGAATGGACGAAGTTCAATCCGAAGATCGTCAAGTGCGAGCTCTGTAACTTCAGACTCGAAAAAGGCGAACAGCCGGCCTGCACCGACGTCTGTCCGACGCACGCCGTCATCTTCGGCACGCGCGAAGATCTGCTGGCCGAGGCAAAGCGGCGCATCGCCGCGTCGCCCGGCAAGTACTACCAGAACCGCGTCTACGGCGAGGGCGATCTCGGCGGAACGCAGGTGCTGTACCTGTCGCATCTGCCGTTCGAGAAGCTCGGTTTGCCCGACGTCGGCAAGACCTCCCGCGCGTACGAGGGGAGCAAGGTCCACGGCGTGATCTACAAAGGGATGATGATCCCCGCCGCCGTCTATACGGTTCTCGTTGCGGCCATTCGCCGCCGCTTCAAAGTCATGCAGGAGGAGGCCCACCGGGAAGAGCAGGAAACCGGCAGGCCGCACCAGCTATGAGCGTCTGGAACTACGACGTACGCGTCGCGCAATCACGATTCTTCACCGCGCCGGTGATCTTCTGGTCCGTGCTCGCCGCGATCGGAATCACGCTCTCGCTCGGCCGCCTCTTCACCGGTCTCTGGTTCACCGGCATGAATGACGACTACGCGTGGGGCGTCTGGAAGACGTTCAATGTCATGACCCTCACCGCGCTCGGCTCGGGCGGTCTCGCGGCCGGTCTCTTCTGCTACGTCTTCGGCCAGAAGCAACTGCACCCGATCATGCGCGCCGCGGTCTCGTCGAGCATTCTGTTCTACGCGACCGGCATGACCGCGCTGGCCATCGACGTCGGCCGGCCGTGGAACATGTACCACCTGCTGCTGCCGTGGAACTGGAACCTGCACTCGTCGCTCTTCGAGGTCGCGGTGTGCATGACCGCGTATGTCGCGTTCTTTCTGACGTTCGAGAACGTGCCGCTGATCCTCGATGACATCGCCGTCACTGCATCCGATACGCGCCGCAAACAGATCGCGCGCGTGAAGCAGGTAATGGTGAAGCTGTATCCCTTCATCATCGGCGGCGCGCTGCTGTTGCCAGCAATGCACCAGTCGTCGCTCGGCTCATTGATGGTCATCGCCGGACACAAAGTGCATCCGTTGTGGCAGACGCAGATGCTGCCGGCCTTTTATCTGATTCAGGCCGTGGTCTGTGGATTCGCCGCGCTGATCTTCATTCTCATGACGGCCAGCCTCGCATGGCGGCGTCCGCTGGACATGAGCGTCCTCGGCGACGTGGCGCAATTCATGTCTTGGACGGCGTTCGTATTCGTCGGCCTGCGCTATGTCGACGCGATCATCCGCGGCGTGTTGGCGCATGCGTTCACCGCGACGTGGTACGCGCTCCTCTTTCACGCCGAGAACCTGTTGCTGCTCGGGCCGGCCATTGTTGTGATGAGCACGCGCAGGCGCTCAATCCCGCGGGTCGTGTTCGTTTCCGCGATCCTGGCCGGTATCGGCGGAATGATCTATCGGTTCGCGCCGACGACCATTGCTTACAGGGCCGGTCACCCTTCGATTTACTTCCCCAAGATCGCCGAGGTGCTGATGTGCCTCGGATACATCGGGCTGGCGGTCGTCCTGTTCATCTGGGCGGTGAAGCGCTTCGCGATCCTGCCCGGCAGCCTGAATCAGAGAGCGAGGATGGAAGCAGATGGCGCAACGACTCACGATTGATCCGATCACCCGCATCGAAGGCCACCTCCGCGTCGACGTCGAGATCGACAACGGCGCCGTGCAGAAAGCGTGGGCGTCTTCGACCATGTGGCGCGGCATCGAGAAGATCCTCCTCGGCCGCGACTCGCGCGAGGCGTGGCTCTTCACGCAGCGTTTCTGCGGCGTCTGCACGACCGTGCATGGCCTGGCCTCGGTGCGCTCGGTCGAGAACGCGCTGAACCTCGAGATTCCGATCAACGCGCAGTACATCCGCAATCTGATTCTGATCGCGCACGCGCTGCACGACCACATCGTGCACTTCTACCAGCTCTCCGCGCTCGACTGGGTCGACGTCACCACCATTCCTCATGCCGATGCCGGCAAGGCGTCGAGCATCGCTGAGAGCCTCTCGCCGTGGGAACGCAACTCGAAGAACGAGATGAAGACGGTGCAGGCGAAGATCGTCGGCCTGGTCCAAAGCGGCCAACTCGGCCCGTTTGCTCATGGCTATTGGGGCCATCCGGCGATGAAGCTGCCGCCGGAGGTCAATCTCCTGGCGACGTCGCATTACCTGCAGGCGCTCGAATATCAGCGCTACGCGAACCAGATCGTGGCCATCCTCGGCGGGAAGACGCCGCACATCCAGAATCTCGCCGTCGGCGGCGTGGCGAACGCGATCAATCTCGACAGCGAGGCGACGATCAACGTCGATCGCCTGTATCAGATCAAGGCGCTGTTCGATAAGGTCATCCCGTTCGTTCAGAACGTCTATTTCCCCGACGTCTGCGCCGTGGCCGGGTTCTATCCCGATTGGTTCGGGTATGGCGCGGGTGTGACGAATTACATGTCCGTGCCCGACCTGCCGCTCGACGGGAAGAACACGAAGTTCGACATGCACGGCGGGACGATCATGAACGGCGATCTCGCATCGTATCGCCCGATCGCCGGACCGCACGATGAGTATTTCCGGCGCGGCGTGACCGAGGACACGACGCACGCTTACTACAAGACCAGCTCACTGCATCCGTGGAAGGGGGAGACCGAGCCGGAGTTCACCGACTTTCACGAGGACGGCAAGTACACCTGGGTCAAGGGCCCGCGATTCGAGGGGAAGCCGATGCAGGTCGGTCCGCTGGCGAACGTGCTGTGCGGCCTCGCCGCCGGCGATCCGCTGATGACGAAGTGGGCGACGCGCGCGCTGGAGAACGTCGGCGCGATCGCGGGAAAAAAGGTCGGGCCGGAGGTGCTGCATTCGACGCTCGGCCGTCACGCCGCGCGCGCCATTCGCGCGGCCGTGCTCTCCGAGCTCGCCATCAAGCAGTGGCAATTGCTCTTCGACAATGTTCTCAGCGGAGACACGAAGACGTTCGTTCCCCCGTCGTTTCCGAAAACCGCCGTCGAAGGGATGGGCTTCCACGAGGCGCCGCGCGGCACGCTGTCGCACTGGCTGGTCGTGAAGAACGGCACGATCGAGAACTACCAGGCCGTCGTGCCGACGACCTGGAACGCCAGTCCGCGCGACGCCGACGGCACGCCCGGTCCGTACGAGGCATCGCTGCTGCGCAATCCCGTCGCCCAGGCGGATCATCCGCTCGAGGTCATCCGGACCATTCACTCCTTCGACCCCTGCATGGCCTGCGCGGTTCATACCTTCGATCCCGACGGAACGAAGATCACCACGGTCAAGGCGCTGTGATGGACGCCGATCGCGTGGTCGCCGTGTTCGGCATCGGCAATGTGCTGGTCGGCGACGACGGCATCGGTCCGGCTGTCATCTCCGCGATCGAGAGCGCGTACGAGGTTCCCGCGAACGTGATCCTCGAAGATCTCGGCACGCCGAGTCTCGACCTCGCCGCGCGGCTGACTGACTTCGAAACGGTGATCTTCGTCGATGCAGTTTCGGCAAAGGCGGAGCCGGGAACGATCCGGATCTACACCCTCGAGGAGATCCTCGAGCATCCTCCCGGTCTTCGCCTCAGCCCGCACGATCCCTCGCTGAAGGAGACCCTGCTGACGTCACGATTTGCGAGCGGAAGTCCCGCATACGTGCGCATGGTGGGGATCGTTCCTGAGTCGACCGAGACGTTCGGGTTGAGCGCAACCGTGCGTGCCGCAGTCCCCCGAGCCGTCGCGGCGGTTCTTCATGAACTGGAGCTCTTCGGCATCGGTGACATTCATCACACGCGAGTCCCTCGACCCGTCACGTCCCTGGCTCACTGCCTTCTCTAAGCTGCCAGCGAAGGAAGGACACCGATGAAAAAGACCACGATCCTCGCTTTGCTGATCACCGCCGCGCTGCCCCTCGCGGCCGCGGCCGACAACGCGGCCGTCTACAAAGCCAAATGCGCGGCCTGCCACGGTGCGGACGGCGCGGGCCAGACGCCGATGGGCAAGAAGATGAACCTCCGCGACCTCCGCTCGCCCGAGGTGCAGAAACAGTCCAACGCCGACCTGACGAAGATCATCGCCGACGGCAAGGGCAAGATGCCCGGTTACAAGGCCAAGCTCACGGCCGATGAGATCAAGGGGCTGGTCGCGTTCATGCGGGAGCTGGCGCCGAACAAGTAGCGGTGGTTTTCGCGGCAAGTGGCGCGGCGAAGGTCGCGCCGTTTTCTGGCTAGCCAATGCGCCTGGCTGCCGGTTGGGGCGGACGATCGCGGTCTGCGCGATTGCGCCGATTCCGTACTGATCGTCCCGCGTCATGCGGCTAATTCCTCACGATCCTGTAAATGATGCCCTTTGCGCTTTTGAGATTCTGTCCGCCTGCTCGTGAACGAGCCCACGAGGGTAGTCCGTACGCCGCACTATTCATTGCAAAAAAGCAAGACTTTGAAAATGCGCCAAAACTCACCCCTTTCCCCACTTCGTGAGGCGGAGATTCGTATGACGAAGGCGTCGTTCTGTTCTCGCGTGTGCGAGTGAAGTGAGTGTTCTTGCTTGAAGCAAGTGTGTTGGCCGTAGCCTGAAGATCAAAATCCCGGAGGCGCCTTCGTGTTTGGTGTCGGGATGGCGAAAGTGTAGCTCAGCGCCGGACCTTCTTGGTTCCGGCTACGCCGAGGTAGGGAAAGCTTGGTTCGCGACACTCCTACGATGGAGGCACTTATGGCAGGCGTGATGACCGTGGTGATCGTGGATGGACCATCGGCAACCATATCTTGGCAGAGCGGGATGACGGCAATGACCGCGCTCGAACTGGCTTACAAAGCGTTATTGCCGACGCCGGTGCCATTCGACTACACCCTCCAGTATTTCGGTCAGTATGGGTACATGGTGAGCATGATCAATCAAGTTTATGGTAACCCGACGTCCGCTGCAGCGCCCGGTTACTGGTGGCAGATGTATGTCAACGGCAAAAGTCAAACCAACTCCGTTGATCAAGTAACGATACCTGCCGGCGCCGTCCTGTCGTTCAGTTTCGAGCTGACCGAGGTGAGTAAGGCGTCGAAGGACAAAGAAGAACGTCCGCTCTCGAGCTAGCGAGGCGCCACCGAGTTGTTGAACTCCATGGATGATGTTGTGATCCGTCAGCTTCGTCCAACTGGCCGGGGCCGAGTTTAGCCCGGCTCGTGGCCGTTTAGAAGATACTGCTTTGTCAGGTCTGCTCTCGTCAAGGTAATGGTAACGCAAGGAGTCGTTATGTCTGGAGATGCGAAATCCGATAGCGCAATCGTTCTGAGTCCCCAGGAGGCGCAAGTTCTGGACTACACAAATGTGCACGTGAGGTCGTGGCCTTACGACATCCCGCATGGATTTACAGGACTGAAGTTGACTGTACCAATAGACGAGCAAGTGATCGGCGGTGGTATGCACGTACACGGCTTCAATAAGGTCTTTTTGACTGACTCGTTTCCCGTTGATTCGCGAACTTGGCAGGTTTATCCGTACAATGAGGAGTTTGGCGACGTGACCGTTACGTTGTACGTCATTAGCTTATCGGCATTCTAGACCGGTCAAGGGCTATCACTCGCGCCGTGAAGTACGAGGTGCGAGGCGGTGCGCGCCGTCATCGACGAGTGGATCCAAAGCACAACACTTGAGAAGATCGATTTCTGAGCCGCGCGGCCGGCTCATGTACGTCTGGACCGCGCCGCTGACACACACACGCGGCGGCGCGGCCCCCGAGAAAACCCGCTACTTCTTCAGCGTCCGCATGAACCCCACCAGCGTCTTGATCTCGGCCTCGCTCAGCTTGCCCCTGTATGCGGGCATCTTGTTCCTGCCGTCGGCGGTCCAGGCATAGAGCTCGGAGTCGGTCTGCTGCTGTACTTCCGGCGATCCGAGGTCGCGGAGATTCATCTTCTTCCCCATGGCGGTCTGACCGGCGCCGTCGGCGCCGTGGCAGCTCGCGCATTTCGCTTTGTAGACGGCCGCGCCGTCGGCGGCGAATGCGGAGGTGCTAAGGAGGAGGGTGAGGGCGGAGATTGCGATCGCTTTCATGCTGGTCCTTTCTGAATTACTGCTCCATTGGGCCGCCGGTGTGGCAGTCCGTGCAGTTGTAGTCGCGGAGGTCGCCCAGCTCGACGGGGTGCTCGAACTGCGCGGCCCCGCCGCCGTTGCCGAGGACGCTGTGGCAGATCTCGCATTCCTTCGTGATCTTCTTGCCATCGCGGCTCACGTGCTGGTCGTCGTGGCAGCGGAAGCAGCCCATCGAGTACATGTGGCCGACGTTGTCCTTGTGCGTGCGCCAGTCGACGCGCATCTCGGGGAAACGCGTCTTCCTGAAGATGTCCTGCAGAGTTTTTACGCCCTGGTCGACGGATGCCTTATTGACCGCGGTGTTCTGGCTGTAATACGCGCGGAAGTCACGGTCGATCGCCTTCATCGCCTCATCCGTCGACTTGTAGTCGCGTGAGAGGACGAGCACCGCCTGTTGCTTCGCGAATGGCAAAGAGCGGTCCAGGCGTCCGGAGAAGAGCGCCTGATCGACCGTCCTGTCGGGTGGCGGATACACGTGGGTGGGGCGATTGTGACAATCGACGCAGTCCATGCGCCGTTTCGGCATCGTGGCGATCTGCGCCTGCGTCAGCTTCGAACCTTCAGCGAGATACTCCGTCACCCGGCCGTTGCGGTCCTTGATGCGAACCCACGGGATCTCCTGGCGCTGCCGGTCCGTCGCGATGTACGTGACCTCGTTGGCGATGTTCATGTGCCAGTGAATGCCCGACGTAACGCCCGAGGTCGGGCTGCCGCCGCCGATCTTGATCAGAAGCTTCGTCGCATGCGGCGTCGAGGCCTCGTCGTATTGATAGTGATTGAACTCCTTGAGCTGCGCGCCATAGAACTTCTCCGGCCAGTGGCATTGCTCGCATGTTTCCTGCGCAGGACGAAGGTTCTCGACGGGCGACTCGATCGGCCGCGAGTATTTCTCGAAGAGCACTGAATAAAGCTGGTATGAGCCGGAGAGCTTCGACCGCACATACCACCCCGCTCCGGAACCGACATGGCATCCCACGCAGCCCACCCGCGCGTGCGGCGAGTTCGTGTAGGCCGTGTATTCCGGATGCATCACCGAGTGACAGACCGTCCCACAGAACGCGTCCGACTCCGTGTAATGAAAGGCCTGGTAGCTGCCGATCACGCTGACGGTGACGAAAACGATCGCGCCGAGGAAGATGCCCACCACGAGACGGCGGGTGCGCTTCACGTTGAAGTCGAGCTTCGGATACTCGGAATACTCCTCCGGCGCTTTCCCGCGGCGGCGCCGGCGCTCCAGCAGCATTCCCACAATGAACAGGAACAGGCCGAAGCAGAGAATGGCCGGCGCGACGATCCAGGCCAGGATGCCCATGTAAGGGCTCGAGTGCGCGCCGCGTACGTCGATGTAAATCAGGAAGATCGTGTTCATCAGCGCCACGAAGGCGATGATGGCGCCGATCGCGCTGACGGGATTCCTGGCCAGGCTCGGCTTCTTCGGACGGTCGTTCATTCACGCTCCTCGCTCGCATTCGATTTGGCCTGCTCTTCCTGAGCGGCAAGGCCATGCTCGTGCTCGTACTGTTCGGGAGTCATCTTTCCGTCGAGCCAGACGAAGCTCATCGGATAGACGTCGGGGTCGAAGATGACGTGGTAGAAGTGCCAGACGATCACCGCCAGCGTGGCCAGGATCGCCTCGTAGAGATGAATGGTGAGCGCGACGTCCACCCACCACCGCGGCAGGAAGTACGTGACCGTGACGGTGAACCAGAGCATCAGCCCCGTCACGGCCATGACGATCGTTCCCCAGATCATGGCCCAGTACTCCAGCTTCTCCGCGTAGCTGAACCGCGCGATCATCGGCCGCGTCTTCGACAGGCCGCCGTAGTACTTCAGCGTGTCGATGAGGTCGCGCGCGTCCTTGAGGCGGAACCAGAAATCGCGCAGCCCTTGACGTCCTTCGCGCGTGAACACCATGTAGGCGACGTGATAGAGGGCGACGGCCATCATCACCACGCCGGCGATGCGGTGGACGATGCGGCGCCACGCCTCGTCACCGATCAGCCATGCGAATGCCGACTCCGGGTACGCGAGGGCGAAGCCCGACCACACCAGCACCGTGAAGCTCACCATCAGCGCGCCGTGCTGCAGGCGCTGATTGCGATTCATGCGCACCAACACGCGCTTCGGGTCGCGTTTCACCTTCTGTGCTTTGCGCCACCAGATCAGCGCGTTGTGCAGGAGCATGAAGCCGATGGTCGCGACGATCAGGAAGAGGTAGATCCGGCGGATCCACCCTTGAATGACCTCACCGGTCTCGCCGCCGGTGGCGACGGTTTCCTCGAGATGCACTTTGCCGATCGCGAATTTCGTCCCCGCGCCGGGATGGCATTGGCCGCAGGTCTTTACGAGATTCGACTTGTGCGTCGTCGCCTGCGGGTCGCTCGACGGGAGGATGGTGTGCACGCCGTGGCAGCTCGCGCAGTTCGCCGCGACGTCCGAGCCGAGCCGCTTGGCGAGGCCGTGATAGCTATCCTCGTAACTCTTGAGGCGACCGCCTGCGACGCCGAGCTCCTGCGTCAGCTTCACGCCGCCGTGGCATTGGCCGCAGGTCGTGCGGGCGATCTGTTGTGAGGCCACCGACGACTTCGGGTCGATGTGGCTCTTGATGTTGTGGATGCCGTGGCAGTCGGTGCAGACCGGCGCCTGCGACTTGCCGCGTTGCACCGCCTTGCCGTGCACGCTGGTCATGAACTCGGTGCTCACGTTCGCGTGGCACTGGCCGCACGTCTTCGGGATGTTGAAGCGATTGATCGGCGAGGCTTCGTTGCGCGCGAGCAGGATCTCGTGGTGTCCGTGACAGTCGGTGCAGACCGCGGCCTTCGTCGACCCGTGCGCGACGGCCTGGCCGTGAACGCTCTCCGTGTACGAGAACATCGGTTGCTCGCTCAGCCCCGATCCTTCCATGACGAACTTCTGCGAGTGGCAGGAGCCGCACGTCTTCGCGATGTTCGGTCGCGCCACCGGCGACTTCGGATCGGTCGACGCAACGATGTGATGCGCGGAGGCGTGACATGACTCGCACCTCGACGCGGCGTTCTTGTTCCCGTTCGCATGAACGCCGCGGAGATGCGCGGCCTGCGACTCCGCGTGACATTCCGCGCACGACACCTTCTTCGGTGCCGGATCGTGCGGGTACTCCTTGATGTCCGCATGGCACGACGCGCACTCGACGATGCCGTGCACCGACGCGTCGAACTTTGCCTGGTCCACCGTGTCATGACAGGCCAGGCACTCGTCGTTCGACAGTTGCGCATGCAGCGGAGAGGCGAAAAGCGCGAGCGCAAGAACGAGGTACCTCATGCGGTTCACACTAGCGATGCGTGGCTGTGCGCCGGAACGGCATGAGTCACCTCGGTGATGTGACCGTCCTCACCCTCACGCCTCGGGCTTGAGCGTGAGCGCCACGGAGTTGCTGCCTAGGCTCACCGAGGTCAGTCGGGCGGTGGGGGAGCCGGGCTCGCGGGTCATCGCATCACCATCGAGATCGATGCGCGCCTCGAGCGACACGTTCGACGGCTTGTCGCCCGCCATCATCGAGTCCGCGCCGGTGAGCGCGAACGTCAGCGGAAACGACTGCGCGTCGATGCGCCGCGCCAGCACCGGTTTTCCCTTGCCCGGTCCCGTGCGGGCGATGACGAACACCGTCACCGCGCTGCCGGGACTCTGCGTGATCGATGGATCGAGACTGATCGTGCCGGCCAGCAGCGTCGTTCCCGATTCCGCCTCGCGTTCCGCCGGAAACGCGTGCGGACTGGGCGGACGGTTTGCTGCCGGTGCCGAATGTTGCGCCGGCATCGCGACACTTGCCGCTGCCGCGACGGGCGCCGGTGCCGGAGCCTGTGCCGCCGGATAAAAGTAGAACGCCGCGGCGATCATCAGCGCGCCGCCGATCGCGAATCCGAGGATGAGTGCTTTGCGGTTCGTAGCCATGCCGCCACGTTAGGCGCGCGCCACACATCCGGGCAGCACGCCCAGTCACCCCCTCGTGTGATTGCAGTCACGCGACCTCCGTGCCCCGACGCATGGCCGCGTTCGAGAGCGGCACCTATCGTTCGGACCGTGACTCTCGGCGGCCACCCGCCATCCAGAAAACGGAGGAAGAAGTGATCGAGCGCAAGAATCCGGTAAGCAGGCTTCTATTGATTTGGGTGGTGCTGGCCCTGATGGTGCCGGTGCTCGTCTCGGCGCAGGGGCGGCGCCGGAGCGTTGGGGCGCCCGCGCCGGCACAACCGACGGCGAGCTCGTTTGCGCCGACGCAGCTCGAGGCGTACCTGACCGACGACGGCATCGCCTACGTCCGTCCCGGATTGAAGATCAAGGTCAACTCCATCACCATCGGGTCCGACCGCAAGCCGGTCGTCGACCTGACGCTGACCGACAACTTCGACCAGCCCGTCGACCGACTCGGCAAGACAACGCCCGGCGCGATCTCGTTGAGCTTCATCCTGGCCTGGTACAACCCTGCCACGCGCCTGTACACCTCGTACACCACGCGCAGTGTGACCACGCCCGCGACGAGCCCGCGTCCCGGCGTCACCGCCACGCAGGCCGCCGCCGACTCCGGCGGCACGTTCACCGACCTCGAGACCGGCCACGTAAAGTACACGTTCCGCACCGTCCTCCCGGCCGGCTTCGACGTGACCAAGACTCACACGCTCGGCATCTACTCGACGCGCAACCTCACCGACATCGTCGGCAAGAACTACTACGCGAACGTCGAGCACGACTTCCGTCCCGACGCCGGCACCGTCACCGACAAATGGGACAAGATACGCGATGCATCGACGTGTCTCAATTGCCACGATCCGCTGCAGGCCCACGGCGGCTCGCGCCGCGACGTGAAGCTCTGCGCGATGTGCCACACCCCGCAGACCATCGACCCCGACACCGGCCACACCATGGACATGAAGGTGCTGGCCCACAAGATCCACATGG
>WUUC01225366.1_pt1 | contig 60545 bp, 90 predicted proteins | sample 6278441 | NCBI WGS metagenome assembly WUUC01 (sample SAMN13675441, study PRJNA597444) | soil metagenome | isolation source: soil | place: USA: Washington | collected 2017-10
GACAGAAGCGGACAACCCGCAGGAGTTGGACCGTTTGAACGCGCTTGATGTTTCGGCAAGCAGGCCAATTGGGTTGAATGCTCCACCGGACTTTAGCAAGACTCTTGTGCCCGAGAGTGAGCCGACGGCTCATTTCCAGGTGATCGGTTCGCTTTATCAGCATACCGAAAATTACCCTGGTGGGGAGTTCAAGGGAACCATTCTCCGCGCGGTGAGTGAAGGATTCTCGGGCACTTATCTGCTTACGGAGTTGTGATGCACACTTTTGATCCAGACGAGTTGTTTGCTCGTGGAGGTGAACGTGATCTCCTCAACATCAAAACAACTATCCACGCACAGCCTGAAGAGTACCAGACTTCGGCAGGAGCCGATGGGGATACTGGAATGGTCGATGCCAACCTTTATGAGGATTGGCTGGCAAATGGCGGATGGAACGCAACAGAAAGGGTCGGGGACCAAGTCAATGATGGAGGAAGAGATGGCCGGTAACGGCTTTCCCAAAATTGACCTTCATGATCTGAAGGACATCTGGAAGCTGGGCAATATGGCTCTTGGATGGGCAAGAACGCCGCTCGCCTTAGACGGCGAGCAACTGACGATGTATCAGGAGCTGTGTCGTCGGTATGGCTTGGAGCCCGCAGAGGCTTTGATGGAATTTCAGAAGATCGCCTTCCCGGAACTGCTGACCGTTAAGCTCGGAGAGTCGATGCCAACGGATGACCGGGGTTCCGGCCCCCGACCTACGCCGCATCGCCGGCCGGACGCGATTCCGGGCGAGCAATCGGGCGATCTCGGCTGGCGGGATGAGGCAACGGGGCTTGTCTCGGGGCCGCTCCAGCAAGACGAGGGATGATTGTATATGGATGAACGCGATGTCATCCTCAAGGTGACCACGAATGGTACAGGGCAAATCTTCATCGAAGATGAGGAAGGCGAGATTCTGTCCATGCTGGAAGCTCCGCAAGAGGACGAGGATTCTGTGCGTGTTTTTGCGCGGAAGCTTGGGCGCGATATCCAAATGGCATATCTGCAACTCGACAATCGAGTGATGTAGGCTTCCGCCAGGTTGCCGCTAGGCGGGGGTGCGCTAGGACATTCAGTCAGTTGATGTCTGGAGCATTTAACGTATGGTGTTAGGTGTGGCGGGTTCAAGTCCCGCAAGCGCGCGTAATTTTCATTATCTGACGGAGGACAAAATGAATGAATTCGAAATCAGGGCAACGGACTTCGACAGCCGTGAAGTCGGCGATTTTGATCTCAATCCCAAGATCATGCCTGATGGTTCAATTGTTGTGGATGATATGAGCCAGAAGTTTTGGAGCGCACTTCGCGCTGAGGTGGAAGATCTCAAAAAGAAGGCCTGGAAGAGTTTCAATGATGCTGTGGCGGAGGATCACAAACGCATCGAGCAGCAGCAGCGGCAGTACTCCTATCCTCGCGCTTCTGCATTGCGCAAGGGTATGGTGATCGCCGAACCGCGCGGGGGCAGGATTGTTAAGCGCAAGGTGATGGAGGTCGAGCCGCCAAGATCGCGATTCGATCGGTGCGTGCGTGTTACTGTAGGTTCTGGTGGTGACCGCAAGCACTGGGCGTATCATGCGGGCGACGAGGTTATGGTGGTGGCGTGAGCAACAAGCTGATTAAATATGGATACAGGACTGAGAAAGGTCCAACTATCCGTGAGTTGATCTGGCAACAGCTCGATGATGCTATGGACAAGCTTATGGAGGGCAAGCCTGAGAAAGCTCCAGCAGATTTGCCAGTGGTTGATCCGGAAGTTGCCGAATTTGTGGAATCTGCTGTTGGAAAGTGGCAGGCATATGGCAGAGAGCAGGGCATAGCTGAAGCTACTGCATACATCATTGCGTTGTTTGAGCAGCCAGAACATCCAGATATCATTAGCGTCAAAGGTGCAGCAGTTTTGCGATACAAGGAGAAGCAACATCTGTTGGAATTGAGATCGATGGAGGACACCTCAAATGCAGAAACGGATGGTGAACTTAATTCTGAGCTTGGTGTTGTTGGCGAGCCTTCTGTTGCCGCAGGTGACGGAAATTTCGACGACGGGCAAGCATCAGAAAGGTAGGATTCGTAATGGATGCTCTTTCACATATGCTCCGCGAAGCCGGCAAGCTAGAAAAGGCAGGCGCGGAGCATGGGTGGGATGTACGCACGCTTGATAGCACAACTTCAGAAGGAGTTGTCCTGGTAGATTGCACAGCTCGTCGGGGGCAGGAAGTCATCAATATTTGGTGGGAGAACAAGCGATTGCTTGAAGCTCCTACTTATAAATTGGCTGGGCATGAAGTTAAGCTACGTAACGCGAGTGCCTGCGTTCAACAGATGGCTAAAGCCCCCAACTTTGAAAAGGCCGCGAGGAAAACCAAAGCGCGCCAATCAAATGGTGATGGTAGCGCTGAACTCGAGCCAGCACCCGAGACTTTGCCATGGATGTACTTAGAAGATCCTACAGATGGCGAGATTCTTAAAGCCTGCTATGCTTCCACCATTGTTTGGATAAATGGTGTTACTGGTGAAGCTGAAACAGATGTTGTAGTGCGTTCACCGGATGCCGGCAACCGTAAAGGCAATTTCAACAAGACGAACTACCACATTAGCGTGAGCAGTTCAGGCCGAAAGATCCTCAATTTTCTGGGAGTGTTTGGCTATCGTTCAGTTGCTCTTGATACCATTCTTAGAGTAGGCACTAGTCGAGAAGCCGCTGAACGCACTACCAAGCACTTGCTTGATCTGGAACAGAAGGAACGCAAAGACCGTAACAAGCAGTACGACAAAATGGATAAGGCGATGAGATGAGAAGCATGGATGCGGACGAGTTGGAAATGATCTACAAGGTTTTGGAGAATGGGGAGCTATTGACTGTAGATCCTGCTGGACCGAATGCACCTGGCAAATTTAGGGTGCGAGCCAGTTTCACTTTGACTCCGGAGCAAATGAAGTTGTTCTTGGATGTGATTACGTGATGGGCGAAGACGAACACCTTGAGATGGACTACGAGGATCGCAATGGATCTGCATTGCCCGAGCATTTGCTGGGCGAAGAGTCCGAGGACATTTATGCGGGTACCGCTGCATTGGATGATGTTGATGGTGACTACGAAGATGGTGACGCAGGTCCTGCACCGACAGATGATTATGACCGTGAAGAGGATTATTGGAAGTATTCAGGTGATGGACGATGACTGTCAACATCCTGCATATTCCGATTTGTAAGTGGCGGCGGAAACTGAAGAAGCGGCGCGCTCGCAAACGCTGGGAAGCACAGCGATTTCGCTTGATGTTTCTTGCATCGAACGGCGCACACTTCCCGAAGAGTGTACGCGAGAACTACAAGATGCCAGATTGGACGGGATAATGCCTTCAATGAAACGGTTCCAGCCAATTGATATTTTATCGACAAAAATTGCAGATCAACATCTTCTCCTTATTTCAGGAGAGAGTGATGATCAGATTTCTGTTGGTGAAAATGGGCTGCTGACTGCAGCTGAGATTATGATTTGGAAAAATAAATCTCGTCACCGTACATTTCGCTTCTGGCTGACCAAAGAATCAGCCGCAGAATTGCGTGACAATCTCAATAAGATTTTGGAGGTGAACGAGGGCTGATGGAAATCCGAGTGGAGAAAGTCGGCAACCGGATTCATTTGCGGTCTCCATACCATCCTGATATTCCGATCAAGTGTCACAAGATCAACGGGAGTCGATGGGCGAAAGCAAAGAAGGTCTGGACTTTCCCCTTGGATTATGGCACTTGTTTACGATTAAGAGAGGAGTTTCAGCATGCGTTGGTTGTTGGCCCAAAACTGCGGGAGTGGGCGAAAGAGGCGAGGCAGCGGCATGCGGACCTTCTTGCGATTGCTTCTGAGATCAGCTCAGATCTTGAATTTGTTGCCTCGGTTTCACCTGCTCTCGCCACAGCGATGGCTAGCCGTCCATACCAGTCGGTCGGTGCTGCTTGGCTCGCTCGTGCCAGGGCGGCACTATTGGGTGACCACCCGGGCTTGGGCAAGACTATGCAAGCAATGGGCGCGGTTGTAGAGGCTGGTATTACCGGCCCCATTTTAGTTTTTGCGCCAAAAACAGCAGCCATTATCACCTGGACTGACGAGGTCAAGAAGTGGCTGCCGAATGATATGGTATGGTGCGTTACCGCGCTTGATGGGAAAAAGCGCGACATCGCACTAGAACAGACCAGGCAGTACTTCGATCAAAGAGTATGGCGTGACAAATATGAAGTCGAGCCACGGCTTTGGGTGCTCTGCAACATTGAGATGGCGCGTTGCAAGCCAGTATTTGGTAATCCCGATGATGATGAAGAGGTCACAGATCTTAAGCCGCGCCATCATGGTTTGTTCAATCAGGCTTGGTCCAGCATTATTGTGGATGAAAGTCATAATGCGCTAATTACAAAATTTTCGCAAGTCAAAAAGATGACACAGCAACGAGCTGGGATGGCCCTACTCCCCGCGCGGGACGAGCATCTCAAAATCGCTATGTCTGGAACGCCGATGCGTGGTCGAGTTTACAATCTTTGGGGCACGCTGAACTGGTTGCGTCCGGATTTGTATCCTAGTTTTTGGAACTGGGTAAAGCGGTACTTTGAAGTTTACAATGATGGCTATGGATTCATTATTGGCGAGCTGCGCGAGGACATGAAGAAGCAGTTCTATCGCGATCTTGAGTCCATTATGTTGCGTCGTACCAAGCAAGAAGTTTCGGCAGACTTGCCGGACAAGATGTACACGGGTGTCCGTTTGGAAGGCCAAAAGACTTCTTCGGCGCCTGGCCATTGGCTGGCGATGTCGTCGGAACAAGCTGCGAGTTATGCAGAGTTGGAGAAGCATGCGGCTGTGCAGCTTGAAGGTGGTTCGCTACTAGCGAACGGTGCTCTGGCGCAGCGTACTCGACTCAAGCAGTTTGCTAGTGCCACTTGGTATATGGGTGAAGATGGCGAGACTCCGTATCCTTGCAGGCCAAGCAATAAGCTTGATTGGATTGAGCAGTTTCTTGCAGATCGGGGTATTCTGGGCGAGGACGAATATGGTGATGGCAAAGTCATCATTGCTAGTCAATCTACCAAACTTGTGAATTTTATTGCGGCAGAATTGCAAGAGCTTGGCGTCAAGTCACATGTTTTGACGGGCGAGACAAGTACAAATCACCGTAAGGAAATGGTTGCAGAATTTCAAGGAGAAGGTGGACCGCGTGTCTTCTTGCTCAATACTAAAGCTGGCGGTGTATCACTGACCTTGGATGCCGCTGACGATGTGGTGATTCTGGATGAGTTGGATGATCCGGATGCACAGGAGCAGGTTGAAGATCGTGCACACCGGATTAGTCGAATGCATCAGGTCATGATTCACTACGTCCGATCGCTTGATACCATTGAAGTTGATATTGCTACGGATGTCGGTGATAAAGAGCACAATCAAAAGGCGCTCATGGATGGTCGACGCAATGTCAAGTTTGAGAAGTTTATGGTTGTGGATGAAAATCCTCGTCTTGGAATGGCAATAGATCGGCAAAGATTCAAAAAGGATGGCGTATCTAAGTCTGAAATAGCGTATGGGAGGTCGGTGAAACCGTGATTTGGCCATATATTGTTGGAGCTTTTGGAATTACCGTTATCGCTGTGATTGCATTTTCAATTGGTTATCTTCATGGCGAGGACAAAAAGAATCAAAATTCACAGGAGGTATTCAACAAAGGTTATCGGCAAGGCATATTGGATGAGAATCAATCATGGATTGAGGCTCATGAAAAATTTGATGCCGAATCACTGCCATTTCGAGCACAGCGAATTCAAGCGAATCGCAATGCAATGCCTCGCGTTGATTCTGCGGGACCGATTAGAGTGCATCGAGCGCGAGTCAGGGGCGACCACCGGCTGCCGCAGAATCAAGATGAGAAAGGCAATCGACGCGATCAAGGCGTAAAGCCGCCACGCACGAAGTTGATTCCGCCATCCACATCAGCCGGTGACGATATGCAAAAACTGGCTGTTGAAAGATTGACAGCGTTGGGAACAGATCGAGCAATCGGTCTTGCAGCAGAAATCGAGCGTGGAAGACAACGTAGGCAAACAGATGAGAATTTGCCTGATACCCCGTCATCTTTTTAATTGCATTGCACTTTCGATCCGTTAAAGCGACTAGCCATGGCGGACGAAATAGGGTAAGGTAGCTATTACATCACAAAGGCCAGCATGGTCTATCAAGGAGGAAATAAAGTGACCACCACCGAAACCGAGCAGACCGACGCTGCCACTGAGGCTCCGGCGCAGGAGTCCAAGTCTACGGGCGGCAAGGACTACACCAAGATTGTCACCAAGGAGCCCACCAATCTTCACAAGCACTACTGGGGTTGGCTGCAGGAGAAGACTGGCTTCTCTGCTTCCACGACTGACGAGGAGGCCGTCAAGATCGTCCAGATGGCGGTGAGCCTCTACCAGCCGTACCAGGCTTCTGCGGAGAACAAGCAGCGGCGAGTGGACGAGGCTACGCAGCGTGAGCAGGCTGCGGAAGAGGCCAAGGCCAAGCGAGCTGAGGAGAAGGCGCAGAAGGAGCGCGATAAGCTGGCCAAGGCTGAGGCCGAGAAGGCTGAGGCTGAGGCTGCTGGCGACAGCGGTGAGGGTGCCAAGCGCCAGCCGCCGGCCAAGAAGGGTCGTGCCGCAGGTTCGGCCAAGGCTACGGCTGCTGCCAGTGAGGCGCCGTTCTGAGTTTGGCGGCAGCCTTTGGCTGCATAGCCCCACGCGTCCGAGTCTGCTGAATTCAGGCTCGGCCGCTGTGGTGGATAACGGGACGTGAGGCGTCTACGATATGCTGTTCATCTCCCGTTATCCTCCAGAGCGGAAATAGATGGAGGGAAGTGAATGCCTAATAGTGCAGAAAAGAATCGCCAACGTCGCGAATTACGGTATTGGGTATTCGCTCCCAATCATCCAAACGGCGGCTGGCATGAAGCTCCAGTTTCACCTGAAATGCACGGTAGATTTGGCACGTACAGCAATTGGGGCTGTGAATGCCCGGCTTGCAATGACGCCAACAACAGGCATAGCAGAACCAACCGACATCGGCTAAGAATGGCTCTGCAAAGAACTCTGGACAGTGTCATTCCGACGCAGCGAAACAGAGACAACTAAATATTCGCACTAGCCAAGTTGGAGGCAAGGCTATGCTTTTTGAAAACCCACAGGGCCAGCGCTCAGGAAAGAAGTGCTGGTCCTGTGCCCGCAATAAGCACAAAGACTGCGACTTGCATATGAATGACGGCGCATTCGATGTTGAAGATTTCATTCCTGTAAGTTGTGGTTGCATATGCGAAGGCAAGATTGGCACAGAATTCGACAGCTTGCTCGATATGGCTATCGCCTACAAGAAGTGGTTCAAAGAATCTGAAGATCGGGTTCGCGTGCAAAGCGTTCTGGCAGCGCGTGCGGCATCGCTCGCTGAGGATAGCCTAGAATCTATCCGCGCATTTCTCGGACGTGCCTATGATGATGAAGGAAACATCATCGTCGATAGCAAGCGCAAGGTATTCGAGCGTGCACTTGGACAGTTGACTTCGGAACTCGAGCAGCAAGCGAATGAAACTGAAGCTGTATTCAGTGAAATCGTCAATGGCGAGCACAAGGTCGATGAAGCTATCTTGAAGATGTTCTTCCGCGAGCCTACAGAAGCAGATCTAGAGCGTAGCAAGCCATTCTGGGAGCGCAAAACCCCCGCGCGGGACGCTGCAGATGAGGCTGAGCGTCAGCAGTATAAGACAGAAGAGGATTTTGCAGCTGCTACGTATAGCCGACGCAAAGATCTTTCGCAGGATCAAGTTGAAGAAGCTATGAGAAAAGATAATTTGTTTGGCCGTCTTCGGGCAGGCAAAACTCCTTTGCCAGCAAAGGTAGAGGTTGAGTCTGATACTGAAGATGAAGTCGATTCAATAGGATTTCCTCTTGAGTGAAATTATCGAGCTGCCGATTATCCGAACATCGGAGCGCAAGTCATTTAAACGGTGTCCTCAGCAATGGTGGTGGGGATGGCGTGAAGGCTTGCGCTTGCAAGGCCCAGAGAACATAAATCTCTGGTTCGGAGCTGGAATTCATTTGGCTATGGCCGATTGGTATATTCCGGGTAAGGTACGTGGCGTTGATCCTCGCGAGACTTTTGAGAAGTTCGTCAAGGATGAAACGCGCAAAATGAAGATCAGCTTCAAGGATGAGTTTGGCAAATGGGAAGCCGATTACCATGATGCTGGCGTTCTTGGCGAAGATATGCTTACGGAATATCTTGATGAATATGGACATGATGAGCATTGGGAGTTCATCGCACCAGAGCAGAAGTTTTCAGTTGTTCTGAACCACCCGACTCGTGGTAAAGTGGTGCGGTTCGTCGGTACATTTGACGGTTGCATGATCAACCATGAAGAGGACGGTCAAATTGAACTGTTAGAGACCAAGACAGCTAAGTCAATCAGTACAGTTTGGTTGGAACTGGATGATCAAGCAGGTGGATATTGGGCTGTAGCAACTGATACGCTTCGCGCGCAAAAATTGATTGGCCCGAAGGATACAATTGTGGGTATTCAGTACAACTTTTTGCGGAAAGCTATGCGAGATGATCGGCCGCGCAATGGTGCCGGAGAATATCTGAACAAAGATAGATCAGTTAGCAAGAATCAGCCGAAGCCGCTTGTAGAGCGTCATTTCATTGAAAGAACGCGACGTGAGCGTAACCGACAGCTAAGAGCTGTCATGGCTGAGCGACAGGCTATGGAACGATTTGAAACTGGCGAGCAGGATATGTATAAAACTGCTACTTGGAATTGTCACTGGGACTGCGACTTTTTCCAGATGTGCCAGTTGAATGAAACTTCGCCAGACTTTGAAGAATTCAAGCGCTTAGTTTTCAAAAAGCGCGACCCCTACGCAGACCACAGAAAGAGTGCGGCAGAATGATTGGATCTGAACGGACTGTCAATATTCGTGAAATGGCATCTTGGATGAATCGTGATGTTGGATGGCTTCTTCATGTTATTGAATATGATTATAGTTGTGGTTGTTCAATAGATCTCGAATCTGATCTTGCAGGAGTCTGTGCAATTTGGAAGGCGCATAAAGACAAGATACGTGCAGAAGAAGCGTTTGAGGCGGCTAAAAAGGCTTTGGAAAACGCTAAGGCTGCCAGTAAGGCTATGGAAGTTGGCTGAAGATGGGCGATGAAGCAGATGCTATCGTCGATAGATTGTCGAACCCAGATCGGCCATATCGTGTAGCCCGTAGAGCTTTGGGAAAAGAGCAAAAGCATGGAGGATTCAGGGTGACCGCTACATTGGAAAAGCCAGATGCAATCATCTCGCTTTCGGATTGGGACGAGAGCATCAATATGCTTCTCTATGGGGACTCGGGTATCGGCAAGACCGTTTTTGGCGGTGGAGCTGGTCTGATTCTTGGCGTAGAGAAGGGTGCGATTGCAGCTAAGCGGCAGGGCAGCAAGGCGGATCTTTGGCCTATCAACAATTGGACTGAGATTCAAAAGGCATACGTCTGGCTTAAGAAGAATCCAACTGCATATTCTTGGGTTTGCCTGGACTCTGTCACGGAGATGCAGCAGAAGGCATTGCGATGGATTCTTGCAAAAGAATTGAAGGCTGCGGGTTCTGAATCAAATCGAGATATCGACATTCCTCAGATTCAGGACCACCAAAAGTGGCAGAACATGTTCAAGCGATTTATTGTGTCGTTCTGCGAGTTGCCGGTTAATATGCTGTTCACTGCATTGCCTCTTCGCGTTGAAGATGAAGAGGGCATGGAGATGGTCTTGCCTGATCTGCAGGGTAAGGGCTATCAGATCGCGCAGTGGGTTTGCGCGCAGATGTCCGTTGTGGGCCACATGAAGAAGGTCCGCAAGAAGGATGGCATTGATGCTAACGGCGAGAACAAGTTCAAAGAGGTTCGGCGGGTACGCTTTCAGTATAGCCCTCCATACTTTGCGAAGGATCGCTATGATGTACTCGGGAAGTACTGGGACGATCCTACGTTAGCCGAGATCGATGCGCGCATCAAGGGGGAATCTCCGGAGCCTAGTAAGCCGCGCAAGACGGGAGGAGCTAAAGCAGGAGCCAGCAACGGAGCGCGTAAGCGCGCCGAATCGACCGCGTCGGAGTCCCCGGCCGTTCCAGATGATGAAAAAGACATCGTCTTGGATGACGATGAGAATGAGGAGAACTCCTAGTGCCAAACGTCAAGTTTAACGTCGGCAACAAAGCTGATGCAGAAGCTGGTGGTAGTCGATACACCGGCAAGCGACCGCCCCATAAGACCATCTATCGGGTTAAGGTCAAGCGGCTTGGCATGAAAATCAATGCCAAGAATGATTTCATGTTGAATGCTGTGCTGGAGATCAATGAGCCGGATAGCTCGCCAAAGTCCAAGTACAATGGCTATGGTTTTTGGTGGAATGGCAATATCAATGATGCGGGAGCTGGTTATGTGAATCAGTTCTTGGATTCCATCAGTGGTGGCAAGAAAGCTATTCGCGAGGCATTCTGGGCCGGTAAGTGTCGAACTGAGGCTAAGCCTAAGAAGGGCGAAGTCACTCCAGTGCTAGCAATCGGTGCACTGCGCATCAGCCAGGATGGTATGGATTCCATCGTGTTTACTCGTCTCGCCAGGAAGTGGGAGGGCAAGCAGGAACTGGGCGTTGATCGCTGGTTGCTGGAAAGCCAGCTTACTGAAGACATGGACGACGATGCCGTTGACGATGACGATGACGCTGAGGATGTCGACACCGACGTTGAAGATGACGACGATGACGACGATGACGACGATGATGGCGACGATGACGATGACGACGACGATGATGACTCGGATGATGATGCCGAAGACTCTGATGACGACGACGATGGCGACGATGACGATGACGACCCCGGATTCTGATTCTGGCCTCTGGTTTATTTGGGGCGATGGCATGGAGCCTTTAGCTGAAGATCTTTCATACATGGAAATGAAGCGACGTGTTGATAGATTTATCATTGATGGTCGCGAAGAAGTGTATGGAGAGAACAACGAAGACGGTGGAACTTATCCGTCCGACTAATTGAATAAAGCGTCCCCTGGCCGGCTGGCCAAGAACCGGTCGGCCAGGGTGACCCGTATCGCTTCAATAGGAGAAAGATGCAAACTTTCTTCACCCATATCGGGTACAACAAATCTCTCCAATCTCTCGACGACCTCCGCCTTGGGAAACAGCGTGTTGAGGCAAAACAGATTTTGATGGTGCTTGGCGGGCAAAGCGAAGGCTACCAACATCATCCTGCAGTGAAGATGTGGAAAGGTTGGGAACAAGCGCTGTGCTTGTACGGTGCAGCTGCATGCTACCAATGGCATATAGTTCGCAAGCACAAATGCGATCTTTATCCTTGGTTTTACGAGGAATCCAAACGTTTGAAAATGGATAAAGAAGCTGCAATGGATGAACCATTTCCACCATGGACACAAGATGCCTGGTTTATGCGATCGCATCGCAGCAATTTGATTCGAAAAAATCCAGTCTTATACGAGCCGAAATGGCCGAATACTCCAGTTGATATGCCATATTTTTGGCCTGTGAATGATGCCGATCTCCCGCGCGGGTACTTCCTCAAGGTCAGCGAGGCAGACGCGGCAAGACTTCTCACAGGCGAGCGACGAATTCCAGACGTGGAGGATTTGGTGTATGATGCAGTGCTTAGAAGGGTGATTCAATGAAAGTTGCCATTTTCGGTTCAGGGCCAAGCGGATTGCTGGCCGCGCACGCAGCACATGCTATTGGCTATGAAGCTGATGAAATTGAGATCTTCTCTGAAGGTCGAAAGTCTATGCTTTATGGGTGTCAATATTTGCATCAGCCGATTCCGGATTTGAGCGACCCCGATGACTTTGTAGATGTGGACTATCAGCTGGTTGGCACACCGGCGGCTTATTGGTTGAAAGTGTATGGCGATCAAAAGATTGGAACAGTCAGCGCAGAAGAGCTGGGAAGTCATCACAAAGCTTGGGACATTCGTGAAGCTTATGATCTCCTTTGGGATTTCTGGAGCGAGCGAATTCAACCAGTCGTCCTTTCTCCGATGCAAGTCGCTGATTTGGAATTTAGCCATTTCATCGATACGTTTGATTTGGTGATCAATACGGTGCCGCGAAATATCTGGTGCACGAAAACGCATGATTTCAAGGTAACGGAAATCTGGGCTATGGGCGATGCACCATATTTGGGAATTCGAACACCATTTCGAGTCCACAACGATAACTCTGTGATCTGCAATGGCTTGCACGATGTCGGTTGGTATCGAATGAGTCGAGTGTTCGACCATAACACTATCGAATGGCCTAGTCGACGGAAGCCGCCTGTTAGCGGAGTTGTCAAAGTAACCAAACCAACCAGCACCAATTGTGATTGTTGGGAAGGTCGTGTGGCACATTTCGGCCGGTACGGTGAATGGAAGAAAGGCGTGCTAGCGCACCAGGTGTATGATGATGCTGAGAAACTATTCATCAGTGCCAGGGTTGTCTGAACCTTGGATTGGAATTGATATTGATGGTACGCTAGGCGACTATCACCGTCATTTTCTCATGTGCGCTGAAATGTTTCTGCAGCGTAAAATGCCAGATCCGACCTTTATAAATCCGCTGCTTCCGTTGCACAAACATATGGGAGTCAGCAAGAGGGTTTATCGTGAGATTAAGATGGCATATCGGCAGGGCCGGTGGAAACGCTCTATGCCGATATTTCATTATGCACGTCAAATGACAGTGGACTTGCGCCGCGCGGGAGGTCGAATTGCAATTTGCACTACCAGGCCGTTCAACCAATTGGGAGAGGTTGACACCGATACACGTTGGTGGCTTCGTCATCATGGTATTCAGCATGACCTTCTTGTCTGGGGTCCTCATAAGTACCGTGATTTGGCAAACAAGCTTGGCGACGGAAAAATTATTGCAGTCGTTGACGATGAACTTGAGCAATTAAATCGTTGCAGAAAGTTGGATATACCATTTTACCTTCGTGATCAACCGTATAACCAAACTAATTTCTGGAGCGGAGAGCAGCTTGCATTACGCGGCATAAGTCGCGAAGGCCGTTGGCTACGCATTCTTAACTTGGAAGATGTAACATCGAGACTTCTGAAAGATTTGGAGCATTGGAATGGGAGATCTAAGGCCGCCATACAGGCCGGATGACGGATTTCTGCAGCAAGCACAAGTTGGCGGATTTCAGGCATCGGAGCTTGGACATGTTCTATTGAATCTTGATCTTGGGCATCCGCCTCACACACAAACTATTTCGGATGTCTTTGGTCATGATTATCCTGGGTTGCTGCAAGAATGGGTGACTCTTTTTATTGGAAAACAGAAAGACTACGGTGACAGCGCTGATGATCTTGGCGCACCCGGACAGTATTCAGAGCTGCATCGAAAAATGGGCAAGCTGAAGAAGGCGCTATGGGACGGAGAGGCTTTGGCAGGAGAGCAGCCCGACGAGGTGCTTTTCGACCTCATCGGCCACTGTTTCTTGGCTATTCGCCACTTGCGGAACAACAACTACGGAGGGAAGCCGACCAAATGATAGATTTTGATAAAATCGATGATTTGCAAAATCAATTAGAGGTGATGAAAAGAGCTGTTTTGCATCATAGAGGATGGCATAATACTTCTTCCACTCCTGATTCTGTTTGGATGTGGGAGAAAACACATGATGGAAAAACTTACAGTGTATCAATGGATCGTGCACTTTCGATGGAACGAAATGGAATTTGGGTATGACAACTCCTGAAGATCTTGCAGAGTATCACGCTAAGTCAATGGAGCCTGATTATACTGCAATTTATGATAATGTAGTTGATAGCGCGTTGAATTTTGCGTTGTTTGGTTTGGACCGTGAGTTGCCTAAATGGCTTAAGCCTAACTGGGATTATCCAGTTTTGGATCTTGGCCCTGGCAGTAAATTGATCCCAGGCGCTGTTCGGCTGGATTGGCCAAAATATGACTGGGAGCCAAAAGCAGAGTTGAAGGGATTGGGATTTGAAGAGGATGGGAACAAAGTAGGAGTCATTCGAAGAGTTTCAGAATTGCAATCAATTGGAAAATTGCCATACAATGATAAATCTGTTGGCGGGATCTTCTGCGTCAACCTGCTGGAACACCTCTGGGACCCGCGTCCATTGATCTGGGAGATGGCACGCGTGTTGCGGCCGGGCTGCCCCATCAATGTATTCGTGCCACACGCGGATAGCATCATGTACAAGCAGGATCTCGATCACAAGACACAGTTCATCCTTGATACGTGGAGAAATTTACTTGATCCGCATCCGTACTATGACAAGGGGCATGCACCCGATCACGGCTTGCGTCGTGGTGCAGAATTCAAGTTTGCAATCAAGGAAGGAAATGAAGCATGTATCGCCCAGCTGATAAAGATTTCCAAGTCGAGCTAGCCAAGATTAGTGCAGCGGTTCTCAAGGCTGCAGCATCACCAGAATTTAGAGCGGCGGTGAACCAATTCAAGGAGGCTGCCAAGGTACTCGTAAAGTCTATGGAGCAATTCGGTAAGGAACTCAACAAGGCATTGGATTGGCCTCCTCAGCCGACTGATCCGAATTCAACTCATCATAAAATTTGCCTGACTCCGAATACTTGCAAGGGCCAGCATATGTGGCGGTCGTCTGATGAAGACAAGTGGTTTTGGTGCAATATTGAGACGGAGGAAGAATGAGTGCTTGGGTGATTGGCGGTACATCTGGAATTGGGGCCGCAATCGTAGACAACTTGCGAGCGGAAGATATCCCAGTGGTGGGTACAGGCGAAGCTTGTGATGTTACTAGCTACAGATCTTTGCATGATATGATTCGTGAACTTGCCGGGCAATTCGGCGAAGACAATCGTATCGAGCAAATCTATTTCTGCGCTGGTGTTACAGAGCTAGAATGGCTCGGAGTCATGGGCCCGCGCGGGGTGGCGAACCAAATCGGGATCATGGAAGTTAATGTTGGCGGCTTTATCACTTTGATGGATGTTCTGGTTGATGCCTGGAATGAAAACTTGCTGGCTGTTAACACATCCATGAAGGTGTGCGCTATCTCTTCTGATGCCGCCGAACGACCGATGCGTACGTCTATCGGATATTGCGCATCCAAGGCAGCGCTTAACGCAGCCATCAAGGTCGCCGCAAGAGAGCTTGGACCTCGCGGATGGAAAGTGTTTGGAATTGCCCCTGGAATGATCGATGGCAGTAGTCCATATGGGAGCAAAATGACGAAGTACATCGACAAGCGTGTGCCGCAGATTCGTGAATGGCCGGATGGCAAAACAGCAGACACATACGAGCGCGAGCAGGCTGTGGTGAAAAGTCCATTGCGAATTCATCCTGGGAATGTAGCTCGCGTCGCAGTGGAAACATCTTTGAGTTTCTCAGCACATATGAATGGTAGCATCATCACAATCAATGGAGGGAGATGATGAACGGTCCTGGTAACTACAAACAAGCACAGAATCTTTTGCGAAATGCAGCTGTAGCGGTTGATTCGGATATGGAATTGGCAAACACACTGATCGCCGCTGCAGCTGTGCACGCTAAATTGGCTGAAGTTGCAGCAATTGTCGAATGTGATAGTTCAAAGCATGGTGTAGAATGGTTTACAATTTTCAGAGGACGGTGAAATGACAAAAGCAGAGCTTATTGCAGCTATGGAAGAATTGCCTGACGATTTTGAAGTGATGCTGGATGCAGAAGGTCTTACAGGAATTGATTCTGTACTTTCTGATGCAGAGGCAGGTACAATTATTTTGGAAGGCAATTAAATATGCGATACGTTTCCTTGCATCATCATTCAACGTTCAGCTATATGGATGGCTATGGAATGCCGGATGACCATATGGCCCGTGCGGCTGAATTGGGCATGACAGCGCAAGCGTTGACGGAGCATGGAAACGTATCCAGCCATGTGAAGCATGAACAGGCGGGCGAGAAATATGGCGTCAAGCCACTCTATGGTTGTGAAATTTACACAGCTCCAGGAAGGCATTTAAGAAAATGGCATCAAACAGTTCTAGCAGAGACACAGGAGGGCTACCAGAACCTAAACCAATTGGTGACTCGAGCATGGTCGGAAGGGTTCTACAGGTTCCCGACGGTCTCTGGGGAAATGCTTGTCGATCATCATCAGGGATTAATTCTGACCTCTGGTTGCGCCGATTCGCTCCTGAGCTGTACGCTGCTCGGCGGCAAGAGCAACGGAGACATTCGAGAAACGATAACCAGCGAGGACATGGACAATGCGGAGAAGGTGATCCGCAAGTTTCAGGATCTGCTGGGGAAGGACAACTATTTCCTGGAAGTCCAACAGTTTCCGGGGCTTGCCCGTACAAGGACCCTAAACCCTGCATTTGCGGAACTTTCGGCTCGAACCGGTGCATCTTTGGTGGCAACATCTGACTGTCACTATCCGCTACCGACTGATAATGAGATGCAGAAGATTCTGCATGCGGCTGGACGCGGGACCGGAACGGTGGCGGCGGCGGAAGCAGGCTGGGAGTATGATATTCTGCTGACGCCGCCGACATCGGATATGGCGATTTATCGCAACTTACGCGGTACCGGATTGACCAAAAATCAAGCATTTGAAGCAGTCATCATGACGGAAGAGATTGCACAGCGCTGCAACGTCAAACTCCCAAAGAGTCAAATGCTACGCTTTCCGCTTCCGCATGGCTATGACACGCCAAAGGATTTAATTTGGCAGAAGTTGCGTGAAGGCTGGAAGTACCGGTGGGCGCGCAACCCGCACATGCGAGCGCACAAGCGGATGTACCAAGACAAGCTGCATTATGAAATGGATGTAGTGGCGCAAAAAGAGGGGTATTTTGACTACTTCCTCATGGTTGCAGATGCGGTTGTGTTCGCAAAGAATAATGGTATTGCTGTCGGCCCCGCGCGGGGGTCTGCGGCGGCTAGTTTGATTTTGTATTTGCTTCGGGTGATCGAAGTAGATCCATGTCAATTCCCGACAATGGTTTTTGAAAGGTTCATCGATGTTGCACGTACAGATCTCCCGGACATCGACCTCGACTTTGCTGATGATAGGCGAGATGAGGTCAGGCAGTACCTCGTTCGACTTTATGGCCACGATCGAGTCGCCAATATTGGAAACTTTGTCCGATACAGGGGCAAGAATTCGATCGTTGACGTCGCGCGTGTTTACACGATTCCAAAGTATGTTGCCGACCAAGTCAAAGATCTCATCATCGAGCGATCAGGCGGTGACTCCCGAATCAACGATTCCCTTGAAGACACGTTCGAGACATTCGATGTTGCGAGAAAACATCTTGAGGATTGGCCAGACCTCGCCAGAGCCGTCCAGCTAGAAGGAAACATGCGCGGGATGTCGGTGCACGCTGCAGGCATCGTGATCGGCAACAATCCAATTACTGATACATGTGCGATGTACGAGCGTGAAGTGGCTGGCGAACGAAAAGCTGTGCTGGCTTATGACAAGAAGGACGCTGAGTATCTGGGAATGCTCAAGATGGACTTCTTGGGTCTTTCTGAGATGGGCATGATCAACATCGCGCTCGATATGATCGGGATGAGCTTGGATGATTTGTATCAGATCCCATTGGATGAGAAAGAGACGCTGCGAGGTTTCCAGGAAACGGATGTTGTCGGCATCTTCCAGTTTAAGGGTCGAGCAACACGGTTGATCTGTCAAGATGTAGTTCCAGACCACTTCATGCATCTAGCCGATATCAATGCTCTGGCACGACCCGGTCCGCTGTTCTCTGGGATGACAGCACAGTATGTGGAAATCAAGCACGGACGGGACAGGCCAGATAAGCTGCATCCATTGGTTTGGAAATACACAAAGAACACATACGGCCAGATCATCTATCAGGAACAAGTGTTGAATATCATTCGCGAAATTGGCGGATTTCCAGTTGCCAAAATCGGTGATATTCGCAAGATCATTTCGCAGAAGCTCGGCGAAGCATCCTTCAATGCTATGAAGGAAACTTTTATTGAAGGTGCAAAACGACTCCATGATATTGATGAGAGTCTCGCTGATCGCATTTGGAAGTTTATGGTAACGTCAGCCACTTACTCTTTCAACGTAGCACACTGTATTAGCTACTCGATGCTTGCGTTTTGGTCGATGTATCTTAAGCGCCATCATCCGATGGCATTCTATGCAGCAAGCTTGCGGAAAACCAAAAAGGAGAATTGGCCGAAGTTGCTGCGAGATGCGCGAAAGAAGGGCATCGAAGTTCTTCCGCCTGATATTACAGAAAGTGAATACAGCTGGAAGCCTGCAATTGGCGTTGAGAACGCGATCCGCGCGGGATTCGTGCAGATTGATGGTATCGGCGATATCACTGCAAAGCGAATCATTGATAGCCGTGCAGCAGATCCTATGGGGTATACCGAATGGGAAGACCTCGAGAAAATCCATGGTATCGGGCCAAAGACAGCCGAAAAGATCAATAGATTTTGTAATAAGGAAGATCCATTTAATTTGGATCTTGTTGGCAGAGTACTCGCGCAATATCGTGAACACTTGAATGATGGAGATCCGGGATGGGAAGATCTTCCAACACCTTCGCATACGAGTGATGAAATTCCTCGAGACGCAGTAAACCTGTCTGTGACGTGGATTGGTATTATACAAGCTAAGGAGTACAAAGATCTTGTTGAGGATGAACGAGCCCGGAGTGGAGATTCCGTTGAAGAAATTTTGAATAGAGTAAAAGATCCAGATTTGCGGAAATCTTGTACGCTCAAATGCTATGACGATGGCGATGAGGATGTCTACATCCGTATTAATCGATGGCGTTTTCCTCGCTTCAAAGAAGCCATCGAAGAAATCGAATTGGATCGAGATATTATCATCGCGCTCGGATACAAAAAAGGCGGCTTTGGAGTTTCATTGCAACTCGAAGAATTGATTGTGATTAACCCAGATGAAGATGGAGTAGATGAAAATGGTGAATGAATGGGCTGGTGGCGATCTCCACCCGGTCGACCCTCCTCACGAAAAGTCTGAGTCACCAACGCGCCTTGCAGCATTGGTTTGGATTGCAGGATTCTTGATTTTTGGCGGTGTTGAGGTTTATGCTGTATTGATTTGGGATGGCAAATGGGCGCTTGTTGGAGGAATTATTCTGGTAATTTCTCTCATTGTTGGTGCAGCAGTGAGTTCCCTTGAGAAAGGCAACAAGCGTTGATACATAACCCGAAGGATTACATGGTAAGCGATGAAGCTTTGGCCACTCTTCGCAGCGAGTCAGCACGAGCCATTCAAAAGCACGGGCTTGCAATGACTACTCGGAATCCTGAGCAGGATAGATTTTGGAAGCTTTCCGTTCTTATGGAGGAAATTGGTGAAGTTTCTAAGGCGCTGAATGAGTATGCTTTGGGCAATATTACTAAAGGCGAGCTTAGATCTAGCCTCCGCAAAGAGCTTGGTCAAGTAGGAGCTACAGCAGCTTTATGGATAGATGCAGAGGATGAGAGATGAACAAAAAGGAGGATGAATCAAACTACTATTGTGGTATGGCCGTATGGGCTTGGTGGTACATCCTCGCTTGGGTGAAAAGCCCATATATCAAATGGAAATATGAAAAGCAACTTATGCGTGAATTGGTTGAAGATCACAACGCGCATGAATTGCCAGAACCGGATAGAGCAAAACACAGAAAGAAGGAAATCACATGAGCGAGACGCACTATAACATCAGCATTGTAGTTACTAAGGTCGAGCACAAGATGGTAACTACAGGAGAATATCGCGACAAAGTTACTTCCGAGAAGCGTGTAGTAACAGAAGCCGGAAAAGTGGAGATCAAGAGTACTGATTTCAATGTCGCTAAGGATCTGGCCAGCAAGCATCTTGAGTTGTTGACCGAGTTCACTGGTACTGATCCGAAGCACGGTGCCACTCGGTGAACATTTTCAAAGTGTTTTTGATTATCATTGCAGCTGCAATTCTGATTGCTATCGCCTATAACAAAAACTTGTTTGGATTGAAAGAAGAGATCAAGGAGTGTCATCATGGCCCCGGTTACAAATTGGAGTGTGAATATAAATGAATGAAGTATATGACACATACATCGCTGGGCCAATGGCTGGCCATGATAAATTGAATATCCATAAATTCCGAGCTGTGCAAAATTATTTGAGGGATCGACATGCAATCTCCAGCCTCATCCCGCACGACATTCCCCCACACAAACATCTCAGGCGTTGCCCTGAAAACTTTCGCAAGAATCCGGCAAGTGATCATGCTGAGTGCTGTTATGCTCGTGGCGACCTCGTCTACATGCTTCGTGATTGCGCAGCAGTTGTCGTCCTCCCTGGATGGAACGCTTCAGTCGGAACTAGACTAGAGCTTATGGTGGCTGCACAATGCGGTTTGCCTTCCATGTTTGTCCCGCGCGGGAGCATGGCGGAGATTTTGTACACGAACCATCATCAGCACCAGCCAATCCTGAGTATCCCGGATGAAATGTGGTATGCCATCAATGATGCAAGATACCAGACAGCCCAAAAAGAGACCTGACGTTTCAGATGGCCCCTCTCGAGCGATAGCTGTGGCTGAAGATTTTCGGGATAAGGCCATCAAAGTTTGTCTGCAGAATGGACAGACTTCTGATGAAGCACTTTTGTTCATGCAAATGCTGGGACTCGTAGATGACTTTGGGATTGTCATAGATGCGCAAAAGGCGCCGCGAGATTTGCATGTATTCAACGGAAATATTGTGGCGGATAAGCGATGATTGAACTTATTCTTGTTTTTGCAGTTTTGGGACTTCTTGTTTTGTACTCAAATGCGAGATGGCACATCGATCACCTTGAATCGAGAATTGCCAGACTGGAGGAGATCAATGACCGACGAGTTGAATGAAAGTATTGCTGGGGATTTCGAGCAAACCCCATCAAGCGTTTTCGAGTTGCTCGAGCTGCCTGAACTACCGCAAATCACAGAAGGTGAATATGGTTTGCGAGTCACCGGTGGAATGGTCATCATCAAGGTTCGATTTATCCCGGATGTGAAGCCATGAATGAAGGCAAGCAGATTCAGAAGTGGGCTGACGAGGCAATGTTCACAGCCGAGCCGTCCGATGCGACGGATGGCCCGCGCGTCTATCTTCTCTCGGCGCCGGCAGACCCGCTAGGCTCGATCTCGGCGGCGGCAAAGATGTATCGAGGGGAAGTCGTCCGAGATCTCGCTGAGATCACAGATGTGGAACGTCGCGAGTATCTAGCGGACATGCAGAAGACTAAGCTTGCAATGCCTCTCGAGACGGTACAGCTTCACTTCTTGCTTGACGGAGTGACTCGCGCGTTCACCCATCAGCTGGTCCGTCAGCGTACAGCGGCATATGCGCAGGAATCTATGCGCTTTGCGGTAGTTGAGGACAGTTTTGTGAATCGCGTAGCGCTGCCTCCAAGTCTAGTCGGGACTTTGGCTTTGGGAGAGGGCGACAATCAAGTTCTTGGTGCAGAGCGTGACACAAAGCAGTGGCAGCGAAATGTTTGGGACCAAGCTCTTAAACATGTGGAAGAGGCTTACACCCATTTGGTGAATAGTAACATGCCAGCAGAGGACGCGCGGGGACTTCTGCCGACTAATATCACAACTCGAGTGCACTATATCACAAATTTGCGAGCATTTCTAGACCACGCTGGGAATCGGCTGTGCACACAGGCACAGTTTGAGTGGAGAACAGTTTTTGCGCAGATGGCTAAAGTGCTGCGAGAGTATGGCATTGACAAGCATGGACATACAAGCTCGAATACTTGGCAGTATCAGGCCATCGCAGACTTGCTAAAGCCAGTTTGCTATCAGCGCGGTCACTGCCCGATGAAGGCAAGCTTTGATCGCAAGTGTAGTATCCGCGAACGGGTAGATGCGAATGCGGCTCGAAATATTCCTAGCAATGAATGGGAATTCGGTCATTACGGCGATAGTGCTGAAACTGGGCCTTGGGAAATTCCTGCAATTCACTCGGCAGAGTGGCTGGCAGATCCAGGAGCTGCGCGATGAAACGTTTGTTGTGGATTAAACGTCATTTTTATCTTTTTGTGTCAGGTGTGGGTTTTGCAGTTGGATATATTCTAGTGGAGGTGTTTGGATGAATATTGAAGACAAGCGAGCTGCATCAAAAGCTCTGAAACCATATCGGGATCGCGCCAAAGACAAAATCAGCTCGTTCTTCTACAAGACTATTGCGATTGGCTTTGTGATTCTTGTTTTGATCTTGATCAGCATCAACAATGAGGCTCCATAATGAGACAACGTGAGATTTGTCGCAAGTTTCCAACTCTCAGCTACAGACAGCTTGACCATTGGACTTCCAAGGGATGGGTTATTGCTAATGGAGCTGGCACTGGAAATCCTCGTGATTGGCCGGCAACGGAAGTTGTAATCTTGGAGCGCATGATCAACTTGGTGGATGCAGGCGTTAAGCCTGAAATTGCTGCTAAATGTGCGCGAGGAGATGAAGGAATTTGGAAGAAGTTATTTTCTGCAGTTGATGCTTGTACACTTGGGCCAAGCACTGATGTTGGCCGGTACAATCGAGTAGATACGGAGTTGTGCCATTGAATGAAACACCGATTTATGATCGGCTGAAAATGGAATTTCTTACGGCCGATCAGTCAGCCAATCAGTCAGCTGGCCAGCACCGTGAACCAGAGCCTAATGAGACGGCTGCGGCTGATGAAGCAGCTTTAGGCGATTCAGACGCAGAATACGACAAGATCAAAGATAGGGAACTTGGCCATGAGTGAAGAATTCAAAAAACAAGCAGAAGAGACTTTGGAAGTTGTCCTGCAGTTCAGGATTTCTAACAGCAATGAAAGAATGTTGGAGCGGCTTGTATTTTATGGCGCTGGATCTGGTTCAATGTCTCGCGTCACCTCCACTCGTCCAGCGACCGATGAAGAGGGTCGTTTGTGGAATCTGATAGTAAATACAGAGGCTGCCTATCGCGCTAAAATGCATGAACTTGGTCTTGTAGTCGACAAGAATGAGAAGTTGATTTGGGAATTGTCTGATTCCCGAGAGATGGAGCGTCTCGCCAAGGAGGCGGCTCAAGAAGATCGCGACAAGCTTAATTGGGCTACAGATCAGATGAATGTAGCCCAGGAAAAAGCTCGAAAATTGCAGGATGAGTTGGCTCTGGCTGATGAAGCTTTGACAGAGGCAAATCGAAAGTTGATCCAAATCAAGCAGGCTGGCGTTGATGCATACGAGGCGCGCGACTCATTGGACAGGCCAAAAGGATGAGCCCAGAACTTCCTCCTAGAGAACCCAATGTCTATGCCTATTCAAGTGTTACTCCTGAAGGTTTAGTAGTTGTTGGAGGAAATTGTCTTGGTCTGGATATTTCCATAGTGCTGCGCTTGACTGTATCGCAAAGTGAAAAATTGCGTAAGTCTATGGAAGAGTCAGAAAAGTTGGCGCTGAACTTCCTCGAGCAAGCTCGCAAAAAGTGAGGTGATAATGCCAGACAATGAAAGCAGAAATCTGCTTTATAGACCACCAAAATACAAACCCCCGATTTCCTCACTTTGCGCCAGCCCAACTTTGGTGACATTTGATCCAGGTGGAACCACAGGGTACAGCGTCATGCAAATACATCCCGAATCTTTAGTGGATCCAGATGTCAAGATTCTCAACAACATTCAATTTCATTCGCACGGTCAGATCGATTGCGGTTCAACCAAAGGGAATGCTGGAGACTCCCCCGCGCGGGCAGCGACAGAAATCATGACCGAGGACGCGGGCAGACGTGTTAACGGCACAAAGCTTGAAATGTCTGATATGTTTTTGAATGGAGATTTTGGATCGATTGGAGGCGGTGACTCGTTAGGTATCAGTACATTTGGTGAGTCTGCTGGCGTGAGCGAGATGCTCTACGTAGTTGACATGTGGCCTGGCGCTGCGACTTTGTTCGAAGACTTCATCCTACGAACTAGCAATATGGATCGGGATGTCCTTAGTGCAGTTCGTGTTACAGCCGCAGCTGAGTTTGGCCTGTGGATGATGGGCCGAATTTCTTTGCCAAGACAATCCCCGTCACTAGCGAAAACTACAGCAACTGACGAACGTCTGAAGGCTTGGGGCTTGTATCAACGTAGTGGAGGCATGCGGCACGCGCGTGATGCGGATCGACATGCCATCACATTCTACCGACGCTGTACGCAAGGGCCGAAGGGCCAGGCATTAAGAGAATTGGCCTGGCCGCATATTTATGGCATCGTCCGGACCAAGGATAAGGAAGTTACAGGTCCGTATTGGCAGCCACAAAAGAAGCGCGGCAAGATCTCTACATCTGGAAAATCATAAACGATCTAACAGGACTGGCTAAACTAACAGAGGGGTAGAATAGAGGCAGCCCTGTGCAGTAGCGTGACCAGCGCTTACTGCGGGGCTGCCTCTAATCCAATACAGATCAAGCAGGGTGTGCTAGACGTCTGTTGGATGCTGACGTCGATTATACCCTGTCAGGCCTCGCTGTCGCTACTTTACAAAGTAGTGGGAGCTTTTCGGTGTATTCTGGTGCATTCAACCAGAGGTCGGACAGGAGCGCAAGTGACAGTTCTTGACTTCCCCATTCCTTTTCAGGAGGGTGATAGAAACCCATTTGATGTCGATATCGTTAATATGTATCGGCAAAGAAAATGGTCGCATTTAATCCCATTGCCCTATGGGAAGCAAGACCCACCGCCTTCTGGATACAGCGGCAAGAATGGTAAAAAGCCAGATGCCGAAAAGTATAAGGAATGGATTAAAGCTTCGCGCAGAGGTGCGAAGATTCAGCTCGGCATCATTGAAGGTCCAAAGATCTCTGGGCCGAGCAATATTGCAATTGTTCATGGATACGATACAATTGCCATTGACGTTGATGACTACGATTACATCGATAACAAGACAAAAGAGAAAAAGCATAAATATGGTGGCCGTAGCCTGAAGAAGCTTGAGGCTGAACTGGGACAGCTTCCTGCCACATGGATCTCTTCCGCACGGGGTGCTCCGGATAAAAATGCCAGCGGTCAAAGGTTCTTTCGGTTGCGTCCGGAGCATGCCAGCAACAAATTGCGGTACAACGATAAGCCGGCTGATGCCATTGAGATTGTACGAGGTGGGCACCGTTATAGCGTAGTTTGGCCGAGCATGAATGGTCGACTTGGCAAGCAATATGTATGGTGGAAGCGTATCAAGCGCGATGGCGTTGATATGTGGCAAATTCAAGACAATCCACCAGAGATTGAAAACTTGCCGTATTTGCCTGATAAGTGGGTTGAATATCTGACTTCCGGATTCACCCCATACAGGGCTGTTAAGAAAACTGCTGCAGGAGTATTCAGCAGAAGTGACATGTTGAAGTGGATCGATGAGCGTGCTCTGAATGGTTCATGGGATACCGATGTTGATGATGATGGCAATCAGACTGTAACTGGCGGCGAGTATGAGCCAGATCCTTGCCGAGCTATGTCAAATGCTTTGGATAAGGCAATTGACGAGCTGGGTGAGGGTAGTGGTGGCGCGCACGACATCATGACCAAGAAGTTGTGGCATGGCGTAGGTCTAGCGCATGAAGGTCATAGCGGAATCAAAGTTTTCTTGTCGAGCTTCCATGATGCATTCATCGATGAGGTGCAGGGTAGACGAGATGGCGGCCGGCAAGAATCTGAAGAAGAATGGGGCAGAGCGCTAGCGGGCGCGTTCGAACGGGCGACCGCGCGCGACGACCCTATTGCTACCTCCTGCCCGTGTTTCAGGGGCGATGCCGGAGCGTTCGGGGGAGTAGAGTCGGAATCCGATCCGGCATCCCTTACGCAAAACGATGACGGGAATGCAGAGCTTCTAGTTCAAATGGCTCGCAATCAGATGCGATTTGCTATTGGCTGGGATCAATGGGTCGTTTGGTCAGAAGAGGCCGGCCATTGGAAAATGAATGCTGAAGCAGATGCTGTAGTGTTAGCCCGTGAAGTCGGGAAGATGCAACAACAGTGCGCAAAAGATATGTTTCAATACGTTGCTGAAAATAGTTTGAGCGCAGACGAACGCTCACGCATAGAAAAGAAAGCCAAGAAGCTTTTTGCTTGGGGAATTAACTCAGGCAACCGAAGTCGCATTCGAAATATGGTTGATCTCGCCAAGTCGTATGACAACATGACAGTTGGGCCAGAAGTTTTCAATTCAGATCCGAGATTGTTGGCTTGTCGTAATGGCACGCTCGAGTTGCAGCCACGTCGGCCAGATTCTCTGGAAATGTCTGAGCCGGTTAACTTGCGTGAATCACAACGCGATGACTTCAACACTTTCAATACGGGCGTTGATTACGTACCTTGGAAAGAAATTAGGCAAGGGGGTGAAGGACAAGCCCTCATGCGAAGCAAGCAAATTGTGGAGGACTACCTTGAAACTTTCCTGCCTGACAGAACTCTTCGTTGGTTCATCCAGCGAGTATTCGGGTACAGTATGTACGGCGCAAATCCCGAGCGGAAAATCGTGTTCCTTCACGGACCCACTTCCTCTGGAAAATCTACAATCCTTTCCGCTGTCAGCTCAGCTCTTGGAGGATACGCTGGACCTTTCAATTTGTCTCTTTTGCGGGACAAGCAGGATGAGGGTCCACGGGCAGAACTGGTCAATGCGCTGCATCGCCGAATAATCACAGCCACTGAAGGCGGTGGCGAATGGCATCTACACGCGGACATGATCAAGCGCGTCACAGGTGGCTCCGACACGCTCTCCGCGCGGAAACTGTATTCAAATGACATCGTTGAAATGGTGCCGAACTTTACACCATTCGTGGCATCCAACAGTTCGCCTACCATTGATGGTGCAGATTCGGCTACATATCGTCGGTTGCTAGTTTTGCCATTCTCCGTTCAGGTTGGTGTTGAAGGCTCAGAAGTTTCTGAAGAAGAGGCGATGCAAAAGGCTGGGCGCGACGCCTTCATGGCGAGCGACATCGGCTGCCGGATGGTTTGGCTGAGTTGGCTGGTGGATGGGTACGCAGGATATGTTCGGGAAGGCATCCAGGAAGCACCGGCTGAAGTAATCAAGGAACTTTCAGATTTCAAGATTACTCTGAATGACTTGAACAGCTTCTTGGATAGCACAGTTGTCTGCAACGAAACAACTTTGGGTGTTTCGATTCCATTCAATCGACTGTATCAATCCTATGAGACTTGGTGTTTTGAAAATAACATCAAGGATCGTGAACGTTTGTCAAAGATTGCCTTTGGTCGTAAACTGCGAGCCAATGGATTCGAGATCGGCAAGCGTTGGGCTCGAGACGGCGATCTCGATTATGACCCTCGCAAGAGATCCAAAAATAACTATGTTGATCACAGTCGATTCATCACTGCTGATGATAGCGGCGAGCCAGCACCTGACACTGGTGCATTTGACTTCAAGGAGTTTGAAAAGCAGTTCGAAGGACAATGATCATGCCGATATGGATTGAGTGCGTTGTCGGTTATGGCTTGTGTTTTCTTGCAGGGATGGCATTAGCCGATTTTGCAAATTGGATGGGGAAGAAACGGAATGGGAGAAAATGATGTATGAGAATGTCAAACCAGAAGTGCAAGGGCCATACAGCCTCGGCCAGTCGCACTGGCCGGGCCTAGCGAAAGTGCAGGAGGAAGCCGCCGAGCTGCTAGAAGTCTTGGCCAAGATCGTAGCGAATGGAGGTAAGGTACGCAGGTTTCAGGCTATTGCGCGAGATGAGAGCGGCGAGCTAATCTCAACCGATGAGCCAAAATGGGTGCTCGAGCGACGCGGCACCGTTGTTGAAGTTAGCTCTATTCAGCACTATGATGGTCGGAATCTTCTGCTGGAACTTCTCAATGAGGCTGCAGATCTTCGGGCTGCTCTGGCTTTCTTCTTGACTGAAAATAGAGAAATCCTCAATGCTTCCTTGCCGAATAGCAAGAAGGCTTTAATGTATGTTTTGAAACGGCGGCTGAAGAAGGAGGAACAGTTTAAGGCTTGGCACAAGAGGCACCTCTCCGCGCGGGCGATTGAGGACGTTGAGCTGCCATTGGAGGAGGAGAGCGACGAACTCAATAATATGGTTGAGAGAGATACGCGACCATTCGTGCATGGCAATGGAGAGCCTTGTCATGGTTGCCAAATGTGTCTTGCTGATGCAGCCGACCTGCACGATGCTGCGATGGCCATGATGGTAGATTCTGGGATCGATGTTGAGCGACGCGCCGAGGAGCAGAAATCGTTTGGTGTTGGCATTGGCGATGAGCTGCATTCGACAAACGTGCCTGGAGTGTTTGCACGCAATATGAAGATTACTCCTTTGCCGGAATCTGAGCGGGAAAAGTTTGTGGCCGGACAATACACTGCAGAAGAGCTGCAGGAACTCAACGAGAGAGTTGTCAATAGGGCTTATGCCGTTGAGGAAGAGGTTGAAGACAAAGTTCATGGAAAATATCAGCCGTTCCGAGCAACAGTCTGGGATTGGAAGTTCGCGCAAGTAGGTCTCGGCATGGACTTCAGCGGTGATGGTTCGCCGGTGGTGACTGGGCCGTCTTGGGTGGCTGAAGCCGCGTTGCCGCCGACTCTACAAGAGCTGCGGGACACCAAGCCTGAGCAGCTACCAAAAGCGGTGTTTGAAGCGATTGAGCGCGCCAAGCGGTTTAGCGTTTGCCCAACTTGCGGACGTACTGTAGCTGGTATTTGCGGGAACGCTTGGCATCTCGTCTCGGGTCGCTAAGGAGTGATGGATGGCTCGTAAAAAGTGTTTGGACTCTACTAGCAACTTGCCGCAAGTCTTGCCTCGGTGCGAGAAGTGTGGCTCTGAGATGATTGCTACACGGCGATGGCTTACTCTGTCGCTCGATGAGCGCAACCGTTTGTTAGACGCTGGATTTCGCCGGAATGGTGCGCTTGGTCGTTGCCAAACTTGTTATGGCTATGGTCGACGGCATCGTGAGGCGATGGTAAAGCATATCAAAGGACCGCTCACAAGACAGCAAGTCGCAACACTTCGTGCAGCGATTGGCTGGACAAAAGAATGGATGTTTTGGGCATTAGCCGTAACTGTTGAAAGTGAGGAAGTGAAAGTATGAGTGAGATTTATTCAGTTAGCGCAACGGTCCGTACTGTGTTTCGATATCAGAATGGCCGCGAGGAAATCAAGCAAGATAAATTTGAATCGGTCTTGGTTGATGGAATTGTTGAACTCGAAAGTGCCGTCACATCTATGCTTGACATAGTAAGGCAAGGAAATTTCGCTGGTGTGCAAATCACGATTGAAAGCCAGAATCCGTTCTTGCCTGAGATCGACAAGGTTGTTGGCAAGGGGCCTCTCGTGGCCGACAATGAGGATGCTCGCATTGAAGCGGCTGAAGCAGGCGCCCCGCGCGTGGATGATGCTGAGTTGCCAGGTATGTGGGAATCAGCCGACTTTATGGGCGGCCAGGAGGACGTAACGCCAGAGGGCAGGGCTCAGACACCGGACATCGGAGAGGATGCACTTCGAGCGGAACGACTTGCGGGAGCTTGGTCTAACAAGCCGTGCACGAAATGCGGGCATCTGCCACCTTGCCAATGTCCTGGGAATCCGTTCGGCGAGACAGAAGAGCCTGCCATGGGTCCTGAGCAGATTCATCGTGAGGGTTGGGGCGCATAATATGGTCAACGAGTGAGAGGCGAGCTTGATGGCTGGTACAGATTGGTGGCAAACGGTTCTTGATGAATTGACTACACCAACGCTGACAGGGTTGGCAGAAGTATTGGAGGGTGAAGATCACCTGAATGTTTATGATTATGTAATGCGTATGGGTTATATGTCTCAGGCCGCCAAAATTGAATTGGCAAAGCGACAGGGGCAGACTTGATGTGGTTGATGTTTAACTAGTTTTGGGCGGCATTTGTGTTGCTCGAGAGAAGGTATGGGTTGAAAAGTTCTATGCAGTATGCCGGGTACTTCGCTGGATTGGCCATACAAGCAGCAATGCAAGAAAAAACCGGATAAAAAAGACTAAGAAAGTCAAACGGGACAAACGGGATGAAACGGACTAAGGAGACGAAATTCGGGCCCCCTTTTTCGTCGGCAAGGACTTGGGGTTGTCAAAAAGGTATAAAATATATTGTGGGTTTTTCACCAGAACAGCGAAAAAGGCGAAAGTTATACGGAACGTTACTGGTCGTAAAATTGGAGGGTCCCCTTTTAGGGTCCTCTTTTCTATCGAATATCGATAGAAAAAAAAAGGGGACCCGAAACGGGACCCTGAGAAACCCCTGGTCAGCCTATACTCTACTCCTCCAAGGGACCCCTTTACCCCCTTTTCCATCACGTCTCGCTCTGTACGTAAAATTTCGTACGTAATAGTATAGAATATAAGTTACGTGGCATTTTTTCAAATGCACGGAGGATAGGGAAAAACGAAAAGGGGACCCGCGAGTTTTTCTGAGTCCTAATAGGAGGGTGAAAATGTCCAAAATTAGAAATGTTCCTGATCCTTATGATCCAATCTTTCTTCGCAGAGGCAAAGGCGATGGAGGATACGCTGGGATCAAGAGCGCGCCTTGGAACTCAATGCGACGAGGTCGTGATACCACTCTGTTTGAGGATTTCATATTTGCCTTGAATGAAGTGAGAGAAGTTGTCAAGTTCTTCCAGACGTCTTTGCCTGATCACTCTAACTTCAGTCCGGCCGCTTGGAGTGTCCATCCAATCCTCAATCCAGATGAAGCAAATGCAATTATCGACAACTTGAGTTCTGAAGTCCAGTACTTGCCGACTTACTGGCGCAAATATACTTTGGATCAATATCGACTCAGTGACTTGATAACGCGTGAGTACACCCGCAAGCAGCTTAGTTGGCGGCCAGACATGACGCCTGAAAGAGCTAAGGCTGAATGGATGCCTTTCATGACTAAGAGTGAGAGGATGGCCTATGAGGAATACGCCTATCTTGAATTGATCGCGTTGCGCAGAGAGGCTGGCGTGATGGGGCTCGTTGATGAAGACGACGAGATCGAACTGGCTGATGTTCCCGAGGAGTAGACTCAATTCGTGCAGCGCGTCCACGCGCGGGAGGAGTAGCAATAATGATTGATCCGGATGATCTTGAGAAGATGTCTTGGGAGCAAGTTCTCAATGACGACTCAAATCAGGCATTGGCGCAGTCGTTGTATATGTTGATGCAAGAGGCGCAAGGTGATTTAGGTATTGCTAGTGATTTTTATTCGGAGGATGTTGAACCTGAGTGGATCAAGTTCGCTGAAAAGCTGCGCGCCAACTTGACGTTGAGGCTTTGATGTGTGGCATTGAGGATGCTATCAGAGGTCATGAGTCTGGGTTGCTCAATTAAGAGTTCTGGCGACGTAGCAATGAAGCTTTTGAGCAGTGGCAGGAAGAGCAACGACTCAAGGATGAAAGACAACTCAAAGTAGTTGAGTGGTATAAGACTCATTGCGTTAAGGAGTTGCAGTGAATTCACAGAACAAGATTATTGAACTCATTGAAGGCGATCATGAGATGGCTGCTCGTGGAGCTAATGCTGAAGGCAGGGTGATGCACGAATATCCTCAGCTCGAGCGTGGCAGCGAAGAGTTCTACAAGAAGGTCTTGGAGTTGATGCAGTCGTGAGTGGGTGGTGTGATAAGTGTCATCAGCCTCCTGGCTTGCGTTGCATAAACTTATGGAAGATTGGGTAGTTTGGTAGAAGATGGTTTTCCTTTTACACTGCCAGGCCACATAATGGAAGGAAGTAATTGTGAGTGCACCAGGCGTACGTCGAATTGTTGAACCAGGAGAGAGTGAGTATTCCCATGGAAAGGGTTTGCGAGCCTCTGCTGCGCAAAGAGGGCAGTATTCCGATCCCATTGATCCTAAAGGTCCTTGGGAGTTGTCAGTGTATGATCAAGGGAAGGCTGTGCAGCGCACTAATCCTGCAGATCCTGCTGCAGTTGCAGATCCAACGTTTGAGGCTGCTCCAGGTACTCCCGCCAATTACAATGGTATCGAGTGGGTCCGTGAGCCGTAGTCAGCCGGTTGATATTACAGCAAAGACTGCTGCCCACTCAATGAGTGTCGGCGCTCCAGTATATGTTACTAGTGGCCCTGCTGTGAGTCGCGATGGGTTTTATCAGAATTGGTTGCATTCTGGCAGGCACATCAACTCTATGTACAAGTGGAGATACTGATGTCTGAGGCTCGCATTGAAGTTACCATCGATGGTATCAAAATGATCAATGATCTGGGTGATATGGTTTGGCAAATGGAATATCCTTTGCATGACAAGAATAAGTTGAATGGCGAGTTTCCACCGGCTTGCGATCTCGAGGAATCTGCTTTAAAACGTGGTTATGTACGCGGGTACGCGCATGGTGAATCTGGAATGAGGCCTGAAATTAATGAATGACTTAAATGGCTCTAGACAGAAGAGACAGGTTACTGCTCCTCCTTGGAAACCCTTAACACCATTAACTAAAGCAGTACAAGGGCCGATATTTGATGGGCGAGATATGGCTCTTGCGCAAGTTGGGTGGTTGGATAACCAAGGGAAGGTTATCGCATTACACGATCACTCACCACTCGATACCACTGAAGCAACGCCACTTTATATCAGCCTGGGATTTTTCAAGAACGTTAACGGCGAGCTTCGCATTAGCAAAGTCGAGTAGAATAGGCATATGAAGGGGATTCGTGCAGTGCGAGAAGCAATATACCAGCATCCAGCTATGAATGAAGTGGATGTTGAAAATGGCGCTATCGTTTCTGTATATGAAGGTGTGCGGATCTCTACTGGCAGGCGTCGGCCCAAAAACCAGAAGTATGGTTTTGGCGATCTTGATCCTGTGAACAGCAAGCTTAATGCATTGCTTGCTGGTGAACTAGATTTGGCTGTGCTTGACAATGAAGAAATCACATATGGAATTCCCAGATGTGATGACGGGAAGTTTTCTGCGAAAGCTGCTTGGCAGGCTGCCCATCTCCCAGAGAAGGCTAAGGCAGCGATTCGTAGAGAACTGTATACTCGAGCCAGCAACAAGCTTCATTCTGGACTATTGCCTGCTATTGACAGTATTGTTGAGATGGCGACTAGTCCACACGTGGAAGATGCAGTACGACTCAAAGCAGCAACGTACTTGTTCGAGAGGCTGCAAGGCAAGACGCCTGAGGTTGTCATTCATGCACAAGAAGCGCCTTGGGAAGTTCAGTTGGCTGGTGTGCGACGTGGTCCTCGAAAAGTTTCAAGTGAGCGAGCGCTAGAAGATGGGAACACACAAGATGCTGAAATCGTTGAAGAATAAGGATTGGTAAAATGCAGACAATCTATAAGTTTGGCCTTGGGACTAAGAACAATGTTCCAGTAGATGTCTTCATGCCGCCTGATGCAACTGTGATCCATATTGACTGGGACCCAAATACCAGTCAAGTTGCTGTATGGGCTGTTTTGATGGAAGACTCTGAGAAAGAAACAGAGAAGCGAACTTTCTACATTGCCGGCACGGGCTCTGATTTGAAGCAAAATCTTGACGGCGAAGAGTTGATGGATCACTACTCGACATTCAAAATCCATACACCTCTTATGACTGGGTGGTTTCACGCCTTTGAAGTTAGCAAGAATTTGCTGCCGGAACCTACAAACTAGACCAGAATTATTTCAGGGTAGACTAGGCGTCTAGGAGGTGTGATATGCCAGCGATTCAGAGGCCGCTTTGGTACCCGCCCACTGTGATGGATCGGGAGGCCGAGAGGATTCTTGCAATTCGCGTTCGCACTCGGCCGGCTGTAGGTGGCGGTACCCCGAACAGGTGGGTAACGCCAGTACCCGCCAGTGCTGGGACTCAGGCGAGTGGTTCTGCTACGATCAACGGCGGCGCCTTCTCGTTGCGAGGCGGGGACAAGAATAACTTCGCATAATTTTTGACTTCCAGCAGGTCCACTCTCTCGCGTCTGCAGCCTGCTGGTAGACGGTCCCTGGGGTGCTTCCCCCGACGTTCCAGGGGCCACTTGGGGATAGGGCGAACGGACAACCTACTACTACTGGACAAGACTGCGGTCTTTGTAGGGCATAGGTTGGACGGGCAGGTTCGACTCCTGTCATCCCCACGGTGCCGGAGCTGCGACGATCCCAGCGTCTGCGCCCGCACGCCCCGAGTGGATATGCTCGCCCCACTCGGGGACAACTTCCCCTTGGTACCAGCTTGGGGAATCGTCGAACCCGGTAGACTAGGTTTCAGGGGACCGGATGGTCTACCGGGTTTTGGCGTATTTGGAGGACATCGATGACTGCAACGATAGAAGGTGCAGAACTCGATGCTTGGGATGTCTATGACAAAATTGGCTATATCCCACATTCAGGCCAAGAGAAAATTCTGTCATCTGACGCGCGGCACAGAGTCGTCTCTGCTGGACGTCGATTTGGGAAATCAGATGTAGGTGGTCACGAGCTATATCCAGAAGCTCTTGTGACTTACGGGCAGAGGCATCATTGGCAGGAAATTGGCAAGCGCCGCGAATTCTGGATCGTCGGACCTGAGTACTCTGACTCTGAAAAAGAATTCCGCGTACTCTGGAACACGCTGAAGAAGCAAGGTGTTCCATTTGATAAGCCTGGATCTTACAACGACCCCCACTCAGGAGACTTACACATTAGTCTTTGGGGCGGTACATTCCAGGTTCATGGAAAAAGCGCGAAGTATCCAGACACCCTTGTTGGTGAAGGTCTCCATGGCGTTATCATGTCTGAGGCTGCCAAGATCAAGGAGCGCGTTTGGATCAAGCATATTCGCCCAACACTGAACGACTTCCATGGCTGGAGTCTTCATACCAGTACGCCTGAAGGGCGCAACTGGTTTTATGAGAACTATCAGCGTGGACAGGACCCGAACAACCCTGATTGGGCTAGCTGGAAGATGCCGGCTTGGCTCAACCCTTATGTGTATAAGATGGAAACCAAGTCTTCTGACGTGTGGAAGCTTTTCCGCATGATGGAGATTCAGCGTCGCCATCGATCTATTTATGAAATTGTCGAACGCTATCGCCTTAAGATTGATCCTGAGATCCTGTCGTTGATTAACGACATGACTGAGCAGGCGTTCTTGCAAGAGATCGCTGCTGACTTCACTGACTTCGTGGGGAAGGTGTTCAAGAACTTTGACGAAGAGGTGCATGTTAGAGATCTTGAATACCAGCCAGGGTGGCAAACATTCGGCGCAGTTGACTATGGATTTACCAATCCCAATGTCTGGCTCCTCATTCAGATTGGGCCTTGGGGTGAAATCCACGTACTCGACGAATACTACAAGGCCGGTGAAACTGCTGATGAATTTGCAAACTCAGTTTTACGTAATGGTCTATGCCCGGGATCGTTGAAGCAATTTTATCCTGACCCTGCTGATCCTGGGAATAGCGCCATCTTGCAGAAGATGTTGAAGAAGCCAGCGATGAAGGGTACTGGGGGCGAGCTACCGCCTAGACTCGATGCCATTCGGAATGCTCTCAAGCTCCGGCCGCCACACTTGCCAGATGGGCATCCGCAGAAGAAGCCGCAGATTCTGTTTGATCGAAAATGCAAGAATGCTATTCGCGAAATGCAGATTTATAGATATCCAGAGAAGAAAGACGAGAGCAGCACCAAGCAGCAAGAGCTGCCAATGAAGAAGGATGACCACGTTCCTGAAGCACTGGGTAGATTCTTCGCTGGATTCTTCTTAACTCCGCAACGTCAAGCTAGCGCTGGTAGGTCCAGAAAGGCAAAGGTCAGCAGATGACGACTCCTATGTATGACAGTGTGCGGCCGTTCTTTTTGGAGCCTGACCCGAACTTGGCTGCCAACACAGCGGACCAAGAAAGGGTGCAAGCTTACAATGCATATGAAGACATCTACTGGAATCGTCCTCAAACTTTCAAGCTTGTACAACGCGGTGATGACGACTTCCCAATCTACCTGCCTTCCGCGCGGAGGATTATCGAGGCAACCAATCGTTTTCTTGCAGTTGGATGGGATTTCGTTGTTGGATCAAAAAAGGGCACTTCGCAGGAACAAGCGGCGACCACAGACTTTTTGACAACTTTGTTCAAGCGCGAAAAGGTGTATACCAAATTCGCTGCGCAGAAGAGGTATGGCCTTATTCGTGGGGATGCAATTTGGCACATTCTCGCTGACAGGACAAAGCCAGAAGGCCGTAGACTTACAATACAGGAAGTGCAACCGCACCATTACTTCCCAATTCCAAACAAAGAGGAACCGGATCGACTGGATGGTGTGCATCTGTGCAATCTCGTAGAAGATCCCAGGGATAAAACCAAGCAAGTGGCGCGTAGGCAGACTTATCGGCGATACCTCAAACCAGATGGAACATACCAAATTACTTCTGAACTGTCGCTATGGGAAATTGGTAAATGGGACGACCGATTTCTCGAGCCGGGGGATTTGAGTCGCGTTTCTGTATTGCGTCAAGAATTCACTTTGGAAGGTATCAATGCTATCCCGGTGTACCATATTCCCAACTATTTCTTTGGAGTAGGGAAATTCGGATCCAGTGAAGTCCGAGGTATTGAGGCTGTTATTAGTGCAGTAAATCAAAGCATCTCAGATGAACAATTGACTTTGGTTATGCAAGGTCTTGGGGTATATGCCACCACTGCCGGACCAGCTGTAGACGAGCAGGGAAATCCAACTAATTATGAAATTGGCCCCGCGCGGGTGCTCGAGATTCCTGCAGAAGGAGATTTCAAAAGGATCAGTGGCGTATCGTCTGTTGCTCCTATGATTGATCATATGAGCTATATGACAGACAATGCACAGCTTGGCGTAGGTGTTCCGGATATTGCTGCTGGCAAGGTTGATGTTGCTGTAGCAGAGAGTGGAATTTCTTTGCGTCTTCAGTTGGCGCCAATTCTTGCGAAGAACAGCGAGAAAGAAACTGATATGCTGGGCACGTATGATCAGATGATTTTTGATATCTGTCAGCAGTGGCTGCCTACTTTTGAACAATTTTTTGATTCGCAGGAAGTGGGTGTTAGCTTTCAGGTTGGCGATCCAATGCCCGTCAATCGTGAACAAGAGATTGCAGAGATTCTTTTACTGATGACGCCACCCGCGCCGGGCGTACCGGCATTAATTACGCTCGAGATGGCAATCGAGAAGCTCAAGAAATTGGGATACGAGTATCCTGCATCGGCTTTGGCGGAGCTTAAGGCCGATGCCGATAGAGCCGCTAGCGTTAGCGCCGAAGACGATCAGGCAAATCGATTCGAGGAGGAGCTAGGCGGTCAGAACGATGATAGCGCTGCTGCCTAGTCCGTCGAGCGAGTAGGATATAGCCATGGCTGTAAAATCGCGAGTGTATATTCGAGACACTCTGGGTAGATTTGCCAGAGTGACTCGTGGTAGACGTGCAACTAGATCTCTGGGTAGACGGTCTAGCCGTAGTGGTAGAAAGGCTAATTCACTTTCTGGCGGTGGGTCAATCGGTGGCGTGCCTGCTAGTCAAGCAGCGCGCAAAGCTCGTACAAGTGCAGCTGATGATGTGGTTGAGGGAAGCAAATTGCGAAGGGGGCGTTAATGACTAAGGGCAAGCCGAGTCGGGGCACCGGTAAAGACAAGCGACTCAAGCGCAATAAGGGCAAGAAAAAGCGGCGCAAGTGAAATGCTTGTATCCATGGTGTAGCGAAGATTATTGCGATAGGGTACAAAGGATTCGCGATGGTGAAACGCAAAAAGCCGCGCATCTACATAAAACCCAAGAATCGCGGCAAGCTACGCAAAACCACGAAGACCAAAAAGGGGAACAAGATCCCCGTAAGCAAACTTCGCAAACTGAAGAAATCGAAAAACCCAAAGACTCGTAAGCGTGCGACGTTTGCATTGAACGCGAGGAAATGGAAGCACTGATGGCTGTCTCAAATATGCCAGTGCAGCTTAGGCAAAGTTATTTGCGCGGCAAAGTTGCAGCTCGAATTCGTTGGAGAACTCCAGGCGACTACACGCGTTGCGTGCGACAAGCTCGTAAGCATGGAATGTCCTCGAGGCAGGCGCATGGTGTTTGCCAGACACTTCACAAGGCAGCCACTGGGATGTACACCGGCGATAAGCGGCATCGTCGGGGCAGGAATTCTACTGCAGGTGCAAAAATCAGACGTGGGAGGCGATAATGGCGATTGTCGTTGGCAGACTAGTCTGCGATTATGGAATGGTCGATAATGAGCCAGCGACAGGAACCGTTTGGGTGCAGCCGGTTAATTATGCGACTGATGGTACGTTAGTTGTTGTGCCCGCGAAGCTCCCATTTTCAATAAGTGAAGAAGGTTTGCTGGACGCTGAGGTCATTTTTGACAATTCAGATATTACGCCTGATCTGTATCTGCAAATTGAAGAGCGTATCAAAGGCGTCGCCGATCGACCGGCATATGTAGTTAAGCCAGAAGGTGAAGAACTTAATCTAGCCACAGCACCCAGATATGTAGTGGGACCGATTAGTCCAGGTCCAGGTGAAGCTTCTACTGTTGAAGTGGGAACTACGACTACTGGAGCTGCTGGAACGAATGCTAGCGTAGTCAACTCTGGAACTGATACTGCAGCAATTCTTGACTTCACGATCCCGCGTGGGAACACTGGGGCACAAGGTATTCAGGGCAATCCAGGTATACAGGGTGAGCAAGGATTGCCTGGGCTTGATGGCGAAGATGGAACAGACACCAATTTTTTGTGGCAGGATGTAGTAACGGGAAATGAAGTCAGACCAAGCGCTGATCATGTATTTTGGGTTGGAGGAACTGTTCAGCCGGTTAATATGGCTGTAGGGGATGTTTGGTTGCAGGAGTCACCATGACAGATCCAGTTGCTGCATATAATTTTGATGAGCCTGAGGGCGAAGTTCAAGATTATTCTGGAAATGGCAGGCATTTTGCTTTGGGCGCTAACTCAACACGAGTTGCCGGTCATACTGGAAATGGATTGACTAAAAATGGCCCTGGATTTCAAGTGGTGGCGCAACCATCTTGGATTGGCACTGATGCCTGGACTATTATGTTTTGGCAGCAAGGCTTAGGTGATTCTGTATGGTGGGTTAGACTTTACAATAATGGCGTCGATTCAGGATCTGGAATTCTTAATGTAACTGGATTATTTAGGGCAAGGGTTCGTCGTGCTGGTGGAGTTACAGACGCTTCCATCACTCCTATTGCAGACGGTCTTGCGCATCATTATTGCGCAACGTATGATGGCGTAAATGTTAGGCTGTACGTTGATGCAGTATTGGTTGCTACCAGTGCTGTTGCTTTAGCTCCAACATTGTCTGTTGATAGAATTGATATTGCAGAGCATACTGTTGCAAATTTCTATATGGATGATTTGCGATTTTTCAATATAGCGATTGAACAACCAGAGATTGCACAACTTATGAATACTCCGGTTTCTGCAGAGCCATCGATTACTACTCGTTGGCGACGTGGTGACGGGGTAGACTTAGTGCCATTCTTGTTGACCCCCAGCGGACTTGTAGGACTGGAGTGACCAATGGCTAGACGTTGGCTGGAAGCCCTACACCCACGTGATAGGAATGGAAGATTTCGTTCCAAGACTAAGGTGTCATTTCGACTGGGGACCCGAAGTGCCACATTTACTGTGGGGCGGTCTATTCCAATTATTCCTGGAAAGGTTGGCTTGCATCTTGGAGTACTAGCTCGCATTGAAAGCCTTAGTGAAAAGCGTGGTTATTTGGCGAAGCTGAGCGATATGGCTTTGGCTAAAATTGCCAAGATTGCACCACAGAAGCAGCGCGCAGTTGTTCTGGATGTGCTTAAGCGGCGCAAGGCCACTGTTGGCGGAGTTCAGATTCACCAAATTGGCGGTCAGCGCCGCGCTCGGAGCGTCAAGCTTAGCAATGCATCTATGAAGCCTGGCAAGTCTGTTACGTCTGGTACTCGCGCGCCCAATCGCAAACCTCGTACACGGTCTCTGCGAAGCCAGACTAATGGCCGGAGGCTGCAGCGGTGAGCGATCGAATGCCAGCGGAGATTTGCGAAGCTTTGATTATGCTGGCTGATCGAGAAGCGCATCGCGAAATTTGTGGATTCATTATGAAGGATTGGGTCATTTTTCCGATTGATAATGTATCCAGTCGAGATGATCATTTTGATATGGACGAACAGCAACAGCTGCATGTGATGATGGAGCATCGTGGTGATATTGTTGGATTGTATCACAGCCATCCCAGCGGCTCTTTTGATCCGAGTATGCGCGACTGTGCTATGGCTCCAATTGGAATGCGATACTGGATTATCACGTTGGATGGCGTAGCCGAGTGGGAGATAAAAAATGGCGACGCAACGCTCGTGGCTGATTCGGTATATTACAGTTCAAAAGAAGTACGACCAGCAGTTGATAACATTATTGATGAATGCATCGTCTGACGCTGACCGTGAAATTCGCAAATATAAAGACAAAGAGGGAATTGGCGCTCAAGTTCGTGTCGCCCAATTGCTTGGAAGTCGTGGTGCAATCTCTCGCATTCTGGCATTTCTCTGGAGAGATGTTGGACGAGTGACGGAAGCTGGTCGTGCTGAAGCGCAGGCAAATGCTATCGAGCAAAGTTTTGACTGGGATGAAGTTTTGCTTCGACAAGCAATACCTGATGCCAGCGAACGAAATGCGATTAGGCGTTATCTGCTTTCTTCGGCTAACCGGAATATTGATGCATTGCTAGCTCGTGTGCTGAATACTCGACAGACGCTATCTCAATCCGTATACAGAAACAACGCGTTGACAAAGGGCTGGATCGAGCGTGCAGTCAATAGCGCTTTGGCTCGAGGTGCCACGGTTAATGAGCTAGCTAATGAAGTCAAAGGCATGATCAACCCGAATACCAAAGGTGGCGTATCATATGCCGCCAAGCGTTTGGCGCGTGCTGAGATCAATAATGCATATCACGCACAATCCATCGACTCCGCGCGGGACAAGCCGTGGGCGAATGGAATGCGTTGGAGATTGAGCAATAGTCATCCGAAACCTGATAATTGCAATCTTTATGCTGAGGTCGATAATGGAATTGGCAGGGGTGTTTGGCCGGTCGATCGAGTGCCGGGAAAGCCTCATCCTCAATGTCTCTGTTATGTGGTTCCAGACTTAGTTTCTGTTGCAGAATTCAATAGAAATTTTCGCAACGGCGTTTATGATGCATGGATGGACACGCATTATTCAAGCGGAATTGAATCTTTTGGACGGCAAGTAAGTTAGTTTATTGTCAATGCAGTAGACCTTTCAGCTATGCTTCTCCGGGTACGCTAGACTACGTTATGAACCCGGAGGTTCACTCTGATGCGGCTGCGTCGCATGGCTCTCGCACCTCGGCTGGACCAGGTAGCGATTCTGAGGCAAATCATCGGTCACATTGACGGGGAACCCGTTTACGCAATCGGCGGTGCCGATAGCGAGGGTGCCGGCAGTGATGGCGATAAGGGATCCAAAGATGGAACTGGCAGCAATGCCGGAACCGGCTCGAGTGATTCCGGGGACGATGACGATGATGATGATGATGACGACGATGATGAGAAGCCGCCAAAGGACCCCAAAGAATATAAAGCTTGGGTTGCCAATCGGAAGCTTCAAAAAGAAGCAGCTCGTCGTCGGGTAGAGAACAAGAAGCTTAGGGAACAGGCTGAAACGCAGGCCAAAGAGCTGGAAGCTTTGAAGGCCAAAGATATGACGGAGCTGCAGAAGGCTCAGGCCGATGCAGCTAAGTTCCAGAAGACAACTGAAGAGCAGAGCCAGAGAATTGAGAATATGCAGGTTGAACTTGCATTCCTTAAGATGCCACGAGATAAGTTTGACTGGCATGATCCTGGAGCAGCATTGACGTTGTTGACTGCCGAACATCGTTCAGAGTTGACTCTCAATGACGATGGAACTGTGGATGGTTTGGATGTGGCGGTCAAGGCGCTAGCAAAGAAGCACAAGTTTCTTCTTCGCACTCCTGGCACGAGTAAGGAGGGCGAAGATGGTGGAGAAGGAAAGAACAGTTCCACCGGTGGCAGCTTTGGTGCTAACGGAGACCGAGGCGGGGATGCCAGGAAGCAATTCCAAGACAAGGCTGCAAGTCGTTTCCGACTCGGCTGAGATTTTCTGAAGGAGAAGTTGTGGCGAGATACGACAAGTACGAGCCGTTTGCGGGAGGCTTTCGAGCTTTGCTCGCCGCAGACTTCGGTTATACTGCAGGTGTGCCGGATCGGAATCATGCCGATCTTGGCAAGCCATTTGGTGTGGGCCTTGACGCTAATGGTCTTCTAGTAAAGGGCAGCGGCGTGACGGGCGTTAAGGGTGTCTGCATCATCGACCTCCCCAAGGCTGCTGGTGATGTGGTGGATACTATGAGCAGCGGTGAAATCCTAGAATGGGAAACTACCGCTGGTGTTGCAGGTGTGGCCGCTCATAACTATTACGCTCATAATACTACTGGTGTAGTTGCTCCGGGAACTGGAGCAGGCGGTGTTACGCCTCCGGCCACTTCAACGTATCTTGGTTTCACTGCAGAGGTGACTACCACTAAGGGTGCTCGATTCATTGCTCGTGTTGGCACCCGTCCGGCCACGGCTGTCTGAGAGGAGGTGACATGACTACGACGACTATTTCCAGAAGCCCGCTGTTTAAGCCGGGGTTCATTGCTGCGCCGTTCGCTTCCGATCCAGCTGCTGGTCATACACTGGTGGACTGGGAGCAGTACAATCTGTTCCAGAAATTTGTTGGTGCAGAGGGTGGTTATCACTCTGAAGCGGATATTCTGCCGGATCGTACTGCAGATGGCGTTGATCTCAATTCCCTTTGGGACGACTATCGTGCGGTTTTGGATGTCTACAACCAGCGTCGACAGACTCTGATTGATTTGCTGACTTATCAGGTTACGCAGTTGATCGAGAACGTCCCTGTTGTTGGTGATGCTGAGTTTGAAGAGGCATCAGAGTATGGCGTGCCTAAGTCCAGTCGTATTGGCGTGGACTACGTTCAGATGGCATATGACTTCCGCGACTGGGATGCAGCCATTCGCTACACTTGGAAGTTCCTCCGGGATGCGGATGCGCGCCAGGTTGATGCTGTGCATCAGGCGATGCTGGATGCCGATCGGAAGCTGATCTTCCGTAAGGTGATGGAAGCACTTTTTGATGATCGTGGTCGTACCGCCGACATCAATCACCAAAACTACAATGTGTATCCTTTGTACAACGGCGATGCAATGGTTCCGCCTCCGTACAAGAACACGACTTTTACTGCGCCGCATACGCACTACCTTACCAGCAATACTGTAGCTGATGGTGTCGGCTACACGTTGCTGGACTCTGGTGACATTGATTCAATGTATGACCATTTGGCGCATCACGGCTACAACCGCGAGTCTGGCACGCAGATTGTTGTGCTGATGAACTCGCGTGAGATGAAGGAGTTCCGCAAGTTTAGGGCTGGTGTGGCTAATAACCATGGCGCTATTGCGTTGTACGATTTCATCCCGGCTGCGAACCAGCCTACTCTGATTGTGCCGAATGAGGCAGGTCTGTTGGGCGAGCGTCCGCCCACGACTTGGAATGGATTGCCTGTTACGGGTTCATATGGCAACATTCTCGGCATCGAAGAGGATTACATTCCTGAGGGCTACTTGCTGATGTTTGGTACTGGTGGCTCTGGTGACGCACGGAACTTGGTTGGTTTCCGTGAACACGCTAATCCTGCTTATCGTGGCCTGCGACTGCTGCCTGGCAATCAGCAGCGCTATCCGTTGATCGACTCGTACTACAGCCGTGGATTTGGTACGGGTGTGCGACAGCGTGGCGCGGGTGTTATCATGCAGCTTGTGGCTGGTACCACTTATACAATTCCGCCGCAGTACAAGCGGGGCGGAGGGACTGTCTGATGAGCAAGAACATTGATATGAGCAAGCCATTGTCTAGTGAAGATCGGCATTATCTCTTTGTGCGTGAGAGGCACGGCGAGATTCTTGCGAACGATCTTAGACACGGCAAAGTTCGTGAGATGACTGAGGAAGAGCAGGCGGAGGCTGAGCAGAAGGCGTTCGTGGAGAGTGCTGGTAAGCGTACTCCTGCTCTAATGGATAACAGCATGCTGGAAGAGCAGCACAAGCAGCGCCAGGCGGATGAGCTGGCCCAACTGGATACTTATGCTGACCAGACGTATGCAGATTATGATCCTGATGATGTTGCATACATCCAGACGCTCAATGACGATGAGCTTCGCGAGAAGCTCAAGGAGCGTGAGCTGGACACAAGCGGGACTCGCCCTGAAATGCAGAAGCGTCTGCTGGATTCTATGACGGCTGATAGCGATGGCGATCCTGTTGCAGAGAGTCAGGATGGCGACAACTACGACGATGAGTCTGCTTGGTCCTTCCAAGACTTGCGAGACGAGGCAAAGCGTCGCACTCTGGCTGCAAATGGCAGCCGTGAAGAGTTGATCGCCAGGCTGCGCGAGAATAACGCAGCTCAGCATCAGAGCTAGACCAGACAAGGGTGGGTCTGAGGTAGACCCTCAGGCCCACCCTTTCTGCACCAGGAGGTGAAATGGCAACTCCAGAGCAAATTGAAGCAGTCAAAGATCTGCTTCCTGATGACGCCGCTGATTACGGCTGGGATGATGACAAGATCTCTGAACAAATTGATGCTGGAGTAACAGGAAATGCCCTTCTGCTAGCCTTCTGGGATAAGGTTACTAGCTCCACTGTAGGCATTGTGGATATGAGCGAGTCTGGTTCATCTCGTTCACTTTCACAATTGAACAAGCAAGCAATGGCGATGGCTAAGATGTATCGCGACTTGCTTGAAAAGGAGACGAATCCTCCTGCGCCAACGACAGGCATCTTCTCTCGGCCTATCAGGAGAGTCTGATGGCCCAGCGTGGATTAGCTGTAAATCGGAAGCTTACCAAATACTTCATTGATGACGACCCGCATGAAATCAAAGTGCACAGGCGTACAGAAGTTCCTGCCCCTGGTGGCGGATTCAATATGGTGGACGGCCCAGAGCGTTCACCAATAACTGTAAAATTTGTCTACAAAGGTAGTGCCAGCAGTTTTGCTGGAGCAGAAGGTCTGCAGGTAACTTCAGACGGACAAGAAAATCGATTTGATTTCACCATCATATCTGAATGGAATGCAGATATCGAGCAGGGCGATTGGTTTGATGATGATAACGGCCAACGCTGGGAGATCAAAAGCGAAATTCCATCAAACGATTATGAGCGCAGATTTGGCGTTTCAGCTTATGGGAAGAAGGTGACAGGAGGCTGATGGGATTCAAATGGGATGGTCGTCAAGTAAGCCGCAATCTTAGTCAATTGGATGACAAGATTGAACGGCGAATTGACACTGTCTTTGAATTCCAGACCGCGCGGGGAGCGGCCCAAATGAAACTTAATGCTCCCTGGACTGATCAAACTGGTGCTGCAAGAAATGGATTGTTCACAGAGTTTAGCAAAAGCGGCAGTACTCGTGAAATTCTTTTCTCGCATAGCGTGGCATACGGCATTTGGCTGGAAATAGCTAATTCCGGTGACTATCAAGTGATTATGCCTACTGTGCGGGTAATTGGTCGCGACACGATGAAGCAACTTCAAGATTTGTTTGGAGATTTGCGATGAGTCGAGCCGCTGTATATGAATTGCTTTTGAATGATGCCGTGCTTTCTGCAGAGCCATTCAAAATCGGTGCAAAAGTATTTCCGACATATGTTATGCGAGGTTCGCGAACAGCTCCTGCTGACGGATGGTTCCTGATTCTCCGCTGGGAAGAGACTTTGGATACCGTTGGGGATGTAGAAGTCTTGACAATTTGGGCGCACCGTTCCCGCACAGCAGGAATTGACTTTACATTGCACAAGCAAGTGCTGGCTCGCTGCAAGGAGCTGTTGTTGGCAGCAGTACATATAACTGGTAGCGATGGGAAGGTCATGACTCAAGCTGCATATAAAGGCATGGGGCCTGATGCTGCAGATGAAGGCTATGACACTACGACCAAATATGCGATTTTTGAAGTCAACAGTAAGGTTGGTGGATGATGGCAAGGGATCCAAATACTACAACGCAGACATCTTCGGCAAAGGCTGATACTTCTTCTGCACCACAGGATGCTCCTCCTAAGCCAGCGGTGGAGGATGAAGAAATCACCAACAAGCCTGGCGCCATTGAAGCGGTAAAACCAGAGGGTGTGGTTGAGCCGCTTGATGAGAATGCTGATTATGTTGAGTACAAGGGCAAAGCAACGACTCGACGTATTACTGCAGATCAGTGGGCACAGGCTCGCGTTCCAGATCAGAATGAAGTGGTTTGGGAGAAGTCGAATGAATACAAAGTGTCGATTTCTGATTTGAGCGACAAGGCGCTGCAGCTTCTTGCTCATGATGGGAGTTTCGCATTGCCGAAGAGGTAGGACGAGATGTTAGGTGCAGGAATCGCAAACATGCGGTAATCGGACCTGACTGGATAGAATTTAGATGCATCTCAGTCTTCTGTGGTGCCAAGCCCGGAGTTGTTGTGATTCACAGATTTGATTTCTCCGGAAAAGAACTGGAAACAAAGCTTTACAAAGATCCAGGGAGGAAGAAATGAGCAGTCCGCTTGGTACCGCTCTCCCGTATGGAATGAGAGATTGCAAGCTCACTCCATATGAAGATGAAGGCGGTCAGACTCTTGGGGATGTGTCATTCGACCTTCCCAATATGCAGACGTTCAGCTTCTCGGAGACCGAGGAATTTCAGGAGCTGCGAGGCGATGACCGCACAGTAACTACTCGTGGCCGTGGCGCTCAGGTGGAATGGTCGCTCGAGGCTGGTGGCTACAACATCGACATTTGGGCCATTTTGACTGGCGGCCAGATCATCGAAGAGGGCTTGGCGCCGAATCGTCGCGTTATTATGCGAAAATTCAGCACGGCATCTCGCGATTACTTCCGTATGGAAGGCCAGGCGATTTCTGACAGCGGCGGCGATGTGCACAGCATTGTGTACCGTTGCCGTTCGAATGACTCCATTGAAGGTACTTTTGCTGATGGTGAGTTCTTCATCACTTCGGCAAGCGGTGCTGGGTTGCCATTGCTGGAAGATAACTTTGATCTGCTTTACGATCACATCCAGAATGAAACCGTCACCGCTATTCCCACTACGCCAGTTGCCAATCCCTCGCTCATCGCGCCACCCGTGCTTACACTGGGTACCACTGCTGCGACTACGCAGGTTCTTAACTGGACTGCCGTAACTGATGCAACTGGATATCAGATTTACGAGAAGACTGGCTCTGGCGCTTGGACTGCCGTATCATCCGCGCGGGGAGGCCAGCCTGCTGCTGTTGCTACGACTACGATTACTGGTCTGATTACGGCAACGGAGTATTCGTGGAAGGCAGTATCCAAGAAGACTGGATCTGTTTCAACTTTCTCTAACACTGTCACTGCTACAACTGCATAATATTTGGAATTTGGCAAAAGGAGCACTAGGATGCCTGCCGAAACTGAACTGAACTACAACTCTTGGACGGCTGGTGGCCGCGAGGAGTCCAGGCCCTTTGTGGCGCCTTCTGGAAACAAATGTCTTATTAGAGATTTGGAACTGGATGATGTGCTTGAGCTTGGACTCCTCGACAAGATTGATTCTTTGACTGCAATTGTGCAGGATGAACATATCGATCGAGTTGCGGGAACTAGCAAGAAAGCTTCAGGCAAAGGCAAGAAGCCTAAGCCTGAAAAGTCTGATGTCAAGCAGATGTCTGACCTTTTCAAGGATAAGGAAAAGCGCGAGGATATCACTGATGTGATTAACCTAATCGCGATGACCTGTGTTGTTGAGCCGAAGCTCCACGATCCTTGGATTCTTGATCCGAATGCAGCATCTGCAGAAAATCCGACAGGCCGTCGCAAGCTGGAAAAGAACGAGCGCGATCCTGAACTAGCGTATTTGGATTACGTGAATTTTGTGGACAAGATTACGTTGTTCCATGAGGTGTTCGGGGGTATGGAGCGTCTTCAGCAGTTTCGTGAAGAAGCCGACCAAAGTCTGGGAAATGTGGCAGATGAGTCAGGCTCTGAACAGCCGGCCGTCTGATTTATTCAAAATTAAAAATGCAATACACGCCTTCTGCTTCGATAGGGCAGTCTGGAAATTTGGCGCTACACTGGATAGTCAGCTTGATGCTATTTCTGAAAAGGCTAAGAAGCCTGCTTCAGCAAAAGCTAAAAGGCAGATGTTGCTAACTCAGTGGCTCGCCGAACCTGGAGCGAAGGGGTTCTATAAAGATCCTGCAGCTGCTATGTAAGCGGGGCGAGGCCGATGGCTGATTATAATCTTGGGCGTGCGCATGGTCGCATCGTTGTTGACTATGACAAGAAGGGCACAGATACGGCCCAAGAAGAATTTGCAGCCGTTGAAGAGGCAGCTCAGAGCTTGGAGGGTGTATTCGAAAAGCTTCGGAAATTCTTCAATTTTTTTAGCACGGATTTCGTAGCGAGCGCCCAAAGAATGGCCGCATCACTTGGATTGCTATCTGGTGGTGCAGCCATTCTTTTGGGTATCAGCAGAGCCACGGGAAATTTGAATGGAAGTTTGTTCAAGCTTCGTGGCGGCTTGGCGATTCTAGGATCTTTGGGAATTCTTCTGGGCGGAGTTCCAAAAAGTGTACAGAATTTTCCGAATGTAATCAAAAGAATTATTCTGCTATCAGCTGCCATAACTTTATTTGCAAGATCATCAAGACTTCTTGATGCCGTTGTCAAGCAATTTGGAAAGTTTCTTGGCAGCACAAAAATCATACGGACTTTGACTTCGGCATTTCCCGGACTAACTGGAATGCTAAGTAAGCTGGCGGGATTCATTCCAAGCATTAGGCAAGTAGGTGCAGCTGTTGATGGTCTTGGGAAGCCCGTACATCAAATTGCTCGTTTAGCTCTTGGTATTGGTTCGTTGATATCTTTGTTCCGGACCGGCACGAAAATGGCTGTAGGCTTAGCCAAGGCTGTTCTCAAAATCGGTGCTGGGGCCATGGTCATCCAGGGCTTGATTTTTCTGGTATCTGGGTTGATTGATGCGATCGGTGAACTGGCCGGCGCACTTGGAATTATTCCTGCACTATTTACTACTGCCGGAATAGCAGCAGCGACGTTAAAAGTTGGTTTTCAAGGCGTCGATGAAGCCCTTAAGAATTTGAATGGTACGCAAGAAGAATTCAATGAATCTATCAAAGGTCTAGCACCAAGCGCCAAAGAATCTATGCGAGCTTTGCGTGGCTTCCGAGATGAGTGGCGACTTCTCCGGATGAATGTGCAGCAGCAACTTTTCAAGGGAATGTCTGATGAAATCAATTCCCTTGGTAATATCTATATGCCGTTGTTGCGTGTACAGCTAGGTCTTGTTGCAGTAGAGCTGAATAAAATGGCTAAGGAAGTAGCTGCATTTGGAAAGCGTGGGGATACGATTGCAGGCGTGAATCGTCTCTTTGAGATGACTCGCGCCATCCTGAACAATCTTTCTCGTGCAATCCAACCATTGCTGCAAGCTTTCCTAGATATAGCCATTGTATCTTCTGAAGTTCTGTCCGATCTTACGATGGGTGCTGGTGAAGCAGCCCAATCATTTGCAGACTTCATCCGCCACGCGCGGGAAACAGGCGATCTGTATGTTTGGATCCAAAGAGGTATTACAGCTGTTGCTAGATTGGTAGATATTGTTTGGACTCTCGGTGAAATTTTCAATACTATCTTTGATGCATTCGATACTGGTGGAGATGGTTTTCTTCTTACAGTAAATAAAATGCTTGATGGTTGGTCTCGTTTTTTGCAGTCAGTAGAGGGTCAAGAAGCTCTTAACACTATTGTAGAACTTCTTGAAACTTTCTCGGGCGCTACTCGTGCAGTTCTAGCTGCAGGATTAAGTGAACTGGGCCCCATTCTCAAAGAATTGATGCCATTCCTGAAAGAGATGGCTGAAACATTTAGTACAGTACTTGTGGCAGCCATTAAGATTCTGGGACCATTGATCAGAGGGCTCGCGGAAGCATTGTCTTTCATCGCGCCCGTGCTGGGTCCAATTCTTGGTTTCTTCTTGGCATGGTCTGTATTGATGGGCGCTCTTGGAATTGGCATAAGTCTTCTTTTTGGAATTATCGGAACTCTTGTTACGGCAATTGGAAGTGTCATCACAGTATTGCGCATTCTTGGTACAGTATTGATGGCGAATCCAATTATTGCTATTATCGGATTGATTGCACTTGCAGCTTGGCTTATTATTGATAACTGGGAAAAGGTTCAGCCTGTTTTGGCTGGAATTTGGAATTGGATTTCTTCAACTGCAAAATCTGTGGCGGATTTCTTTGTTGGAGTTTGGACTACCGTTCGAGACTTTTTTGTTGATCTATGGAATGATGTGTACGGATTTGTAAAGAGTGTATTTACGGATATTGCAAATTTCTTTGTCAACATTTGGACTGATGTTACAGACTTCTTTATTAATCTTTGGGATGATGTTTCTGGTGCTGTAGTTGACATATGGAATTGGATTGTCGATACTTTCCGATTTATTTGGGAGCCTATCGGCAGTATTCTTGGCAGCATAATTAGCATCATTAGGGATTTGCTAATTATTGTCTTTGGCGGCATAGCAATCATATTCATTGAAATTTGGAATTCTGCTAAAGCTGCATTTATTGAAGCTTGGAATAGGATCAAAACGGCTGCCATAGCAGTATGGACTGCTATTCTTATCGCATTCCATGCTATTTGGGACCCCATTGCTGAATTCTTTACTACACTTTGGAACGCTGTCACCGAGGCGTTGGTGATCGCTTGGGAAATTATCACGCAGAAATTGCAAGCTGCTTGGGATGCTATTATGGTGGCATTTCATGCAGTATGGGACCCTGTGGCTGAGTTCTTTACGGTACTTTGGGAAACCATCACAACGGCTACAACTGATGCCTGGAATGTTCTGGTGGGATGGTTGCAGCAGAAGTGGGAGGCTGTCAAGAACTTCCTGACTGGAATCTGGAATGGTATCGCTAGCTTCTTCAAGAAGATTTGGAATAGCGATATTGTCACAGCATTCCGAAATGGCGTCAATAATGCAATTGAATGGGTCCAAGGTCTGCCCGGCCGAATTTTGAATTTTGTGAAGGATGCAGGAAGATGGCTGCTGAATGCAGGCAAGGCTGTTATTCAAGGCTTCTTGAATGGCCTTAAAGAAGCATTCAAGGCAGTTGCTGACTGGGTGGGTGGAATCGCTGATTGGATTTCTGCCCACAAGGGTCCGCTTGATTATGACCGCAGACTTTTGATCCCTGCAGGCCAGGCTATCATGGAGGGTTTGCTTGGCGGCTTACAGTCTAAAGAAGATACCATCAAGAGTTTCTTGCAGGGATTGACTAGCGATATTCAAGGTGGCCTGGATGGTGCGACGGATATGCTCAACAACAGCGCAACCACGCTGGCTTCCTCCGCTACCGTTGGCATAGTTACTTCCTTCCCGTCTAACGAGAAAGCCGTGGCATCGTCCCCTACGCCGATTGGCACGGGAGCAAAGGCTATTCCCGGTAGCGCCCGCGCGGGAGACTCGGCCGCGCCCGCGACGATTTTGGTTGACAAGTTGGATCTACACATAACAGGCAATCTAGATCCCACGAATCCTGTTGCATGGAGGCAGGCTATCGTTAGTATCAAGGATGGAATTCGTTCAGTAGATAGGGACTATCCAAATGAGTAGGACAACGGTTACTGTGGGCCGGATGGTCTTGCGTGAAGATGATATTGCCACAGAGATTGTAGACTCTGCAGGTGGTAGGTCTTTGTCAATTTCAGGGCAGGAATCAGTTCCTCGCTTCACTGCGGAGAAAATTGCAAAGCAGCGTGAAGATTTTCTTGGGATGATGGGGCAATTTATTCCTGTTATTTTTGAAACCAAAACTTATTTGAATGGCTTCTACAAAGTTCAAGGCTTGAGCGGCAATATTGAAGACTGGCGCTATGGAATGCGAATTTTCCCTTGGAGCTTGGATTTGTCGCGGATAGGTACAATTTCTGAAGTTGACGTAGAGTCTAGGTTCAGCGGATCTATTACGCGCCAAAATAATTTCGCTACAATCGGAGAACGAATTCATGCTCCATCGATTGGACATTCAGCTTATTGGAGTGATGCCACAATCACTAGCTCTTTCAATCGAGTAACTCCTGAGGGTCCAATCAAAATTTATCGTGGCGTGGGTGCAGAAATTTCGCCTCGTTGGACAGTGGCCCCTGAAGATTATTCCAAGGGTCGAGTTAAGTTTTTCGACCAAGACGGTGACGAGCGTTCAGGCATAAATTTCAAGTGTGATGCCACCGACTGGGAATTGGAAAACGGCATCGTTAGAATTCGACCGCTTAGCAGCGGGGGCGTCTTGGAAATATCATCATGGTCTGGAACTGCATGGGATGTCAAGAATTGGGATGTTCTATCAGGCGGTACTACATTCGGCAATCTAAGTCAATGTACTGTCATAGACAATCAATTTGAATCCGTCACCATTCGTTTGATGGAAGCTATGACGAATGGCATAGGGTATATTGACTTAACTTTGCGACGAGGTTTTCGAATTGTTGAGGTATATGTCCAGACGGAATTTGCAGCTACAATGAAGATTGTAAGGGCAACTGCTGAGGCTGGGACTAACGGGCTTGGCGGCACTGTAGTGGCGAATGCAAATGATGGGGATGGGAACAAGTACATTATTGGTAGCGCACGTACATTCACTGCAGATATTGTGAATGGTGGCATTGAAAAAGCAGCTGCAGTATTTATGGATGCCTATATTGGAGTTGTATTTGACGGATCTTCTGCACAAGTCGGAGATGCTGCCGCTGATCTACAAAAGCAATACACCGGCGCCCCATCAGAATGGACACAGGGGGTGCAGAGATAATGTCTGTTACGGAAGTATTGCGTGGTCCTGGATCCTGGGGACTTCAGCTTAACACCGATATGCCCGATAAAATTTGGAAGAAGATTGAAGAGTTCGGCCATATCTGCATTCATGTCGGAAAGGTCAATCCCGTAGTATCAGGCGACTCACTTCTGGGAAGCTCTCGATATACCGGAGTCTTGCACGGAATTTCAGATCAGCCAACCGCGCGGGGTATCCGTGGATTCGGCATGTCTATTTGGCTTGGAGATGCCGACAATAAAGGGTATGTACGGGAAACACCGCTGACTATGGTTGGCGAAACTTTTCAGGATGCTATAACTGCACTTTTACCTGTTCCTGGCCCGATTATTCCTGGGACAATTTTTAATGTCGGTGAAACTTGGTCTGGTACATTTCAATTTCAAACGCCTTTGCAAGAAATTGATTATGTGTGCCAGACGCTTGATTGCGCTTGGCGTGTAAATGGTGATGGCACTTTAGATGCCGGAACAGAAGCGGATTTGTTTGCAGTCAATCCTAAAGTTGTTGTGACGCGAAAGTCTGGCGGGCAATTTCGCGAGACTTCTGCATCAGATATGTTTCTCAGAAGCTTGAATGGAAGTTCAGCTACAGAGCGTGATCGTGAAGATTTCACTACCCGCGTACTGCTTCTAGCCCAAGGTGCAGATGGATCTTCTGCTACAGCAACTGCAGATATCAATCCTGGGTTGAATCCATTCAAGGACATTCACGGCAATTTTGTAAAGTTGACACGAATTGTGCAAGAGTCTGATACTGATCCTGCAAATGCTGCCGCTCGAGCTCAATTGCAGTTGAATAGGTTTTCTGGCTCTAGAAATGCACTTACACTTTCTACAGCTAATTATGACATCAAGGGCGATGCGCAAGTTGGGGATTATCTTTGGGTGTCAGACCCAGAGATGGAGCTTGTTGATGTAAATAATGAATTGATTTTTCGAAACAAACGCCTCAATCCGATGAAGCTTAGATTGACTGAAACTACTTGGCCTGTCGTAAAAGGCATGTCAGTTTTGTATCGGCATTATGATGGAACTTGGATTGATCTCACTCCGTATGTTTCCTGGGAAAGCGGAGAGACTCAAGTTGTTGTAGGTGGATATAACAGATTGGTTTCATCTGGAGGCGGTGGAGTATTTCCGGTTACTCCTCCAGATGTTAATTTGACTATCCCTGGTCAAACGCAATGGGATTTGCCATTTAACCAATCAGTTTATCAGTCTCCTATTACAGGAGAAACTCGATCAGATATTGAACTTAAATGGTTCCAGCCTGACAACACTGATCTTTCCAATATTATTGATGGCGACCATTATGAAATTCGATATCGTCGTGCTACTACTCCAATTGGGCCTACTACACATAACATGATGAGTGCTTTCTCTCATGATGAACTTGCTGTAGACGGTACATTTGCTCAGCCAATTGTATTCCCGGCTATGGACTGGCAATATGCTTATGCGCCTTGGTCTTCTTTGAAATTTAGGTTGCAAGAATTAGTTCCTTCAATGCCCTATGAAGTACAAATTAGAGCTATTGATGATGGAACTCCACCCAATATCGGTGAGTGGTCGGTTTTGGAAGAGTTTCAAACTTCTCACGACAATATTCCTCCGGCTACTCCATCTGGGCCTACAGTAGCATCGAATTTGTTGTCGGTTCAAGTTGTGCATAGATTGGGTAGATCTTCTGGTGGAGATTTCAATCTAGATCGTGACCTGCATCATTTAGAAGTTCATGGTGGAAGTGAACCTTTGTTTCACCCAACCGACGAAACTCTTCTCGGGAAGATGATGGCTGGTTGGGGGATGATTGTTGGAAACATTCCTGCCGTAGCTACATTTCCCATTCGTGGTATTCCTCGCCCCCCAAATGCTGATCCTGGCCTGGCATTTCCTACGACAACGTTGCCTATGTTCTTTAAGGTGATTGCCGTTGATGAGGCTGGGAATAAATCCTTGCCCTCTATTGCCGTTGAATCTTCTGCAGAGTTGATTGGCAGTCAATATGTATCAGATCTGACGGCTAGCAAAATTACTGCTGGGCGATTGACTGCAGAAATTGCTGTCGCAGGTCGTATTATGACTGCTGAAGACGGTCCTCGTGTACAGATGAGTTACTCGGGGATTCAAGGGTATAAAGAGGACAATACCTTAGGTTTGGATTGGCAATCTAAAAATGGATTGCTGCATGTGCTCGGCGAGGCCGGTATTAAGGTGACCGGGGGTGGTAATGTCGAAATCACTGACGGTGCGTTGGTTGTGAAGAATGATAATGGCAATGTCATCGTTGAGGTTGGTGAATGCCAGGACGGCCGGCACGGCATTCAGGTATTCAAAGACAACGGCCTGCGTGTCGCTCGTATCGGTGAGCTAGAATCGTCCGGCGGGGACGGCATTGAATTCGTTGACGATCTCGGTCGGTTGGTGCGCGCCAACACGATGGCTTTTGGCATTAAGTCTGCGACAATTACCAATGTTGAAAATGGCGTGTCTACTGCTGGATTCCAGAACTTCTCGGCAGGGGGAATTGGCCCTAGTGTTACAGTGTCTATTGGCAATACGTTAACAGCTATTGTGATGATTTCATCAATTGTTAATCCATTAGGATCGGCCACTGGCGGTGCTGTATCCTTTAACACGTTTGGGCCGAGTGGATACTTCGCAGGAGCTAGTGAGTTGCGGAGTCTATGGATTCTTGGGGTTGATGCTCCACTGATGGCTGCTACTAAAGCATTCAATGTAGTAGTGCCTTCGGTTGGTGATTACACATTTACAATGGTTCGGTGGACTACAGGACCAGCGGGTACTGAAACTCAGTACGGGGATAGACACATTATTGCAATTCCTTACTGAGGAGGGGCTGTGTACGAGGCGCATGAAAATTTATACATAATGACTTATCGAAGCGATGGTCAGATTCATCAAGCCTTGGTCGATGATTTTGATTGGGCTAATATGCTTAATTTGGGCTATGACATTGTAAGTGTCGAACCTACAAATATTTCATGGCCTGAACCATCAGAATCTCGAATTACTCTTGATTGATTGGATGTGTCATGTCAACATTGACACCAAGGCTGGGCCTGACTCTTCCCGATGGTCCTGAAGAATATAGCATTAGCATAGTTAACGGTAATGCGACGTTGATTGATGCTGATTTGGGTGGCGTAGTTATTTGTACTTCTCTCACTCGACCAAGCACTACATATGCGGGAATGCTGGCGTTTGAGACTGACACCGGTATGCTGATTATCCGGGACGGCGCCAACACTGGTTGGATCATAGGAACCACGGTTACCACATGTACTTCGGTGACTCGACCAACCAGCACTCACGCGGGTATGCTCATTTACGAGTCGGACACCCAATGCCTCGTGATGCGTAATTCATCCAACAGTGGATGGGTTGTTCGGCTTGGCGGGCAGACGTACTATCAAACAATCAACGACACTTCGAATACTTCAGTCACGAGTTATGGATTGGGTACTGGCGGTGCTATGCCAGGGATCGCGTTCATTGCACCGCCAGTTGGAGAGGTATTCATTCACTATTCCTGCGGTATGACCACTAACTCGGCTGCCGCCGCTGGTACGGTGTATTACGCGCCGCGCTGTCGTAACGGTTCGGCTATCGGGTTGGGCACGGACGTATTTACTCCCAGTGACAATGACGCCATCTCGCATGCTGGCCATTTGTTCCGAGTGCGATACGGCGGACATCGAATGGTGCCTAGTTTGACTCCTGGTGCTGCTTACAATATCCAAATGAACGTCAAGGTGTTCGGGGCGGCAACTGGTACATTTGATTCCAAAAAGCTCATTATCCAGCCTGCTTGAGGAGTCTCTGTGCACTTTCAATCCGAAGCTAGAGACATCATGATTCTGGGTAGTAGCACTACGGCCGGTACCGGAGTTAGCGCGCCAGACAAGAACTACACAGCACTTTTAGAAGTTGCTAGACCAAACGATAATTTTCAAGTATTCTCGGAAGGGGGAAGTGATGTTGATGATTGGGCTAGCCAAATAGTCAGCCCTTTGCCTCATAACCAAGATGTTGTTATTCTTCAGCTGGGAATCAACTTGTGGTTGGCTGGCACATCCTCGGTGACTTTTACAGCTAACTGTAAGGCTCTTTTCGACAATATTCGGTTCTATCATCCCATATCTCAGATTTACTTTCTTCGAGGATGGATGCCGAGAACAACGTATGACAGTCAGGTAGCTTTGTGGAAGACTTATTCTGATATTCTCACATCTTTTGAATCTGACATTTATATTCGTCCTTTCACATTTTTGGATATGCTAGAAGAAAATCTTGATCTTTATTATATGACTGGTGCAGGAATTCACTACAATGATATCGGCCATCAATTGATAGCCAATCGTTTACTAGCATATATTTAATAAGCGAGGGGCTCCAATGACTTGGATTAGCAGACTAAAATTGAGATGGCCGTATTTCATTATGTATGCATTCTTTTTGGTTGCTGGAGCACTTGCCCTTGTTTTTCCTCCTCAAAGCATTGAATCTGCATTAATTAGCGTACTGGTTTATGCATGGGCTGGCTTTCTTTTTCTTGGGGGATTGATATCTTTCATTGGTGTGGTTCGAGATAGTATTGCAGGGGAGAATATCGGAATTCCATTACTATCTTCTGCAAATGCTATTTTTGGCACTGCTTTGTTTTCATATGGTGTAAGTTCAGCAGCTACAGCTATTGGCTGTGTATTTTGGGGTATAGCTTTTGGATTGCTGCCTAGATGGTTCGAAGTAAGATATCATTTAAGAGTGGCCATGTCCATTCCAGAGGAGGAGGGCAATGGAGATGAATGAAGTAATGCTCCTCCTTTTCGGTGCAGGAGGCACTGGCGCTCTTGCTGGACTTTATCAAATTATCAATTCTTTGCGAACTGGAAAACTTCAAAAAGAAGAAACTTTGATTGAAAGATTAGACAAAAACAATCGAAGACAATCCGAAAGAGCCGATGCTGCAGAGACCCGCGCGGATGAGGTTCAGGCTGAAGCGGCAAGATACCGTGTCCAAAGAAGGCGTGCACAGGATCAAGCAGCGAGATTTCGTCGCATGTTGATCTCTATGGGCGCAGAGTCAGAAAAGCTAGAAGATTTGGAAGAGTACGATGACTGAAGAAGCCCAGGAGCTGCGAGAGGCATTTAAACGAAATCAAATCAAGCAGAGATTTTTGAACTCAATATTGGTCATTGGAATTGTAGCTATATTTTTTGCTTTTGGAATTTATTTCAGGTCTACTGAGAATGCTGTTGAACAGAATAGTTTGGCCATTAGAGAGGTTCAAAATTCCTTAAAAGTTACATGTGATATTGCGAAGGATGATTCTAGCATAACTTTGCCTAGATCAGTTCGAGAAGATTGCCTTCTTGCAGAACAAAATAAAATTCCGGAAAAAATTTCTGATCCTGATGATCCTGAAAATCAAGATCCTGAAAATCAAGATCCTGAATTGCAAGATGGTGAAACGCAAGATCCAGAAACGCAAGATCCAGAGAATCAAGATATTGATCCAAATGATCCAGATCCATTTGATGATCCTGATTTAACGGATGATCCTGAAAATGATGATCCAGACCCGGACGATCCAGAGATTCAAGATCCTGAAATTCAGGAGGGTGAAATTCAGGAGCCCGAAGAGCAAAATTATCCAATATGTGAACCCGGTTATACTCGGCAGGACTTTGTTTACTACGGTCCCGATGCGCTTCCTAATACCGGTGACGAGCAAACTTGGCGGCTATGTGTTAGGGATTGAGTGGGTGAGATAAATGGCTCGCATGCCAGATGCTCAGTGGCTCGGCGAACACGGCAGCGTCCCGATGACAGAGGCCAGCCTTAATAAGGCGTGTTTGCATACTATCGCTGGTCGGTGGCCGGCACATGCTGCGCATATTTCCATTAGGGGAGATGGCCATAAAGGTCAAAGTCGGGACACGAAGTTCCGTAGTGCAGCAAATCTTCAAGGCAATGACGACGTTATAGCTATTGAGGTAGAAGACACGGGACCGGATTTTCCAACTTGGAATCACGATGACGGCCACGAGGTACCAGGCTTCACAGAAGAGCAGATCGTCTCTATTGCGGAAGCGTTAGCATGGTGTCACTTCACGCATAATATTCCGTTGGTGCCATGTCCGGACAGCAAAGATGCTAGCGAGGGCATCGCCTATCACAGACAAGGCATCGATGGCAATTTCGCTAGTGCGGGCTATGCTTATAGCGGACGAGTCAAGGGTGGCGAGCTTTGGACTGAACATTTCGGAAAGGTTTGCCCTGGAGATAGACGCATCACCCAGCTACTGACAATTATCATTCCGTTGGCGCGGAGGATGGCGGGAATCGATCCGCCCTCCATTATTCCGCAGCCTAGCGAGGAGGCAGAAGTGTCGAAGGTGTGGTTTGTTCATGGCGACAGCAATGTGCAAGTTCCGGGGGAAACCTACAAGTTCGGAGATGCCGTCTTCATGGTTGTTTCCGACGCGGACGGCGCGCGGCGTCGGCATATCCACCCTCTTGAATGGGCTTGCCTGAAAGCAGATGGTGCACAAGTTCACGAGCTGCCGCAGGACTTTGTTGATGACATTCCTTGGGGATCACAGCCAGGGCTCGAGCCTTGGTCACAAACTGGCGGACCGGTTCCGGGTCAGCCATGATAGGAGAGAATGATGACCAGCACGGGTAGGAATCTTGGTGTTTGGGCTGCAGATATGTTTGATAGATCATGGAGGACAGGATTGCAGGTCTTCGCTGCATACCTGGTGATCGTTTTGCAGGCAGGAGGCATGCCCCTTAACCTCCTCGCGGGCGTGTTGCAAGCTTTGTTTGCGGTGGTGTTGTCGGTTATTACTGCGATGCTTGCCATGCCAAGCTTTGGAGAGGCTTGGTATTTCCAACTCGCAGAACGCGCGGTGAAGACATTCTTTCAGACTATGTTGGCTGGCATTGGTACGGCTACAATGTTCGCTGAGGTTGACTGGCATGGTGTTTGGGAAATGTCTTGGACGGCAGCTGTTCTTAGCATTGCAACAAGCGTGGCGACTACGCGACTCGGCGCAACATCTACTACTGGTCAGGTTAATTTAACTGCTCCCCCGCGTAGAATTGCAGCATCGGGTGATTCCGAGAGGTCGGGCGCTTCAGGATTCTGATAACCTGTCAGTACGGTACGATAGAAAACGCGACCGTGCTGGCTCGCATCGGCAGCCCCGACTCTGTCCTCCAACAGAGTCGGGGCTGTTCGTATTTACATTCGCGCGCTGGGTGAACTAGAACATCTTCCCTCCCAGGGGAGGTGTTCACCCTCCCAGAGCATGCCTTCGGCATGCAGCGCGCCCAAGTACGTACGCTGTACCTTATCGCGCGCCATCGCGTAGTACTTGTCGCGCGATAAGAGGCTCGCGCGCAAAATCGCGCGTGTGCGAAGCGCGCGCGTTCAATATCGCGCCTACGCATACGCGAATACAATTGCTCGCGCGTTCCTTTGGATTTCGCGCGCCCGTCACACTCGAAAACTGAACATCCCC
>WUUC01193372.1_pt1 | contig 60477 bp, 45 predicted proteins | sample 6278441 | NCBI WGS metagenome assembly WUUC01 (sample SAMN13675441, study PRJNA597444) | soil metagenome | isolation source: soil | place: USA: Washington | collected 2017-10
AAAAACGTAGGGCCGCCGAAAGACTGCACAAGTTGCGCAACTTGTCGTTCAATGTCAATTCGGCCGACCCAAATAATGAGTTTGAAACAGTGCCGGCCTATATCCGCCGCAATATGGAATTGTATAACAGCAACTCTCATATCGAAAGCTTTTATAGTAATTACGAGGTCAAATCTGACCAGAATAACCAGGCACAAATAAGTACGATCAACACATTTTTAGACGGGAAGAAACCGGACTGATATATACTTTCGGCGCATGGCAAAAGAAATGAGCCGAAGGACGTTCCAATTGAGCCAATCAAATGGCTGCGTTTTTAGTTGTTACCCCCGGTGTTTTTGCACCGGGGTTTTTATTAGGGGAGTTAACTTTGCTTACCAACTGAGTTTTTTATGGCATCGTTCCTTGCGACGCACTCCCGATACCTATCGGGATCATCTTCCTGTTCGCAATTCGGCTAATCTTTGCCTTCTTCGTTATTATCGCATCAATAGGTGGTGGGGAGAAATGATGTTGTTACGTTATAATACGAACTTAATCTACTATATCGGCTTTATACTTCTATTCATCATTTTGAGATTTGATCAGCATTACTCAAAAGTAAAGATGCCGAAGGTGTCCAAAAATAAGAAGGACTTACTCCACCAAGTAAGCCCTTTAAGTATTCAACCGTCCACCGTTGAAATATGTTGATATGATTAGTTCCCGATATAAATATTTTAGTTTCTTGCTCTAGTGATTATGCAGCAATAATTCGGCCTGTTTGATAAAAACAAGCGATGAACACACTTGTTTTTACACAAGTTTTACATAAATAGACGCTGATAGTTTTTCGGTAACTATAAACCCTTACTTGTAATAGATGGAAACCATAAGCACATTTTTTTATAAGAGATCCGTGTACCTAATCGTTCGGTTCCGCTATACCCAAGCAAGGACTAAGACCACCATTTTTGTTCCGGTGGTTATTTGACAACTGTTTCTTTTGTAATTGCCGGGTACCAACTGCACTCCGGCCAATACTTAAAGCCTCGTCTGTTATTGCCCAAAAGGGGTTTAGTATAAAAATTTAAGCTGTTGGTATAAATCAACTACTCGTCCCTTGCCCGTCAACTTAGTTTTGTTCTCAGAATAACAAATCAAAAAAAAGTATTATGAAGTTTCTACTAGCAGCGCCCGTTTTTGTCTTCGCTTTCCTGTTGCCATTGATAACCGGGCTGGGTGGAAAAAAACAGGCGCCCTACAAGTTCTGGTTGTGTTTTTATACCGGTATACCCGTGTTAATTATTGTAAGCATCATTTTGTTCTGCCTGCGCGGTCATACGGCAAAACCGACTGGAAATATACCACCGGTTGAAAATGATGAAATATTTGATCACCTTTTTTTGGACAAAAGGGCAAGTATCAGGATCTCCCGTAGGCTAGCCGCTTAAATAGGATACTGAATAAAACGTAATCAATGAAGTTTAAAATAAAATTTATGAAGAGTAAGTACATCACACTGCAAATAAGAATGGCTTGTTTGTCGAAGCCAGTTTCAACCAAGAAAGACATTCATGCACAATTGGAAGAAACCATCGCTGAACGGGAGAAGATAATGCGAAAGCTGAAGAATATTTCCCGGGCTGCAAAAGTTATCGACATGTATATAACCAGCACGCAGGCGGCTTAAACGGAATCATGGAGGAACGTACCCAACTAATCCGTTTACGGATCGCCAACTTATCGCAACGAATTTTTTTCTACTCCTTTATTCGTAATAGTAATTGGTTTAATATATCCATTGTCATCGAAATACATGCGATCAATACAGGTTACTCTTGAGTTGCCATTAGTTTCCGTCAGTGGCCTTCGATGATAAACGATATACCATTTATTCTTTCTGTGAATAATGGAATGATGGCCAGCGCCGGTTGCGATATCCGGGTCCTGTTGTAATATTTTAGCTACCCGCTTAAAAGGACCAAATGGAGAATCGGCGATAGCATAAGCCACGCTGTAATCGGGGCCTGTCCATCCGCCTTCTGACCACATGAAATAGTACTTGCCATCTTTGATAAACATAAAAGGTCCTTCTACATAACCTTTAGGTGTTATCTCTTTAAAGGTTGTCCCGTCTTCAAAAGGAATAAAGCCCGTGAAGTCGTTGTTGAGCTTTGTGATATTGCAATGTTTCCACCCACCATAAATAAGGTAATAGTCGTCATTTGCATCTTTGAATACAAATTGATCGATGGGCTGTGCCCCGTTATGAAATTTATCGATAAGCGGTTTGCCCAGATGATCTTTAAAGGGACCGGCAGGATCATCTGCAATGGCTACGCCAATACCTCCGTGTTCGGTGTCACTTTGAATATCGTTAGCTCCAAAAAATAGGTAGTATTTTCCTTTCTTTTCAATGATCGAGGGAGCCCACATGGCACGTTTGGCCCATTTTATTGAAGATGTATCGAGTATAGTGCTGTGCTTTGTCCAGGTTACAAGATCAGGTGATGAAAAGGCATCTAAAAAAACCTGTTTATTATAGGATGCAGAATAGGTCGGGTAGATCCAGTATTGTTTGCCGAAAATTATTGCCTCAGGATCGGCGTACCAGCCCGGAAAGACGGGGTTTCCTGACATTGTCACCGGTTTATTTTTTTGCGCAGAAACGTTTATGAGCAACGTACACGATATCAAAAAGGCGAATAGCTTTTGTTTCATGATTATTCCTAATTTTTTGAAACCTGAAAGGTACCAACCGGGCAATGGTTGATTATATGGTTAATAGTTGTACTAAAGGTACATAATTGAGTAATGATACCCAGAACGCAATCATGACTCATCGTTCTTTTAAGTAAGTTGCATTGTGAAAAAATTATTTTTCGTATTTACTATACTGATCATGACAACCAGGAGCAAGGCTCAATCAACCGTTGCCGGTGAATACTATCTGAGCGGAGTAATGGAAACAGCCTCTGTTTTTTTGCTAAGGCCGGATTCTACTTTTGAATTCTTTTTTTCTTATGGGGCTCTTGACAGGGGTGGCTCAGGGACGTGGCGACAAAAGGGAAACGAGATTATGTTTGACAGTAAGCCGCAACCGCTTCACGACTTCGTATTAGTAAGCAGTAAAAAGATCAGTGGAGATTCCGTCACCATCAAAATAGTGGATGAGAATTCTTTTCTTGTTAAATATGTTTATGGAAAGACCTTGTTTGAGGGAAACGAAATAGAAGAAATGGCCAATGAAGAGGGTGAAATTAAATTTCCAGCCCAGGCGGTCAAAAGCGTTTCCCTTGTCTTCGGGTTCTGTCCCGAAAAGGCTTCCATCTTTGACCTTGATAAAGACCATAATTATTTCGAGTTTCGGTTCGAACCATGGATAACAGAATTTTTCTTCAAGGATTTTCGTTTACAACGTGGTGGAAAAGATTTGACAGGCAAGCATCCGTTATTGGATGACAAGGAGTATCACTTTGAAAAGAGAAAATAAATCTGCTCTAACTTATTGTTTCTTTATTGGCGCTAGCTGAAACGCTTCGGCCAGAAGTTCAAACGATCTTTTCCTGGTATCGGCATTGTCCGCCATTGTGGAAACAATAATTTCATCAACATCGAAATCTTCAGCCAGTTTGATCAACTGCTCTTTAACTTCTTCTTTAGTACCCGAAATTATTCTTCCGCTGTTGTAGCGAATACGGTCCAGGTCCGAAGAAGAAAATACATAGTTTTTTATTGTGTCAGAATCCGGAAAGGTTTCATATTTCCCTTTGTCAAATTGTAAAAGAATATAGTCAAGATTTTTTCGTAGCCGGTGGGCAATTTCTTCTGTTTCCCCGCATAAAACAAATGCGGACAGCATAGCATGCGGATTGTTGAATTGTGAAGAGGGTTTAAAATTTTTTCGGTAAGTTTCGACGACATCTGGTTGTACAAAACCATTGATGAATTTAGCAATCGCCAACCCTAATCCAAATTTAGCTGCAATAATACTGCTGCCACCGCTGGAACTAAGTATCCATTGCAGCGGAATACTATCAGCCTTTGGAGTGGCAATGATGGGTCCATGTTGCGTACCGGCTGTATCTCTGAAAAAATGTTGCAGGTGTTCCAACTGGCGCAGGTAACTTTCTTCACTAAAGTCATTCGAGGGATTTAATAAGGCGGATGATATACGATCGCCACCGGGAGCCCGTCCCATACCAAGATCTATACGGCCCGGGAAAAGCGTTTCCAGCATTCGAAAGTTTTCTGCAACTTTTAAAGCACTGTGATTAGGCAACATGATGCCACCGGAACCAATACGGATATGTTGTGTTGCATCCGCCAGCTTTACCATCAGTACTTCTGGTGCAGATCCCGCAATAAAGGACGAATTGTGATGCTCCGATATCCAGAAGCGGCTAAAACCCAAACGCTCGGCTAATTTTGCCGTAGCAATTGTTTCTTCTATGGCATCACGGACGGTCTGGCCACTTCTTACGACCGACTGATCGAGTATACCTAATTTTACTCTAACCATTTTGTATCTGTGTTATTCCTGGCAACCGCGATGGTAAACCGATCACCTTGTTTTATAGTAACAGAAATGAAAGCAGCTTGTTTAAACGACCTGTTTTTTATTCTGTGCAACTAATGTTAAAACAATAGCAGTTTTTTTTGTTTGAGAACGCTACTTTTGATTTAAGATGGCAACAGTACTAATAACGGGCGGCACCGGTATGATTGGGAGGGCACTGACAACAGCCTTGCTTGAAAAGAATTATAAGGTTATTATACTTTCAAGAGGCAGTAATAACCAGCAACCCGCAGGGAATCTTTCTTATGCGCAGTGGGATGTAAAAAACCAGTTGATTGATAACGATGCCATCGCCCGGGCTGACTATATCATACATCTTGCAGGAGCGGGTGTAGGGGATAAACGCTGGACAAAGAAAAGAAAGAACGAGATAGTTGACAGTCGTGTTAAAAGCGGGGAGTTGCTGGTAAAGACATTGCAGGAAATGCCCAACAAAGTAAAAGCAGTTATCAGCGCATCCGCTATTGGTTGGTATGGTACTGATCCGTTGGTTCCAAATCTGCGGCCATTTTCAGAAGATAACCCTTCCGATAGATCTTTTCTTGGTGACACCTGCAGGCAATGGGAAAAAAGTTCTGCGCCGGTAACGAAACTTGGGAAAAGGCTAGTGACACTCAGGACGGGGATTGTATTGGCTAAAGAAGGCGGGGCGTTAGAAGAATTTAAAAAACCGTTGAAGTTTGGAATCGCTGCTATTTTAGGCAGTGGTCGCCAGGTAATCAGTTGGATACATATTGATGACCTGGTACGATTGTATGTCGCGGCGATTGAAGATGAAAATCTACGAGGGGTTTACAATGCTGTTGCTCCAAAACCTGTTTCAAATGAAGACCTTACTCTGCAACTGGCGTCGATTAAGAAGGGAATTTTTTTTATTCCGGTACATGTACCTGCTTTTGTTTTAAAATTGGTTATTGGAGAAATGAGCATTGAAGTTTTGAAGAGTGCCACTGTAAGCTGCGATAAGATTCATTATTCGGGATTTACCTTTTTGTACCCTGCAATAGAAGCGGCGTTAAAAAACCTGGAATAAATCTTATCCGAATTTTCCGGGTGAAAGATAGTCGGTTGAACTAATCTCCGCATGATCCGGATGCCAGATACTCGTAAATTCTCCAACAACAGTTTTGCCGTTTTTAAAATTCAGCTTAGGCAGTTTCAGCAGTTCAATATCTTCCTGCCTTACTTTCCGATGGATAGGATGCAACGTACCTCCATTTGTATTGTCCCCGGAGATCGCTGCAGGGTTGTACTGGTATTGTGCATCTACGAGCGTACCTCTTGGGTACATGATACCCGGGGCACCTTCGCCACGAATGTCCAAATTAGCAGGATGTTCTAATCCTAATGTATGTCCATATTCATGGGCAGCCGTTGTAGAGCCTTTGTATAAATTTTCCAACTTAAAATAACCGCTGTTGCAGCCCAGGCCGTCGACAAATGAAATGTTTCCATGTGCAAATTCTTCAATGCGGAAATAATTATTGTGCGGATCTATGTTTTCATAAATCTCGACGGCCGTAATATGAGGTTGAAAAGAAGCTGTGATCCTGAAAATAACCTGGTAATGGTAGTTATCTATTTGTATCCATCCTTGTGGTTCATTCCACATCGTTTCAATTTCATCCCTGATATTTTCGGTAACAGCCGGCTCTGCTGCATTCCCATAAGTAATAATATGAGAATGAATGATGAGTTGATTGCTGTCTTGCTCTGCTGTACCCATATTCAATCAAACGCGTTAAGACAATTTACTTTACGCTATGGATTTAATAAAAATAGTTATGTTTAGAATGATATACCGGTGTTTTAATTCCTTACCGGTTTGCCGCTTTTTAATACACTCTGAATTCTTTCCAATGTTTTCTTCTCACCACAAAGCGATAAGAAGGCTTCTCTTTCAAGATCAAGCAAATATTGTTCTGAAACAAGAGTGGGTTCACTCAGATCCCCACCACACATAACGTAAGCTAATTTTTTTGCTACCAGGGAATCATGTTCTGTAGCGTAGTTTGCAGTTTTCATTGCATGTATGCCGGCATATAATGCACCGAGCGCAGATTGCCCCAGCACTTTTATATCTTTTCGTTGCACAGGTGCTGTATAACCGCTGTCAAAAAATTCAATAACGGACCTTTTAGCTTCGGCAATTCTTCTACCCTGGTTCATCACCACCTCATCCAATCCCTTTCTATAAACGCCTATATCAAACCCTTCCGCTGCAGAGGTCCCTACTTTGGCAGTAGCGATAGTAAGAAAGCGGTTTTTTAAAGTGATTGTTTCCGGTTCGTCGACATGCATTTCATCGGACGCTCTTAATACAAATTCTTTTGTACCACCACCACCGGGAATTAATCCTACACCTAATTCTACAAGTCCGGTATAGGTTTCCGCAGCGGGGCAAACCTTATCAGCATGCAAACTTAATTCGCAAGCACCACCTAATGCCAGCCCATGTGGTGCAACAACAATGGGCACTGAAGAATATCTTGCACGCATCATTGTATTTTGAAAAAGCCGGATGGCCATGTCCAACTCATCATACTCCTGGTCGATAGCCAGCATAAAGATCATACCTACGTTGGCGCCGGCTGAAAAATTGCTTCCTTCGTTGGCGATCACCAATCCCTTATAATTTTTTTCGGCTTTATCGATCGCTGTTTGAATGCCACTTAATACATCGCCGCCAATGCTGCCCATTTTGGTAAACCATTGCAAGCCTAGTACATCATCACCCAACTCGTATAATTTGCAACTGGCATTTTTCCATACCAGCTTATCCTGGTAATTGCTCATTACGATAAAGGCTTCTCCACCGGGCAATGGTTTATAAGATTTCGACGCGGGATCGTAACTATATTTTTTACCAGCTTCCACTTTATAAAACGATTTGTTTCCGGCGGCAAGCATATCATCTACCCACGCGGCTATTTTATAGCCTGCATCTTTCATTGCTTTCACTGTTTTTTCAACGCCTAATACATCCCAGCTCTCAAAAGCGCCGATCTGCCAGCCAAAGCCGGCCATCATGGCATCATCTACCCGATAGATCTCGTCACTTATTTCAGGAATGCGGTGAGAGATATAAGAAAACAATCCATAATGAAAATACCGGTAGAATTCACCTGCTTTATCCTGGCCACTGACAAGTATTTTCAAACGTGTATAAAGATCATCAATGGGTTTGGCTGCTTCGACAGTGGCAAACTTTGGTTTTACCCTCGGTCCGTACTCCAGTGTTTCCAGGTTCAGCGTAAGAATTTCTTTTTCGCCTCCAGCCGCCTTGGTCTTTTTGAAAAATCCTTGCCCTGTTTTGTCGCCCAACCAATTATTTTCCACAACTTTATTTAACCAGCCGGGAATCACAAATGATTCTTTCGCCTCATCGTTTGGACAATTATCATAAACTCCTTTTGCCACCTTTATCAATGTATCGATGCCTACAACATCCGCGGTTCTGAATGTAGCCGATTTCGGGCGACCGATAATAGGCCCGGTTAATGCATCAACTTCATCAATGGTCAAACCCAATTTGTCTACCAATCCAAAAATGGCCATGATACCATAAACGCCAATACGATTAGCGATAAAAGCCGGAGTGTCTTTACATAATACGGTAGTTTTTCCCAAATACAGGTCGCCATAGTGCATCAGGAAATCAACAACCGCCGGATCTGTTTGCGGTGTTGGAATAATTTCAAGCAGCCTCAAATAGCGCGGCGGATTGAAAAAGTGTGAGCCGCAAAAATTCTTTTTAAAATCGTCGCTACGGCCTTCCGCCATCATATGAATAGGTATCCCCGACGTATTGGATGTGACCAATGTGCCCGGTTTGCGAAACTGCTCTACTTTGTCGTAGATAATTTTTTTTATGTCGAGACGTTCTACCACCACCTCGATGATCCAGTCAACGCCGGCAATGTCTTTCAGGTTGTCATCAAAGTTGCCGGTAGTAATTTTTTTTATTACATCTTTGGTATAAACAGGCGACGGGTTACTTTTAACGGCAGCTGTTAAGGCATCATTGACCAGTTTATTCCTTTCGGCCGGCTTTGTACTTTCAGCAGCTTCTTTCGGTACCACGTCCAGCAATAAAACCTGTACACCAACACCGGCAAAATGACAAGCAATGCGGGAACCCATTACTCCGCTTCCCAATACAGCAATTTTTTTGATTGTACGGTTCATAGTAAAATATATAATTAGTTAGCTAAACAACTATTTATAAAATCGAAGGTAAGTGTTTTTAAAATATATTTTTTGTCAAAAGCGATTGTCGTATTAGTTGGAACTTACAGGAATAAAAGATGTTCGCTGAATCTTCTTTTTGTGCTTGCGTGCCTGCTTATCGCTTTTTTTAATACCAATGCTGCTACTGACACCACTTAGAGTGATTTTGACGAGGTAGTTAATGGCAGACCGGTCCCTCAGCCTCTCGAAAAATACAGTTCCCTTCTTGTCTGTATTTTTGTTTTTAATGAGACTGTTAACGAAAAAAGTTAAAAGCCTGCGTTTTTTATTATTGCTATTGAGAACATTTAGTTTGAAATCCTGGTAAACCATTTTCATTTCGCCAAGGGCGAGAGCTTCACGCCCCGTCACGTTCATCGTCATACTATCGAGTTTGCCAGATTGTAATTCTGCGGATGCAAGTGGTCCTAGTATATGATTTAATATCGTGAGGTCTGCAGGGCCCATTTTTACAAACATCGAAAAACCTCCCAGGGAATCGGTATATGATTCTTTAAGCTCAAGATTAGTAAGCAACTTATTTTCAAGAAGTGCATCGGCGCTGATATGAAGGCTGTCTGCGGTTAGCAAATCATAATTACGGATATGTGTGATGCGCCCATTCAGTTTTGCGACAGTTATTTTTCCAGCGGCGTTTGTCTTTTCATTTACCTCTTCATATTCTACATATGCGTTGTTTAATTTCAATGTATCAACTTGCAGGCTAACCGGTATTTTTTTCAGCAGGTTAACAGGGAGCGAACGAACAATATCCGGTTCTCTTGGTTTCCGTTGATCGCGGTGATCGCTCATGACGCCATCAGAAATGCTAGCCACTCCCATTTTTAATATTGTGTCTTTGATATAAGTATCTATATCGAATGGACCAATATTAATGGCGCCTGTTTTTGCAGTTATGTAGTCGGTCTGCCATTTGGCATCGGCTATAAAATTTTCTTTGTCTTTTGCAGGCCGATAAGAAAACGAGTCGGCGGAAAAGAGTTTTGTATTCTTATCATAAATTATATTATGCCAGTTGAATTGGTCAATAGAATTATGATAACTACCGGTGATATCCTGCACACGAAAAGTCGTATTTTGACTGACGAGTTCCCTTGGGTTGAGCAAAGTGGCTGAACTCACCGAAAGATTATTCAACTTTGCAGATGCTATGGTAAGCTTGCCCGTTCTTTTTCCTAAACTATCAACAACGAAATTTTTTGCGTCAAGACTTGTTATAAGGCCTTTCCACTCCCAGGTTCCTGCTTCAGTCTGGTGTAGTTCAAGCCTGTTCAGTTGTACGATCAACATGCCTTCGCCGGTACCAAAGGTTTTTCCCTTCGGATTTGTGTATAAAAAATTATTGAGAACCACATCAAGCTTTTCAGCGGATGCCCTTAACGCAGGATCGCTGCCCACAGCAAGATCTATAAGTTCGAAAACTTTTCCATTTCCATTCCAATTCAATTTTGACTCACCGTTTTCATTGTAGCGCATGAAAGATAAAGCCGGGTCATGGACCGATAGCCTCCCAATTTTTGCCACGGGCCACTTTATTGACGAACCGTTGGTTTTTGTGAGGCTGATGTTTGCAACAGGATTAAAAACGTGTAGTTCTGCTGCATTTATTTTACCGTTGATGATCGCATTTATATCGGGCGATATTTCCAGTTTTGGAACGCTGACATTTACAGAATCATTATGCTCATTACTACGGTATTGCAGGTTTTCAAAAACCGAAAGCTTATTATCCTCGAGATGTAATGATTTTACGGATAATTGCCACACTGCGTTGTCAACGTTCAGATCAGATCCATTAGCCTTCAGCCCGGCAATGTGCGGCTTATGATGAGCAGAGGTTGACAATTCAGCGGCTTCAAGTGTTTGAAGGAATAAGGAAAAACTTTTGTTTACACCTTTTGCAACGACCCTGGTGTTCGCAGCGCTAATATTTTTCAATGTAAATACGGGGGTATTGTCAACATTACCTTGCGGCAAAGAAGATAACCTGATATCTGCCTGGGCCCAACTGATGCCATTTATTGATGTATGCAAAATATCATCATCAATAATGATTGACTGAATAGCAACTGATCTTGCATTGATATCCAGGTCTTTTTTATTTTTTATGTGTACAGTTCCTGCAAGAAGCTGGTTGTTTTTATTGCCACCAATAAAATTTACTTCGCTAAGGTCGGCGGTGACATCGCCCATGTTAAAGGAGCCTTTTTTAAAATAAAGCGAAGAAACCGCCCGTTGGATATTTTTTAACTTCCTTGAATCAACCAGTTGTTTACCCAACACCGACATATTTGCATTCACCAATTGCAGCCGTGCATTATTCTTAAAAATGAGGTTGATCTGGCCGTCATTGATATTGAGGTTCTCCAGTTGCATGAAATTGCCGATGCCTGCAAGTGTTTGAAAAATATCACGTGTATCATAGCGTTTGTTTTTCATGATCCGGTAATCAATGACCGGCCGGTATAAGTTGACCGCTTGTGCCTTTAATTTTTGTTCAAAGACCAGTTCGTCCCACGATAAGCCCTGGAGCTCAAACTGGGGCATGCGAAGGCTGTTGGTTACTTTGTTACCTTCTAATTCCTGGTAAGTAAAGTTACTGAGGCTAATCCTGTTGTTGTAAATGAGGATACTGTCAAACTGAATAGAATAACTGCTGTCGCGCAGAAAGTTTTCATAGTTGCGGATAGCCATCACGAATTTTTCAACGGTTAACGGCCTGGCAGCGTCTTCTTTTATTTGTAATCCCTGAAGTTCAAAATTATTATGATCGGATGTAAACGAACTTACCCGCCCTTCACGCAGGGTATTGATGTCAAATGCGCCATTCTCCACTACTACAAATGCCAGTTGCATATTGCCGGTTAATTCGCGGATCAGTTCATCCAATTTAGGAAGCGATTTTGCAGGCCCCGATCTTTTTTCAAGATCAACATCCAGCCGGAACCGCGGGTTGATGCAATATACCGAGTCCGCTTTGATGATCTCATTATGATAAAGCATGGCAAAATCAATATTGGTCATCTGCAACTTGTCAAAAAATATCCGGAACGAGTTTTTAGCACTATCACCCTTGGTAGCTACGACGGTGCAGCTATCAAATTCCACCATTCTGTTCAGGATATTGATCCGGAAATTGCTAAAGCTGAGCCGGTGCCGGCCATCAGGGAATAATATATTTTGATTGGACGTATGTAAAGCAACATTATCACTGAAAAGGATTTTCTCTTTGCCTGCGGGTTGGGTAGTATCTACCTGCAGGTTATCTAAATGAAAATTGATATTCGTGATCACGACGGGAGGCTCTTCTTCCCTTATTTTATTTATCAGTGAGAATTTTCCGTTCTCGATCTGGAATCGATTTACTTTCAAAACTTTTAATGCATCCTGTATCGAGTTGTAGATGCGTCCCATTTCCTGGGGAATCGAGAGGCTGGTATCGGAATTATCGGTGGTATCTTTCAGTGATCGTAAACGGGTGACACGAATGTCAGGATTTAATAAATGCAAGGAATCGATAAGTATTTTTTTTTCAAAAACCAGTGGAAAGATTTCTTTTAGCTGGATTCTTATTCTCGGTACACTGAATTGGTAAGAAGTGGCTGAAGAAGTGTCGGCGGAAAAAAAACTCGCTTGCCGCAGTTCCATTTTGTAACTGAACCAGTTGAATTTAAATTTATCGATCTTCAATTGCAGCTTGCCATCAGATTGCGAGCTCACCATATCTTCTACCAGTTGCTTAGCATGGCTAAGGAACCAGAAGTGAAACGCGGTCATCAATATCAAAATACCACCGAAGATGAAACCGGTGATCTTAAGAAATTTATTTGATGGTCGATTCGGCGTCAAGGTGCGGAAAGATTAAGACCTGAATTTAGTGAAAATCGATGGGTAAAAAACACAAAATCAGTTAAATACGCTGCAAACTGGATAAAAAACTTATTAGGTATGGGAATGTTACCCCGGATGAATCAGAGCTTACCGGAATGTTCCTGCAGGTAATGGTCAAAATGATCCGCCCAAAAGGAAATATCGCTGATCAATGATATGAATTCGTCATAATCCATTCCATCAATATCCCGCTCTGCGATCAGGCACAGTAGTCCTTTGTCAGGCAGGACACTGAATTTTATACCCATATGCCGGGTATTTAATTCGAGTGCCTTTTTAAAAACTTCGAATTGCATTACCGGGTTAGCAGAAACTGCTGACAGAGGCGCAAAACAACGTATGAAAGTACGGGTGGCCTGGTCATTGTCTTCCGTATTGGTAAGAAAAACCTCAATAGTGGATGAGCCTCTTGAAAAATACCACGCACAGGTTTTTGCATTGTAAATGGCATCGGCGTGTGTACCTATGTCTTTGCATAAGCGGTGAATATAGGCTTTTACAAATTCGATAGTTGACATGTGATGTCTTATAAATGCACGGGGAACTAGTTTAGTTTACAGAAGAACCGTTAGCAGTTGCTTCATCCGGGTTCACAAATTTTAATTTGCCATCGCCATCCTCCGCCATAAGAATCATGCCGTTGCTTTCTATGCCCCGCATTTTCCGCGGCGCAAGATTGGCAACGATTACTACTTGCCTGCCTATAATAGCGGAAGCTTGAAAATGCAAGGCAATGCCGGATACAATTGTTCTTTTTTCAAATCCAAGATCCACTTCCAGTTTCAACAATTTATCCGCTTTCTCTACTTTTTCTGCAGCCGTAATGGTACCCACTTTCAGATCCAGTTTTGCAAAATCATCGTATTGTACCTGCGGTTTGATACCAGTAGCCATCGGGATTGAGATCTGAGGGGTGGGGTCGGGGCTCGCGGTTCCAGCTTCTTGCTTCTGGTTTGGTGCATTTGCTTTCACCAATCCCGCTTTTAGTTTATCAATTTGTGCCGCTATTTCTGCGTCTTCTATTTTCCTGAATAAGATCTGCGGTTCCCGCAAACTATAGCCAACGCTTAATAATTTTAGTTTGCCGGCATTTTCCCAATCAAGCATTTTGTCAACTACTTTCATCATCTGCAACATCTTTTGCGCTGTAGTTGGTAAAAACGGGTTGATCAGTATGGCAAGGTTGGCGGTTAATTGCAGGCAGATGTGTAAGCAGTTGTCAATTAATTTTTGTGCATCAGGATCCCCAGGCAATTTCTTAGCTTTTATCCAAGGTTCCATTTCTTGCATGTACTTATTCCCTTTTCGGGAAAGATCAATTATTTCAAAAAGAGCATCTCTGAATTTATACTCATTAATAAATCGGCTAACATTTGATGCAGCATGACCAATGCTTTCCATTATTGTTAAGTCAATTTGTTGAAGCATATCTTCATGCAGCTTTGGTACTTTACCACCACACAGCTTATGCATCAATACAAATGTGCGGTTCACAAAATTGCCGAAAATAGAAGCCAGTTCACTGTTATTCCTGTCCTGGAAGTCCTTCCAGGTAAAATCATTGTCTTTTGTTTCCGGTGCATTAGCGCACAGTACGTACCGCAATACATCTTCACAACCCGGGAAATCATTCAGGTACTCATCTACCCATACGGCCCAGTTGCGTGATGTAGATACTTTATCACCTTCAATATTTAAAAATTCGTTAGCGGGTACATTATCTGGTAACACAAAATCGCCATGTGCCTTCAGCATAGCCGGGAAGATGATACAATGGAAGACAATATTGTCTTTACCGATAAAATGAACAAGTTTGGTATCCTCTTTACGCCAATAGTCGGCCCATTTTTCGGTCAGTTCTTTGGTAGCGCTGATATAACCGATTGGCGCATCAAACCATACATACAGAACTTTTCCTTCCGCGCCCGTTACAGGTACTTTTATTCCCCAATTACTGTCTCTTGTCATTGCGCGGCTCTGCAAACCTTTATCCAGCCAGCTTTTGCATTGACCGTACACATTATTCTTCCATTCTTTATGGTCTTCGAGAATCCACTTGTTCAAAAATGGTTCATAGTTCTGCAAGGGAAAATACCAGTGTTTCGTTTTCTTTTTTATTGGGATAGCATCACTCAATGTGCTGCGGGGGTTGATCAGCTGTTCAGGCGACAAGACGCTGCCGCATCGTTCGCACTGGTCGCCATAGGCATTCGAATTGCTGCAGACAGGGCAGGTACCGGTGATATACCTGTCGGCTAAGAATGTTTTTGTCTTTTCATCATAGTATTGCTCTGTTTCCTTTTCTTCAAACAAACCGTCATCGTACATTTTTTTAAAAAATGCGGATGCGGTTTCATGATGTACTTTATTGGATGTGCGGGAATAAATATCAAAAGAGATACCTATTCTTGTCAAACTGTCTTTGATGATCGCATGGTATTTATCAACGACTTGTTGCGGCGACACGCCTTCCTTCATAGCCCTGATAGTAATAGGTACACCATGTTCATCGCTGCCACCAACGAATTTCACGTCTTTCTTTTGTGCCCTGAGCCAGCGTACATAAATGTCGGAAGGGATATAGCAACCCGCAAGGTGGCCAATATGAAGAGGGCCATTAGCATAGGGGAGTGCTGCTGTAACCAAATATCTTTTAAAATCTGTCATTTTAGCTCCTGTCTTTATTAGTCTGCAAAAATACCGGAATGGCGGCCATTGCCCAAACGGCAAAACATGGCAGAATACGGCGAGTTTTAGGATCGCGAACCTCAAACCAAATGTTATCAATAAATCATTAGAAATTGGATTTGCATGTCAGAAACATAACATGCTGCGAGCTATCGGAGCGGAAATAAGTTTTCATCTATTTCCAATAACTTTAAAATATGAAGAGAAGAGATTTTTTAGGTTCTTCCGCCGCGTTATTTGCTGGTGCTGGTTCGCCCCTGCTTGAAAAGATAACGGATGGGAGACTGATAAATGACGAAACCGTTTTGCCGGTAATACCACCCTATTTAAAAAAAGGCGACTCCATAGGTATTACATCCCCTGCGGGCTATATTACACTGGACGAAATACAGCCTTCTATAAAGCTAATGGAAAGCTGGGGCTATAAAATAAAGGTGGGTGACACGGTCGGCAAAAGAGATTTTACGTTTGGCGGAACTGATGACGAACGTGCAACCGATTTTCAGCAAATGCTCGATGACAAGAATGTAAAAGCGATTATGTGTGCCAGGGGTGGATATGGCGCTGTTCGGATCGTTGACAAGCTTAAATGGGATAAATTTAAAATTAAACCTAAATGGATAATTGGGTTCAGTGACGTAACCGTTATTCATTCTCATCTGGATAAAAATCTGGGTATTGCTTCTATCCATTCCAAAATGAGTAACAGCTTTCCCGGTGATTGGCTGAAAGCTGATTCATTGCAGGTGGAAACTATCAACTCCATTCAAAAAGCGTTAATGGGCGAAAAAATGAGATATAGCATTCCATATAATGTGCATAATAAGCCAGGAATTGCTACCGGAACATTGATCGGCGGAAATTTGAAAACGCTGGAATCGTTGACCGGTTCGCAATCAGACATAAAAACTGCGGGAAAGATTTTATTTGTTGAAGATACCGGTGAATACATGTACAGTGTCGATCGTATGTTCTGGAACCTGAAGCGGAGCGGTAAACTTTCGCAGTTGAAAGGATTAATTGTGGGCGGATTTAAAATAAAGGTTGATACGGATGGTGATGATTTCGGTAAGCTTCTTGAAGAAGTGGTTCTGGAGAAAGTCAGGTTGTATAATTACCCGGTATGCTTTGATTTTCCGGTGGGTCATCAAAAAAATAATTTTGCCCTGAAATGCGGCGTAAAGCATAAATTGATCGTACAAACGCAGCAATCTGCTTTAACTGAAATATAATAATGAACAGGAGAAATTTTTTAAAAAAAAGTTCTGTCACCGGTATCGCTGTCAGTTCACTTGGTCTTGTATCTTGCCAGCCGTCCGCGAAGGAAAATGAAAAAGTCGATAAAAATAATGCCGGGGTTATGGATGATTTTGAATTGAATGAAGTAACAATTGACGAACTGCAAAAAAAAATGCAGGATGGCATCTATACCTCGCATATGATAACTGAATTGTATTTGAAACGTATCGATGCAATTGATAAGAAAGGCTATGCTTTAAATGCGGTGATCGAGATAAATCCAGATGCCCTGGCCATTGCGGGTAACATGGACAGGGAAAGAAAAGAAGGCAAGGTTCGCTCACCTTTGCATGGTGTTCCGGTCTTGATAAAGGATAATATTGATACAGCGGATAAAATGATGACAACGGCAGGATCGCTGGCAATGGTAGGTAATAAAGCGACTAAAGATGCTTTTGTTGTTAAACAATTACGGGATGCCGGTGCTGTATTATTGGGAAAGACCAATCTCAGTGAATGGGCCAATTTCAGATCAAGTCGTCCGACAAGTGGATGGAGCAGCCGGGGTGGTCAAACAAAAAATCCATGTGTACTAGACAGGAATCCTTGCGGATCTAGTTCAGGTTCTGCGGTAGCAGTAGCCGCTAATCTCTGTGCGGTGGCGGTCGGCACAGAAACAGACGGTTCTGTCATCGCCCCTGCATCTTTTACGGGTATTGTTGGGCTCAAGCCTACTGTTGGCCTTGTCAGCCGGTCGGGTATTATTCCTATTTCATCGACACAGGATACAGCGGGGCCTATGGCAAGAACAGTAAAAGACGTCGCTATTTTATTAGGTGTTCTCACTGGCATTGATGAAACAGACGCTGTGACCAATGAAAGCAAAGAAAAATCTAAAAAGATGTATACCCCATTTTTAGATGAAAATGGCTTGCAGGGAAAAAGGATTGGCATTGAAAAGGCGTTTTTAAAAGGCCATGAAGGAGTGGTATCCCTTTATAAACAGGCAATAGAAATTTTGGAAAGTAAAGGATCAACTATCGTGGAAGTAGAGCTTTTAAAACAATGCGAGGAATTTGACGAACGTGAATACCTCGTTTTATTATATGAATTTAAGGACGGCTTAAACAAATATCTGGCTACTGCGAACGCCGGGGTAAAAACATTGGCGGATATAATTGCTTTCAATAAGAATAATGAGGCGAAGGTTATGCCTTATTTTAAGCAGGAAACATTAGAAAGAAGTGAGGCTAAGGCCGGACTTAAGAGCAGGGAATATATAGAGTCATTAAAGCTATCATTGAGTACACGGAAAATAATTGATAATATGATGCGGGAGCATCAACTGGATGCGATAGCTGGTACCAGTATCGGACCAGCAAATTGTACGGATCTTGTAAACGGGGACTATGGAACTGGATTTTATTTTTGTCCGCCGGCTGCTATGGCTGGCTATCCGCATATCACTGTGCCAATGGGAACCTTACATGAACTGCCGGTAGGGCTTTCTTTGATTGCAGGTGCCTATAAGGAGGATGTACTTTTAAAGATCGCTTACGCATATGAACAGTCGTCAAAAAAACGTTCAGTGCCAAAATTTTTGCCAACGGTCGGCGTTTAATCACCTGCGAAGCTCAACAAAAAACTCTTGATTTAAGCAAAGTCTATGATCAAAACTCCCCCTTACCTGCAAAAAGGCGATACCATCGGAATAATTTGCCCGGCAGGCTATATGGCAATTGAAAAAGTGGCAGAATGTATTCGTGTATTGCAGGAGGAATGGGGTTACAAAGTAAAAATCGGGAAGACGGTCGGTGGCAGCTCAGCCACTTATTTTTCAGGTACAGATGAGGAAAGACTTGACGATTTTCAGCAAATGCTGGATGATGATGAAGTGAACGTCCTGTTGTGTGCAAGAGGCGGCTATGGAACAGGAAGAATCATTGATCGCATCAATTTCAAAAAGTTTAAGAAGAAGCCGAAATGGATCATCGGTTATAGTGACATCACTGTTTTACATGCACATCTTTATTCCAACTATTATATTTCTTCGATGCATGCACCCATGGCCGGCGCGTTTAATGATGCAGGTTATATTAATCGATATGTGCAATCCTTAAAAAATGCATTGGAAGGTAAGTGGGCAAAATATACCTGTGAGCCTCATGAGCTGAACAGAACAGGGGAAGCAATTGGTGAATTGATTGGCGGCAACCTTGCCTTGTTGGCGAATGTTGTAGGAACTGATTCTGATATAAAAACAAGGGGACGGATCCTGTTTATTGAAGATATTGGTGAATACCTCTATAATATTGACCGTATGTTTTATCAATTAAAGAGAAGTGGTAAGTTAGCCAAACTGGCTGGCCTCATTATCGGGGGCTTTACGGATATGAAGGATACGGAAAGGCCTTTTGGGAAAACGGTATATGAACTTATTCATGACCTGGTGAAAGAATATGATTACCCGGTTTGTTTCGGTTTTCCTGTGAGTCATGATAAAGAAAATTATGCATTGAAAATAGGGGCGGGGTATAAGTTGAAGGTGGGAAAGAGTAAAGTGCTGCTGGAAGAATAAAAAAATAGACCCCTGTACAACAAGAAGCCGCCCCGTTTTCTAAAACGAGGCGGCTTTGGATTTTCATCGGTAATGTATTAAGCTATCGCCGGCGTTTGTTTCGCTGTTCCAATTTAGTCCGGACGCTACCGGCTGCTACGAAAAGTATTAGTCAGGAATACAAAAGTGCGACAATAAATTATATAAGACTAATTGATTAATTTTATATTCTCATAGACAATATCTATATTATGACATTGATTCAGCTGGAATATGTTGTGGCGCTTAACAAGTTTCGTCATTTTGCATTAGCGGCAGCGAACTGCTACGTTACCCAGCCTACGCTAAGTATGCAAATACATAAGCTTGAGCAAGAGTTAAGTTTTAAAATTTTTGATCGTAGCAAACAGCCAGTGGTACCCACCGAAGCAGGCATTGCAATAATAGATCATGCAAAAAGGATCCTGGCAGAGAGAAACTTAATGAATGAGATGCTCCATACCAGGAAAGGTATATTAAGCGGTGAGTTGAGAGTAGGAATCATCCCAACGCTGGCTCCTTATTTGCTGCCGTTGTTTGCTCAGCAATTCACCAAAAAGTACCCCCATGTGAAATTAATTGTCAATGAGATGATGACCGATCTTATGGTCGGCCGTTTACGGGAGGGCAGTATTGATGCAGGCATTTTGGTGACACCCTTGCAGGAATACGGCGTAAAAGAGCATGTGCTTTTTTACGAGGAGTTGTTGGTCTACGTTTCAAAAAAGAACACTGATTTTAAAAAACATTATGTGCTTGCACAGGATATTGACCCGCATAAATTATGGCTGCTGGAAGAAGGGCACTGCTTCCGCTCCCAAATTATGAATCTTTGTGAATTGCAAAAGGCCAGTAAAGAAGGGCAGTCATTCGAATACGAAGCAGGCAGCATTGAAACGCTCCGCCGTATGGTGGAATTAAGCGATGGCATTACTATTTTACCTGAGCTGGCAAGCATGGAATTGACAGGAAAACAACAGGGTCAATTGCGACAGTTCAAGCGGCCGGCACCTATGCGTGAAGTGAGCCTGGTGGTGCATCGGGATTTTGTGAAAAAAAGATTGGTCGAAATTTTAAAAAAAGAAATCGTCGCTGCCGTTCCTGATAAGATCAGGAAAAATAAAGCCGATCATGTTTTACCTATTTGATGGGTTAGGGAAGCTGTAACAGCGAATCTAAATGCTGCTGAAACGTAGGGGAATCGTATAGATTATTATGCTTCCCTTTTTCGATGGTCACCAGTTTCGTGAGTGAATTTTCTCTTAAAAGCTTCAGTGAATGTTTGTAAGGAATAATTGCATCCTTTGTTCCATGAAAAAAAGTAACAGGTGCTTCTATTTTTTTAAGATACTCGTAGTTAGGAAAATGATATTTTGCCATCCTGCTTACAGGATAGATAAAGGCATAATGACGCATGAGCGCATCGATACTGTAATAGGGCGTTTCCAGGATAACCTGTTTACAATCCCTTACTGATGCCAATTGCGAAGCGATCCCGGTTCCCAGGGACTTTCCGTAAATGAGTATACTATCTTTTGAAAATCTTGCCCTCGCCATATGATAGAGTGTGGCAGCATCTTCATACATGATCTCTTCCGATCGTTTGCCTGTACTTTTACCGAAACCGGGATAATCGATCATCCATACTTCGTAGCTATTCTTTGTAAAAATTTTGGCGTAAGGAGCATAGCGCTCTATATTTTTCCTGTTTCCATGAAAATAAAGTACAACTCCTTTACAAAGTGAATCAGGTACGGTAAACTGGATGATACTGAGATTTTTTTCATTATTAAGCGGCAGATTTATCTCTTTAAACGGGCCTGAAAAATTATATTGATGATCCGCTGCCAACGCTACAGGATGAAACAATATCTTTTCCTGAAAAAAATACAAACCTGCACCCACAATGATGTACGCAGAAATAATGATCAGCAGCCACTTCCTGGTTTTTTTTACCGTAGTTCTTTGCATGTTTCAATAAGTTCATAAACCAAGCGGTCAGACCCACGATTATATAACCTGCATATCGTACACCACTACCTTTTCCCAAAGATGGCTATACTTTTCTACAAACGTTTTATGGATCGGATCAACCTGGTAAGCGTTTTGGCCCTCGATATTATCAAAATACATCAACTCTGATACGTCATAACTGTTATCGACAACGCCACGCTGTTCCGTAGCGGCGGGAGTGCCGATCAGCAATTTTTTTACGGCTTTAATAGCTGACAGAGTTTTTAAGCCTTCTATCAATTGTTGACGATCGGCTTGTGAGCCTGCATTTTTGAGCCAGAAAAAAACATGATGTATCATGGGTTCTTTTTTATTTTTTTGATCAAGCTGGCCAAATATCGCGGGTACAGCAGCCAATGCTGCAGCTGTAGCAATAAATTTTCGCCTGTTTTGCTTTTGCATAGTTATTCATTGACCGGTGAAATTATGAAAAACCTTCAGTTAATCGTTGCACAGTTAGTGAATCCACAAAAAAGGACATGCCCTGCACGTCCCTGACAGTTACTAAGGACAATCCGCGTATTAATACACGCGGTTAAAATAGTCGGCGATCCCGCACTCTGTTTTTCGTTGTACATCCAGCATGATGATCCGGATGATCTCATCGTTGGAGGGGGGCCATTGTTCCTTTTGATTTAGTATTTTCCTGTCTTCCTCACTCAATGCCCGTTCATCGCCGGTATAAGTCGAAAAAGAATAGGTCCAGCTATAGTCGCCGCGGTAAGTATCGCTCCATAAGCGGCGGTTATTGTAATCATGAATAGTCGCCTGCAATAGAGCATCAGCCTGAATGGTTCTTGTGGTGGTCGTGATCCTGGCTTTCACGGTGATATATTCTTTAACTACCGAATCTTTTTTTATAATGATTTCCTTTGCCACTACTTGTTTCGATACTTCCCTGGTATTGCGTTGATCGCGGTACCGGCCGATGTTTACATCACTGAAACGCATATCAACCGTATTATCAACGCGTACGTTGGGGTCACCGGTTCCTGTATGGGAATAATATCTTACAAACTGGCTCCTTCCGTTATTGTTCAGGTAGTTCAGGACGTTATAATTGAAATTTTGATAATCAAAATTGTAAGAACTGTATTGAAAGCCATATCGGGTAAGAGGCAGAATGATTACATTGGTGACGGCAGTCGTATACGCTTCATCAATCTTTTGTTTTATCGCAAGATCGCCGGGCTTTAGTGCCAATGCCTTTTGAAATTCATTATAGGCTTCTCTTGCACTTTGCTTATTATTTTGATCCATTAGTTCCAGCCCTCTTTCAAAACGGGCATTTCCAGCTTCTTCCTTATAAGTGCTCACGTAAGAAGAATAATCAGTAGGGTGAACAAGGTCAAATACGGCAGGCGACCTGCGGATAGCCTCATACAAACGTTGCAACTGGCTGTACTCCCGGTATATATTTTCGTATTTCAATTCCGTATTGCTATTTGAATAATTGCGTACCCTGCTTTCATGATCGTCAACGGCAAAGCGATAAGCATTCTGCAATACATCAACCATTTTAGCATCCCCCGGTTTTTTCTGCAGTTTTTTTGCAGCCAGTTCAACGGCTGCGTCGTAATTGCCTTGCTGGTATAGCTTTTGGGCGTTTTTACAGGAAGACAGGAATATGCTGAAAGCGATAAAAAGCAGTGAGTAGAGTTTTATTTTCATAAATGGTCATTTAAATATGGACGTTTCTAATATACTGAGTTTAATGCATGCCAAATGAATTACGGAAATCTTAACACCCTTGCGCTTAGTATTTCAAAATATCGCGAACAAAATTATGGTACTCGTCAAACTTTGGCAGGTTGTTATGCCTGCCACCGTGAATTCGTATAAGCGTAATCTTTTTTGGATTAATTTGTTGCAACCGCTCGCTGTGTTTGATCGGGATGAGCCAGTCCCTGGTGCCATGGATAATATAGGTATGGCAATTGACCAGGGGTATCCATCTGTCTGTGCGGAGATGGTATCGCAGCACCCACCTTACAGGAAGGATTGGTAAGAATCGTTCAACCACTTTCAAAAAACTATAATACGGCGCATCAAGGATCAGGTACCTCGGCCTGTTATCCGAGGCAATCTTCGAGGCAAAACCACTGCCTATACTTCTTCCATACACAATGATATGCTGCTCGGTATAGGTTTGCAATAAGTGCTCATAGACAAATTGCATATCACTCAGCATTTCTTTTTCACTGCGTTTACCAGTGCTTTTACCAAAGCCGCGGTAATCTACAAGAACGACATCATAATTATAACGATAGAAATCGCGGGCATATTTCGCCCATCCTTTTATACTTCTGGAATTACCGTGGAAATAGAGGATTAATCCGGCGGGATTTTCCCTGTGGAAATGAAGTCCGTTAATACGAACGCCGGGTTGAATATCAAAAAAGTATTCTCTGAAAGGGATATCGTATTTGAAAAGGAAATCCTGCTTTAATTTTTCCGGGTTAAAAATGAATTTTTCCTGCAGGAAATAAACAAGGATGGAAAGTGTGGCGATGCTGCCAAGAATATACCAGATAAAATTTGGCAAGAAGAGTAATTTATAGATTTGTATTTGAAGTTAAAGCGGCGCGACCGGTATGAACCCACATTACCCACGACTTCAAAACTAATGCTTTTAATCTTCTACTCGCTTTAACCGCAGGTTTGTGACGGGTGCCACTATCAGCGGGAATTTTTCAACTGTTACGTTAGCAACATCCAGGCCGAAGCCCTTTTCTTCCGAAAGACTATGTTCTTTCAGCCAAAAATGTAATTTCATCACTACCCTTTCTACAAAGGGAAGTTCATTATCCTGGCTTAAGTATTTTTCCATCACCATGAATTGGAAGTCGCCGACGGTATTGCTGCTCGCAAGGCTTTCATACCGACTGATGATATTTACCTCTTTGTTTGCCACGAGATCTTCTACCACCTTTCTAAACATTAAATTAATACGTGGTTCCATTCGGAAACCTAACCGGAAGTCAACCCGGATGATATCGTTCGGAATGATATGTTCAACTTTATATTCGCAGGTATAAGGATCGTCGAGTGTGTCGACGTGAACAAACCAGTAGATGTCGGCCCGTTTTGGCTTTTTATTGAGTATTGAATAAATGATTTTATGTTCTATTTCCTTAGGATTGTTGGCGCTCGTCAGGTAAACAAGATGCGTGGCGTATTTTGGTACAGCCCTGTCATTACTGAGTTCCTGTATCTTCGGTATATAGTGCTCCATCCGTACAAATTCCACGTAGCGGTTTTTGATCTTCCTGGCCCTGTACCACACGTACATGATCATAAACATTAAGCCTCCGATGAGCAGTGTGATGTAACCACCATGGGCGAACTTATCCATCAGCGCAACAAAAAACACTGACTCAACAATTAAATAACCGATCAGGAAAATGAATATTTTATAAGATTTATAACGGTGCAGCACAAGATAATTAGCATACAGGATCGTTGTTGTGAGCATGGTGACAATGATGGCCAAACCATATGCAGCTTCCATTGCTGATGATTCCCGGAAATAGAGAACGATGCCTACGCACCCGAGAAACAGCAACACATTGATACCAGGTATAAAAAGTTGTCCTTTTTCTTCAGAAGGATAGCGGATTTTCATTTTGGGCCATAGATTCAGGCGCATCGCTTCGCTGATCAGTGTAAATGCTCCTGATATCATTGCCTGGCTGGCAATAATGGCCGCTGTTGTCGCTATTATCACACCAGGGATAATAAACCATTGCGGCATCAGGTCATAAAAAGCGTTAACACCCATTGTTTTTTTTACTTCTTCAGTTATCTGAAGGCCGCTCCGGTGCGATAGTAAATAGGCACCCTGTCCAAAATAATTTATGAGCAGGCAGGTTTTAACGTAGATCCATGATTTTCGGATATTGTCGCGGCCACAGTGACCGAGATCGCTGTACAATGCTTCGGCGCCCGTGGTACAAAGAAATACGGCGCCCAATAACCAAAAGCCTTCGGGATAAGTTCGCAAAAATTCGACCGCATAATACGGACTTAAAGCTTTAAAAATTGCGAGATCATCAAAGACATGAATGCCGCCAAGTATAGCAAGCATGGTGAACCAGATCAGCATTACCGGTCCGAATATTTTGCCAATAGACGCAGTACCAAATTGCTGAAGGAAAAAGAAAACAGATAATATGATCAATACGATGATAACAGTTGTATCGGTTTCCATGCCGCGCAAAACGGGTAATTCTTCGAGCCCCTCGACGGCAGATGTAATGGATATCGGCGGCGTAATGATACCATCGGCGAGTAGCGCGGCTCCACCCAGCATGGCGGGTACTACAAGCCATTTTTTTCGCCGTCTTACGAGTGCATATAAAGCGAAAGTACCGCCTTCCCCCCGGTTGTCTGCGCGAAGGATAAGTATTACGTATTTGATGGTTGTTTGAAGAGTGAGCGTCCAGATGATACAGGATAAAGTCCCGAGTATAAGATCTTCGCTTACTACCCTGTCATTGATGATAGCGTTAAATACATAAAGAGGTGATGTTCCAATATCCCCGTAAATAATTCCAAGCGCAATAAGGAGTCCCGCGGCTGTGACCTTGTTAGTCGGTATTTTCACTATCTGTCGTTATAATTATTGGCACAGATCATCATGTTTTTTGAAATGCTGCCTGCAAAGGTATAGGCAAAACTCAATTACAACGAACACCTTGTTAAAAGATTGTCTGAAGGCGTCATAATAGCAATTTTTCAGGGTTTTATCCCGTTATCTGGAATGTCCTTGCAGAACCTGATCAAAAAATTAAAACTGTTCATTTTTGACAGGCAACTTGTAACTTTAATACGCAAAAAATCAGATTATTATGAGCAGACGTTGGGTTTTATTTTTTTCGTTGGTATTGGCTGGAATTTCCGTTCACTCACAAAAACTGGTGTACTCTGAGCCGGAAAAAGATGATACACGGCGGTTGAATTTCGAAATAGTCGGTAAGATAAATGGCAATTTTCTCATCTATAAAAATATCAGGAGTAAAAACTGGATAGCAATCCTCGACAACGATATGAAGCAGGTCAAAAGTGTCGAGCAGGATTATCTCCCTGACAATGACAGGGTAATAAATGTCGACTTTTTTGCGTATCCCGACTTCGCCTACATGATCTATCAATTCCGTAAAAAGAACATCATCCACTGTATAGCTGCCAGGATTGATGGTAATGGTAACAAAGTCGGCGATCTGATAGAACTGGATACGACCCAGGTAAATTTTGGCGCTGATAACAAGATATATTCTGTACTCACCAGCGAAGACAAAAGCAAGCTGATGGTTTTCAAGATCAATAGTAAGAACAAAAAGCTGTTCATGATTACTACATTGTTGCTGGACGACAAGCTGAACCTCCTTAAAAAAAGCCGCTTGTCAATGCCAATGCAAGACCGCGACGATTATCTTAACGAATTTCAAATAGACAACGACGGGGATCTTATTTTTACCAAATTTGACCGGGTAAACAATGAAAATATAGGCAGTGCGGCTCTGATCATAAAAACCGCCCAAGCCGATTCCTTTGTAGTAAGACAATTGGATACGGAAAAAAAATACCTGGATGAAATACGCATAAAACCGGACAATTACAATAAACGTTACTTTATTACCTCTTTTTATTATAAACAACGACGCGGAAATATAGATGGATATTATTTTTATATATGGGACAAGCAATCTGGTCAAACCATCGTGGAGGATACGGTCAGCTTTAGTGAAGAACTGCGTCGTGAAGCAAGGGGTAATTCAAGCATCCGGACTGCTTTCAATGATTATTTCATACGGAATATTATAACCCGGAAAGACGGTGGTTTTATCATCAGCAGCGAGGCCTATTACACTACTTCCCGCGGTGGTGGATGGAACCGTTGGAATAATTTGTATGGTTCGCCTTTTATGCGATCGTATGATTATTATTATTATTCGCCATACACTTACAACAGTTTGTGGGGAAACCGGTGGAACAGTGGTCAAAATGTTAGGTACCAGGCGGATAATATAACAATCTTGTCTTTTGATAAGAAGGGAAAGAGGGAATGGAGCAGTGTAATTACAAAAGAGCAGTTCGACGACCAGTCCGATGATATGTTGTCGTACCAGATTATGAATACCGGCGGAGAGTTACACTTCCTGTTTAACAATCTTGAAAAACGGGCTAACCTGCTCAATGATTTCGGGGTGCAACCGGATGGGAAGATCAATCGTAATCCTACGTTGAAAAACCTTGACAGAGGGTATGAGCTTATGCCAAAGTTTGCAAAACAAGTAAGTTCCAGGCAAGTGATCATTCCTTGTGTGTATCGCAACTATATTTGCTTTGCAAAGCTTGAGTATAACTAAACCACGTAATAATTTCCAATATCCGTGATCGCAATATTCAGACAAAAAAATCCAGCCAACCTACTACTCCTGCTTATCATGGGAATTCTCATTAAGCTTCCCATGTTTATGGATCCGCATGAACCCATTGTCAGGCAATCTGATGGGATGCTATTTGAAGCGATAATTAAGTTTTTTGAGAGCACAGCGAAATCATCTTCTCTTTTTTACCCGTTATTGACCTTCGCTTTACTGTTTCTTCAGGCTATTATGATCACCCGGTTTGTCAATAACCAACGGATGATGAATAAGCCTAATTACCTGTCCGGGATGGCGTATATCCTGGTTACATCGCTAATGCCCGAATGGAATTATTTTTCAGCACCATTGGTCTGCAATACAATTCTTTTGTTTGTGCTGTCAGAATTGTTTGGCATATATAATAAACCCAATGCCAAAGGGAATATTTTTAATATAGGGCTGGCGCTTGGTATCGCTTCGTTCCTTTTTATCTCCTCCCTTACATTTATTATATGGATATTGCTGGCTTTAGCGGTTATGCGCCCTTTCAGAATCAATGAGTGGCTGATTTGCTTACTGGGCATCACAACACCGTTTTACTTTTATGCCATTTATACTTTTATCAACGGCAGTTTTGGCTGGCATGAATTCGTGCCGCAGCTCTCGCTGGGAATGCCTTCATTAAAACAATCGGCGTGGCTTGCTGCCAGCGTTTTTCTTGTCATGGTTCCTTTCCTGGCAGGCGGCTATTACGTTCAGGAAAATCTGCGTCGTATGCTAATCAATGTAAGAAAAGGATGGAGTTTGCTTCTATTGTATCTGCTAACAGCTTTATTATTACCTTTTGTTAATAGCAGCGACACTTTTGAAAATTGGATAATGGCGATGGTGCCAATGGCGGCTTTTCATGGATTTGCTTACCTGCATTCGACGTGGCGAATATTACCTGTTATCTTGTTTTCCCTTACTGCAGCCTTTATTATTGCATATCAGTACTATGGACCGGGGTGGTAGTGATCCCACAAGTTGTTGCCTCCTGCACCTTAGTTTCTTATCTTTGCGCTTTCTATCACTGAAATAATTTAATGAAATGAAATTCGGCGTTGTTGTTTTTCCTGGTTCAAATTGTGACAGGGATATGTATGATGCATTGCATTATGACCTTGGCCAGGAAGTTATTATGCTATGGCACAAAGACAAAGACCTCAGCCAGTTTAATACCGAAGACTGCATCATACTGCCGGGTGGGTTTTCTTATGGCGACTATCTCCGTTGCGGGGCGATCGCCAGGTTCAGCCCACTCATGCAGAGTGTAATTGATTTTGCGAATGCCGGCGGAAAGGTATTGGGTGTATGTAATGGTTTTCAGATCTTATGTGAATCGCACTTATTGCCCGGTGCTTTACTGAGAAACGGCAACCAGCAATTTGTTTGTAAAAACGTTTTTATAAAAGGAAACAGCGATGATATTTATAAAATACCTGTAGCGCATGGCGAAGGTCGTTATCACGCGGATGAGCAAACGCTGAATGAATTAGAAATTAATGGACAGGTGATATTCAGGTATTGCGATGAACATGGTAGAATAACTGATTCCGCAAATCCGAACGCTGCGGAAAGAAACATTGCAGGGATCTGTAATGCTAGCCGCAATGTATTTGGTATGATGCCTCACCCTGAAAGGGCCTGTTCGGACTCCCTTGGCAATTTAGATGGCAGGCAGATCATTAAGGATTTGTTAATGGCAGGGCAACTTGTAAGTTGATCTTTGCGTCGTGTAAGTATTGATATTTAGCCGCCATTTATCATTTCATTGACATACAGAGAGAATAGTTGTGCTAATTTTGACCTGCTTCGTTTAAATAAAATGAAAAATGAAAACAGTTTTAGGACTTCTTTTAATAACATTTACATCAATTACCGCAAATGCCCAGCTCAATCCTGTTAGTTGGTCTTTTTCTTCCAAAAAAATTGCTGACAAGACCTACGAAGTTCACCTTACTGCAACGATGCAATCCGGCTGGCACCTGTATTCGCAAATACAGCCTGATGATGCGATTGCTATTCCAACCGGTTTTATCATAAACAGCAATCCATTACTGGCAGTGGAAGGAAAGATCAAAGAGATAGGAAAGATGGAGAAGTTTCATGATCCAAGGCTACAGGTATCGGCTAACCAGTATGCTGATAAAGTAGATTTCGTGCAGGTGGTAAAATTAAAAGCCAATGCAAAAACAAGTGTTACCGGTAGTGTAGAATACCAGACCTGCGACGACAAAAAATGTTTACCACCCAAAACGGTTAATTTTACGATCCCCGTCAAATAACAGAAGCCAGTGTTAACGAAATAAATTTTAGCGGGTTCTTTTTAGAACCCGTTCGTATAATATGAAACAGGATAAGCAATGTTCAAGATAATGAAGATCGGCGCTGTTTTTTTACTTTTTCTTTTCTGCCTTGCTGGAGTTGCACAGGACGGTGTAGACAAGATACATAGCTGGACAGTTGAAAGTAAAAGAATTGGAGAAGGAAGGTATGAACTTCTTTTTTCAGCTCCTGTTGCCGGAAACTGGCAGATATATGCACCGGACCAGGTACTGCTGGATGTGAAAACCACTGAGTTGAAATTTTCCGATTCTGCTGTAAGGCAGGAGGCTGGTTTTGTGACGATGGCGGAAACAAAAGAAGAGGTCAGTCCAATTTTTGAGACCAAAGTAAGATTGTTTCCAGATAGGGCTGAATGGAAAACTGTTATTCAAATTAGCGGGAATGTACCGGCGAAGTTGCAGGGCACCCTACTATATACGTATGGCAAAAATGATGAGTTCTATCCCGCTACTGCTTTTCCGTTTACTGTAGAGCTGGAAGGCGGGGTTGAATCAACGACAAAAATATTGGTGTCTTCTATCGATATCAATAATCCTGTAAATAATTGTGGCGATGAAGGCACCGAAAACAAAAGTATTCTTTCCATTTTTCTCCTTGGATTGCTGGGCGGAATTATTGCTTTGCTGACGCCTTGTGTATTCCCAATGATCCCTGTTACTGTGACTTTTTTCACAAAAAAATCGCAGGATAAAACCAGGGGAATTACGAATGCTGTACTGTACGGCTTATTTATTTTCCTGATCTATGTGCTGATTACCCTGCCTTTTCATGTGGCGAATAAAGCAATAAGCCCCGAAATATTCAATAACATTTCGACGAACGTCTGGCTCAATCTTATCTTTTTCGCCGTGTTTGTATTTTTCGCTTTATCATTTTTCGGTCTTTTTGAAATTGGATTGCCATCGGGTTTAGCGAATAAGATGGATTCGAAATCCGGCTTAGGTAATCTTGGTGGTATATTTTTTATGGCAGCTACTTTAGCGATCGTTTCGTTTTCCTGTACAGGTCCGATCCTGGGTACGTTATTGGTAGGGGTTGCCGAACAAGGAGCCTGGCCACTTACAGCTGGTGCTGCCGGTTTTGGGCTAGCACTCGGATTGCCTTTTGCACTGTTCGCCATGTTTCCGCATTGGCTGCATTCATTGCCGAAATCAGGTGGGTGGATGACAGATGTAAAAGTGATATTAGGTTTTTTAGAACTGGCTTTAGCAATTAAGTTTTTATCCAATGCCGACCTGGTAGAACAATGGGGACTATTAAAAAGAGAGATCTTTATAGGCTTATGGATTTTAATCGGTGTATTAATGGTGCTGTACCTGTTGGGGAAACTTAAATTTTCACATAGCTCGCCAGTAAAGCGTTTTTCTTTTACACGAATAGCATTTATTATTTTATTTGCTTCTATAACTATCTATCTTTTACCCGGCCTCACCAATACAAAGCATGCTGACCTGAAGTTGATCAGTGGCTTTCCTCCACCACGGACTTATAGTGTTTACAGTTTTGAGAAAAACAAATATGTTTTTGAACCCATACATAATGATTATAACAAAGCGTTGGCCATAGCAAAGAGAGAAAATAAACCTGTTCTGATTGATTTTACCGGCTGGGCTTGTGTAAACTGTCGTAGAATGGAGGAAAAAGTGTGGCCTTATCCGTTGGTAGATAGTTTAATGCGGACTCGCTTCGTTGTTCTCTCTTTATACGTGGATGAAAGAAGAAAACTACCACTTACCGAACAGACAGTTTACAATGCCCGAAATGGATCTGAAAGATCGATCGTAACAGTAGGGGATAAATGGTCAACTTTTCAGACGGAAAATTTCGGCGCCACCTCGCAACCGCAATATGCAATTATCAGTGCCGACGAAAAAGCGTTGACAAAGACTAAGTTTTATACGCCTGATCCAACAGCGTTTGCCGAATGGTTGCAATGTGGGCTGGATGCGTTTAATAAAGTGAATGGTAAGTAACGGATGTAATGCAGGATTTGATTGAGCCCCGAAAAAATGAGGGATAATAAACATGCTTCGAATAAGAATCAATGTCAACCACAAATAAAAAAAAACCGCCCTGATAAAATCGGGGCGGTCAATTTGGTGTCATTCTGTAACAGCCTGCTGCCGGGCAAGCAAAGGAAAAATTCTTCTCTAGTACGAACTTTCCAGGGTGCAGCGGGAGAAACAGAATGACAATATTTTACAGTCAAAAAACTTAGTCAAAGATATAGAGATAAAAGGCAAACTTCAAAGTCTACAGGGCAATTTGTTTTTGAACCATTAATTTTCTAAGATTGATCAGACCGTAACGCATACGTCCCAAAGCTGTGTTGATGCTGCAATTGGTGGTGGCGGCAATCTCTTTAAAGCTCATGTCGGCATAATGGCGAAGAATGATCACTTCGCGTTGGTCTTCCGGCAGTCTTTCCAGCATTTCACGGACGCGGTGATGACTCTGCCTTTTGATCATAACTGTTTCTGCGCTGTCATCGGCAAAATTCAATACTTCAAAAATGTCTTTGTCTTCGCTGTTGCGAATAGTTGGGGTGCGTTTTACTTTTCGAAAATGGTCTACACATAAGTTATGAGCGATACGCATAGCCCAGGGAAGGAACTTTCCTTCTTCTGTATAACGGCCGCCACGCATCGTATCTATAATGCGGATAAACACATCCTGGAAAATGTCCTCGGCCAGGTATTTATCTTTTACAAGAAACAGGATAGACGTGTATAGCTTATCCTTATGACGGAGCACAAGCGCTTCGAGTGCATCCAGGTTTCCATCCCTGAAAAGATGGATAAGTTCATGGTCGGTTTTTTCGATAAAAGCTTTCATAAAACTTCTACAGTTTAGGTGGTTGAATGGTTAGAATTAAAAACTGAAACGGTGAATCGGTAAAACAGTGTAGAAGTTATACGATAGGCGGGGTAATTTTATGGTTATTCATTTTTTGGATATTGGATAATAAAAATATAGTATTTCGTTGATCTTCCAAGCAACTCATTAAAAAAGATTTGAAAATTATTGTAAAAAAAATGTTAATGATAATCGTTGAAGTTTGCGTTGGATAAGGGTTTAACTTTGATCAACAGAAAATGCAAAAAGAAATAATAGGGAAAAAACCCTTAATGAAAAAGACCGTAAATCCCGCAGAAAACATCTTTATTAAAGGAGCGAGGGTACATAATCTTAAGGATGTCAACGTTGAGATTCCGCGTAACAAGTTGGTTGTCGTTACCGGTGTTTCAGGATCAGGCAAATCTTCTCTTACCATAGATACGTTATACGCTGAAGGACAGCGGCGTTATGCCGAGAGTCTCAGTGCATACGCCCGGCAGTTTCTAAACCGGATGAATAAACCCGACGTAGATTTTATAAAAGGACTTTGCCCGGCGATAGCCATCGAGCAAAAAGTAATTACACGTACACCGCGGAGTACCGTTGGCAGCATGACCGAAATATATGATTACCTGCGCTTATTATTTGCCCGCATCGGCAAAACCATTTCCCCTGTTTCCGGTAAGGAAGTAAAAAAGGATGATGTAACTGATGTAGTAAAAACCATACAAGGATTAAACCATGGTGATAAAATTTTTATACTGGCGCTGTTTAAACAACACAGAAACCGTGAAATAAGAGAAGAGCTAAACATCCTGGTACAAAAAGGATTTTCCCGGATGGCTTACGCTGATCCGGCACTGAAGGGCTCTTTAGAGGCCATCCGTATTGAAGATTTGCTGGAATTAACTGATAAGGAATTAAAAGTTAAGCTGTCATCACCTGCAAAACCGGCTAACGTTTTTATTTTGATCGACAGGATTGTAGTAAAAGATTTCGATGAGGATGACATACACCGTCTTTCGGATTCGGTGAATACAGCTTTTTATGAAGGTGAAGGCGACATGTATGTTAATGTACAAGGGGACACTATCGCCGATAGTTTACAGCCTGTAGACAAAGCATCTAATAAGTCAAAAAATAAATCTAAAAGACAACCGCCAGGATCTGCTCACGATTCAACCCCCGACACTCAACTTCTTCATTTCAATAACCGGTTTGAGCTGGACGGCATACAATTCGAAGAGCCGGTTCCAAATTTATTTTCTTTTAATAACCCGTTTGGCGCTTGTCCTGTTTGCGAAGGATTCAGCCAGGTATTGGGAATAGATAGCGACCTGGTGATACCGGATAGAAGGTTAAGTGTATACGACGGAGCGGTAGCTCCATGGAAAGGCGAGAAACTGGGTTTATGGAAAGAGCGATTTGTTAAGGAGGCAAAGAAGTTTAATTTTCCTGTACATAAACCAATAGCTGATCTGACAGAAAAGCAGTATGAAACATTATGGGAAGGCAATGAGCATGTTCAGGGGATCAATGATTTTTTTAAGGAGGTAGAGCAAAATTTGTACAAAGTGCAGTATCGTGTGCTGTTGAGCCGGTATAGAGGACGGGCAGTCTGTCCCGAATGTAAAGGTTATCGCCTGCGAAAGGAGGCTTTATACATAAAGATTGATGGTAAACACATTGGTCAACTCGGGGAACTCCCTGTAAAAGACCTAAATGTTTGGTTTACTGAAATGGAGAAAAAGCTTGGCGATAATGATAAGCAGGTAGGTAAGCGAATATTGCTTGAAATACATCACCGGTTAAAAACGTTATTGGATGTTGGACTTGGTTATCTCACATTAAACCGTCTTGCTAATAGCCTCAGTGGTGGCGAAAGTCAGCGGATACAGTTGACACGAAGCCTGGGCAGTAACTTAACCGACTCTTTATATATTCTGGATGAACCTTCTATAGGATTGCATTCAAGAGATACCATCAATCTGATACGTGTGTTAAAGGAATTACGTGATCTTGGGAATACAGTGGTTGTGGTTGAACATGATGAAATGATGATGCGGGAAGCTGATCATATCATTGATATGGGACCACTTGCATCCCATCTCGGGGGAGAAGTAATAGCCGAAGGGAATTATGACGAAATAATTTACAATTCACAAAGCCTGACAGGCAAATATCTTAACGGAACATTAAAGATCGAACCGCCCAAAACGGTAAGAAAATGGAATCGTTCTATTAAAGTTGAAGGAGCCCGGCAACATAATCTTAAAAATATCACCGTTGAATTTCCATTGAATGTGCTTTGTGTGGTGAGTGGTGTCAGCGGCAGCGGTAAAACCACGCTTATCAAGCAAATTCTTTATCCTGCTTTACGAAAGATAAAAGGTGAATTTGGTGAAAAGATAGGTTTTCATAAAGCCATTACGGGCGAGATAGATAGTGTTGCACAAATAGAAATGATAGACCAGAACCCTATTGGCAAATCATCGCGGAGTAATCCTGTTACCTACATTAAAGCGTACGATGAGATAAGGGAACTCTATGCAAAACAGCCTCTCAGCAAAATGCGTGGATTTCAACCAAAACACTTTTCGTTCAATGTAGATGGTGGAAGATGCGATACCTGTAAAGGTGAAGGCGAACAGGTGGTAGAAATGCAGTTCCTCGCCGATGTACATCTAACATGCGAATTGTGCGGTGGCAAAAGATTTAAAGAAGAAGTGCTGGACATTAAATACAATGATAAAAGTATTTATGATGTGCTTGAAATGGGTGTAGATGAGGCGATAGATTTTTTTTCCATCGGTGAAAAAGAGGCCGGCGCCATTGCGAGAGCTATTCAACCGCTAAGCGATGTCGGTTTGGGATATGTAAAACTTGGTCAGTCTTCCGATACGTTGTCCGGTGGCGAAGCACAGCGGGTAAAACTGGCGTCCTTTCTTGGAAAGGGAAGAAGCAATAACAAAGTGCTTTTCATTTTTGATGAGCCGACAACCGGTCTTCATTTTCATGACATTCAAAAACTTCTAACCTCGTTCAATGCTTTAATCGAACAGGGACATTCCATTATCGTTATCGAACATAATATGGACGTTATTAAAAGCGCCGACTGGCTGATCGATCTGGGGCCCGAAGCTGGTGACCATGGCGGCAATCTTGTCTATGCCGGAAAACCAACCGGAATAAAAAATACGAAGGGCAGCCATACCGCAAATTTCTTCTGAATAGTATTTTTATTCGTAGCTATACGATATTTGTGAAGAAACTTTTCCGGGAAAATACTTGTTTAATCAAAAATGCAAGTATAGATTTGCCCGCAGCTACAAAAAGCGTTAAGACATCCATCCTTCTTCTGGAATCCGTACCCAAAATCCTTCTTAAGTTTTAAGCGAACCTTATTTATCGTCTTCTTTGGTGAAGAGATGAACAGGCTCCTTTATTCTCATCCTGTAAGCCAACTTTTTTTAATAAGTATTATCCAACTTCCTGTTGTTACCCCGGCTGGTGTATTCTTATTTCTCTATAATTTATAAACTCTGAACATGAAAAAAAATCTACTTTATTCAACAGTCTTTAAAACTTGCCTGCTGGTTGCAGGTCTGTTTTTTACCGGGCCAATTTTTGCACAAAGCATTACAATCACCAATGGACAGACCCGAAATGCAAGTGCGATCCCTGCAGCGACTCTTATTACAATTAATTCAGGTGGAGTACTAAATATGGATGTGCCACGTACATATAACAACATCACTACGGCCGGAAGCGGTAATTTTTCAATTTCAGGCGCCAGCCCATTGACGGTAAGCAATACAATTACAGTTACTGCAAATGCGATACTGTCTATTACACCAGTTGTTTTGGCTGCAAATCTTACTACCGTTGCTTTGAACGACCAAACGGCAACCTTATCGGGAACGGGCACACTCAACGCGGGTGCCGTTACGATTCATGGGGTAAATGGAAATAATGATGCTACGTTGGTAGTTGGGCCGGGCTTTACTTTGCAAGCGGGAAATATTGCCGAAGGCAGCGGTAATAGTGCAACAGACCACAATTTAACTACAAGCGGTATTTTAAGGATCAGTGGTTCATTAACAGGGATTGACGATCTTGATTGTAATGATAATTCAACTGTAGAGTACAATGGTGGTAACAACCAAGATGTGCCGGGTTATAATTATTATAATCTTGCTTTAGCCGGTACAGGCGCAAAAACGTTTAGTGGAGATCGCACCATAACAGGTAATTTTTTGCTTGAGCATGGGGTTTCTTTGTCGCTAGGTAATAATGATCTCACTATAAACACAAGTTCTGCAAGAACTGCTACTATCAACGGCCGTCTTAACCTAAATGGAAATGGCCGTCTTTTGAAGTTGGATCCAAATAGTAAGACGCTTACGATGGGCCCGAATGGCTATATCAGCTTAACCGGCACCTATACTGTTAGTAATTTCCCCTTTCCTTCGGTAAGCATGGGTCACGAATTGCCAGTTTTTGGAACATATGTTTTCGATACCAATAGTACCGTAGAATACGGCGCCACTGAAGATCAAACAATAGCCGATGTTCCATCACCTGGCTATGGTCACTTGATTGTTTCGGGAAACAGTAATAACGATACAAAAGAGGCTGCAGGCGGACTGGATATACAAGGAAATCTGACAATTTCCGGGTCGGAATTTGACGCCTCCAACTTTACTCATAACTTAAGAGGCAACTGGATCAAAGATGGCGGCGCGTTTACTACGGGCTCAGGCAGAATTAACTTCAGTGGGTCCAGCCACCAGACGATAGGTGGAATTCAGCCGACAACTTTTGAAAGAATTGCTTTCACGAATACCAGCGGTGGTATTACCCTGATAAAACCAACAACCGTAACGGCTGATGCCATTTTTACAAGCGGTATAGTATCAACTGATGCTACAAACCTGCTTATTTTTAATGATAATGCCAGCTCGTCATTAGCGGCCACGGCAGGTAATACAACGTCGTATGTAAGCGGCCCGGTTAGAAAAATAGGAAATGATGATTTCACTTTCCCGGTAGGTAAGGTTGGAACAGGTTTTGTCCCTATCCGTATCGCTGATATTTCCGGCGCGGCGTCTACATTCACTGCAGAATACACGCGGGCTACGCCACCAAACCGCACAAGCATCACTGCAATAGGAATAGATCATATCAGCAAATGTGAATACTGGGTCCTGGACAGAGCGGCTGGTACAGCAGCTACACCGGATGTAACTGCATATTGGAACCCCAACAGTCCATGTGATGCTGGAACCTATGTTACACAGGCTTCGTCTATGAGGCTTGTTCATTACAACGGAACGCAATGGAATGCTGCAAGCACACTTAACGGAACTGGAAATCCAGGTGCCGGCTCAGTAACCTGGAGTAATGTCAGTTCATTCAGCCCATTTGCACTAGGAACAACCAGTTCCACAGAAAATACGCTGCCAGTAGTGTTCGGCGATATAAAAGCATACGAAAAGAATGGCGGTGTACAAGTAGAATGGAGTAACCTGACAGAAAAAGATGTTGCTTCTTACAGTATTGAGCGTTCGTCTGGTGTAAACGATTTTAGTGCTATTGGTCAACAATTACCAATGAGTAATCAAAATGATAAGGTCAGCTACTCTGCATTTGACGCAAATCCAAATACGGGTGCAAACTATTACCGCATCAAAGCAACAGAGACAACCGGTAAAATTGTTTATAGCAAGGTGTTGAGCGTAAGTCTTGGGCACGCTAATAAAAGGTTGACGTTGTATCCTAACCCTGTGACCGGCGGGCACGTCACTATTAGCTTATCTGGCGTGAAGCCAGGTCGGTACAGCCTTCGGATCGTAAATATAGGTGGCCAGGATATACATAAACAAATTGTGAACAACCAGGGAAGTACTATGACCCAGGCGATTGATCTGCCTTCTATTACGCCCGGCGTTTATAGTATGATAATAACAGGTGATAATTATCGTGAGTTAAAAACTTTCATTGTGCAGTGAAAATGATCAGAATAAAGAAGGGCCGGCGCACAAAACGCCGGTTTTTCTTTTAAAGCCAATAATGGTGGGTATAAAAGCACCCGGTGAATAAACGATTTGATGCTGACCAAAGTAAATGCCGGGCAGGTTTAATCATTTTTGCATATATTAAATTTTTCTTCTTAAATATTTGCATAATCCGAACCGGCAATATAGATTTGTACACTGCTGTAAAAACGCACCATCCATCCAACTCTTCTGAAATTCGTGCCCAACATCCTAATCTGGCAGAAGAATCTGTTTTCCTTATAACCAATTGACATAATTCTCTCTATTATTAAGGCATAGTCCATCCAACTCCTTTCAAAAACTCAGTGATCCATCCCCATGTTCTACCCCTAAGAAGGCGTATTATTATTTTCCATATAACTTAAATTACTGAGCAATGAAAAAGTTTTACTCTCTTTTAATCACCCTTTTAATAGGGATGACCGTTTGGTCACAAACTAAAACCTGGACGGGGGGTGGAAGCGGGTCCTGGACCCTTGCGACCAATTGGGCTCCTGTCGGCGTGCCCGCAGCCAATAGCCAGGTAATGTTTAATGACGGAAATACCGCAACAATAACAAATGTGCCGGCAATAAACCTTAACAAGCTAACAGTTTCCGGCGGTTCAAATATTACGTTGCGGGGATCCTCCATCACCATAAATAACATTGGCGGGACCGATCTTGTAGTTGGTGTAGGTTCCACGTTGTCGTTAGGCGGCATTGTAAATGTTACATTAGCCAGTAATGCAACGGCAAATATTGCAGGTACTCTGCTTGTAAATAGCGGCCTCATCTACAACACAAACAACGCCGGAGCGGTTACCACTATTGCTAGTACAGGAATTGTTGAAAATAGAGGAGTGATTACCAGTAATACGTCCGCACGGATGGTATTTCAAAGTGGAAGTACTTATTTGCATTCCAGAAACGGCGGAAATATTCCGTTTGCGATATGGCATGACAATTCAAATTGTGAGATCCGGGGGATTATAAACGTCAAGCCTTCCATAGCTACTTTGGATCAGGAATTCGGAAATTTCACATGGAATTCTCCAAGCCAGAATATTAACGCTACGCTTTCCGGCAGGCTGAGTAAGATTGACGGATTCTTTAAAATCGTAAGCACTGGAACTGGGAATATCTCCTTATGGGACCTGAATACCAGTAACCTTCTGGTAAAAGGCGATTATATACAAACAGGAGGAACACTGGTGATGATCAACTCAGCAGGTTTTTGTGCATTGCAGCTCAATGGAAATTTTGATATGAGCGGAGGTATGTTAAGTAACAATGGCCAATTTTGTTTTTTCACTTTTAATAAAGTAGGGCTGCAAACGTATACAAAAACCGGGGGCACCATTGCCGGACAAGTAAATTTTTTAATTAATAGTTTGGCAACTGTTGACTTTGGAACTTCGATCCTTGACGGAGCGGCTGCTACCTTTCGGTTAAATAGTGATGGTACGCTTATTACAGCCAACGCAAACGGATTGAATTCTGTCGGAGCTTCAGGAACTATCCAGGTCGGTGGTACACGGGAATATAGCAGTGGAGCAAACTACGAATTCCGCGGAGCTTCTACAGGTATTTTTACCACAACCACCAACCCTCAAGTAAAAGATCTAATTATTAATAATACAGCAGGTAATGTCACTCTTGCTCAGCCAATGACTGTTAACCGCAGACTGACGCTGACCAACGGCGAGTTGACTACTACTAGCACCAACGTGGTTACAATTGCCGATAATGCAACAACACTAGGTGCTTCAAATGCGTCGTTTGTAAGTGGCCCAATGATCAAAATTGGCAACGATCAATTTGTGTTCCCTGTCGGCAAAACCGGCGCAGGGCTCCGCACGATTGGTATTGCTATACCAGTAGGAGCCCAAAACACTACGACTGCTTTTACCGCACAATTTTTTCGCAATGACCCCCATACAGTAGGAACTACGCTTGGAACTGGTCTTACCCAGCTAAGTGCTTGCGAATACTGGACGTTGGATCGCGTGGGCACCAACAATGTGCGGGTGATTCTTTCTTGGGAAGCTGATAGCCCTTGTAATGGCTCGGGTACATATGTCACCCAACCAACGACTCTTAGAGTAGCACGCTGGAATGGGGCGAGTTGGAGCAACGAAGGACGCCTAAGCAGCACAGGTGACGCTACTGCTGGTACGGTTACATCCAGCAATGCAGTATCAAGTTTCAGCCCATTTGCTCTTGCTAGCGGCACATTTGAAGAAAATCCGCTGCCAGTGGTATTCGCGGATGTAAAAGCATACGAAAAAAATGATGGTGTACAAATTGAGTGGAGCAACCTGACAGAAAAAGATGTTGCTGAATATACCATTGAGCGTTCAGCGAACGGCAATGACTTTAGCGCTATTGGTCAGCAATTGCCAACCAGCAATCAAGATGATCGGGCTAACTACGATGCTTTTGATGCCAGTCCTTTGCAGGGAAGTAATTTCTATCGCATAAAAGCAGAAGAAACAACCGGTAAGATCGTTTACAGTAAAATATTGAGTGTGAATTTGGGTGGCAGCAGCCAGGGCCTGAGATTGTATCCAAACCCTGTAAGTGGCAACCAGGTAACTATCAGCCTGTCGAATGTAAGACGTGGCCAGTTTAATCTGCGTGTTGTGAATACATCCGGACAAGACATACATAAACAAGTGGTAAATAACCAGGGAAGCTCGTTTACTCAAACGATCGATCTGCCTTCTTCAATTAAGCCAGGAGTTTACAATATGATCATAACAAGCGGTGATTATCGTGAAACGAAAGCATTTATAGTTCACTAAATAGATGAGAGAATCAATAGAGAACAGGCCGGTACTATTGTGCCGGCCTTTTTTTGTTTCTACTATTCTCAAATTATATGTATAACCCAAGTTACCCCTTGTCAATTTATGCGGATCGATAAAACATTTCTGAAAAAAGCTTGCATTATTGATAACTGCTATATAGATTTGTACTTCCTTGTTAGACAAATTCCCTTCCAAATCTTCTGAATTCCGTACCCAAAAAATCTATAAAAGGTCGATAATGTTGAAGCAGTAGTAATGTTTAGCTGTCAATGTTATTCGCTTTGAAACACCACTGAGGCTTTATTTGTTTAGTCCACTTCCTTTCAAGAACCTAGTTAATGTAACTATTACGACACCAGGTTGAAACAAATACCCGTTGATGAAAAAATTTTACTCGATTACTTTTTTAATGTTCATCGTAGTGGCTGCCTGGTCACAAACACGTGTATGGAACGGCGGAAACGGCATGTGGAATGATGCAACAAAATGGACACCCGTGGGTACACCGGTGTCTTCAGATATTCTCGGATTTAATGGAACTTCAGCAACTATCTCTAACACACCCAATCTTACTTTAAGGGGTATTATTATTACCGGCAGTAACATCGTTTTGAATAGCGCCGGCAGCGGTCCTAAAAATTTGACGATCGGCTATTCTGTTGATGATACAGCGATCATAATTAATGCAGATGCTTCTTTCACGATAGGAAATGATTTGAACATAGTATTAGCCAACAACTCAAGAGCCGCCGTAGATGGAACATTGATTGTTGGTTCTGGCTGTAACTATTATACGAACGCAGGAGTTACAACAAAAACTGTTGTAAACGGCGTTGTCAGGAACAGCGGTAACATAATGTCAGTAGTATCTATGCTGGACTTCGGGGTCAATGCAATGTATGAACATGCCCGTGATAGCGGCGTCATACCTTCCGCTTTCTGGAATACGAACTCGACTTGTCAGATAGAAGGAGTTGTAATGAAGGCTCCCGTTGGTTTAGAGCAGTCCTTCGGCAATTATGTATGGGATTGTGAACACCAGGCAGGTGGTGCCTTCATGGGAAACGCTATTCCGTCTGACATAAAAGGGAACCTTGTTATTAATAAAGCCGGTTCGTCTGCCATTTTTGATCCAACTATTTATTTGCTGTTTCCTGGTCAGTTAAAAGTTGAAGGCTCTTTTATTCTTAATTCCGGAACGTGCCTTACCCGTGAACCAATCACAACAATAGATATTAAAGGAGACTGCATTATTAATGGCGGTGCTTTGAAAACAAATTCTGCACAATTGGCCGCGGGATTGCATATCAATTTTAAAGGCAGTCAAAAGCAGCGATTTGTAAAAACAACCGGGATCTTCAATGTTACAAGGTTTAATATACTTAATGACGCCTTTGTCGATTTCGGCGAATCCGTTCTGGAGGGACATGCGGAATTCATCCTTGCAGCCGGAGGCGGACTAGCGACGGCTCACCCGCAAGGAATTTCGCTTACAGGTGCGGCCGGTGCCATCCAGGTAACAGGCAAACGCTCCTTTAGTAGCAATGCGGATTATGCCTATACGGGGTTTGTATCTCAAATAACCGGCACCGGCTTGCCGGCCATGGTAAGAAAATTAATAATAAATAATAAGGCTGGATTACTTAATAACGCAGGTGTTACGCTTACAGAGCCGACCACGGTCAGTACAGAACTTGTATTGATAAACGGGTTTGTTCAAACATCGGACGATAAAATTTTGACTGTAGCGGAAGGTGCCGGATGCACCATGAGCGACAATTCATTTGTCGCCGGCCCTATCAGGAAAACAGGAAATACGCCATTCACATTCCCAACCGGCTGGACTGGTGCCGGAGGTGGACAGATACCAATTGGCATATCCCCGAAAGGGGTAGTGACGACCATACAGGCTGAATATAAAAGAGCTCCTGCTACCAATAAAGGCACAACAATCAATGCTCCTCTACATCATATAAGCTATTGCGACTATTGGGAAGTGTTTCCCACCAGCGGCAACGCCTCTGTAGTTGTTACGATGTACCGCAATGCGCACAGCGATTGTAACCCGGTCTCTTATATCAACGATTTTTCAGCGGTACGGGTTGCGCGGTCTAATGGCATCGCCTGGACAGAAGTGGGTAACACCGATGACAGTCTTGACGCAGGAAATGGGTATGTAGTGTCTGACGTTGATGGCATTTCGATCAATACTAAAGAAAGATATTTTGCACTTGGAAATATTACGACTGCTAAAGATCCTCTGCCGGTAATGTTTGACAACGTGGTTGCGTATGAAAAAAATGATGGTGTCAAAATAGAATGGAGCAATTTAACGGAGAGAGATATTGCCTTATACTTTGTGGAACGCTCAGTTAACGGAATTGACTATACGCTGATCAGTCAGCATCTTCCCAAAAGTAACCGTGACGATAAAGCAAGTTATACCGGCTTTGACCCAGATCCGTTACCAGGTGTCAATTTTTATCGTGTTAAAACGATCGAGAAAAGTACTAAGATTATTTTTAGTAAAGTAATGCGAATAGAAACGGGGAATCCAACCGAAAAAATAAGTTTGTATCCTAACCCGGTAATAAGTAAACAGTTTATCCTTGGCGTTGCGGGCGTAAAAGAGGGAGAATATAATCTTCGTGTCATCAATAGTGGCGGACAGGGTGTATTTCAAAGCGGGTTCATTAACAAAGGCAGTTTTATAACACAGACGTTTAGATTGCCTGCAGCGCTTAAACCCGGCGTATATAATCTATTGATAACGGGAGATGATTACCGGGAGATTAAAATGTTCATTGTTCAGTAAGGGTAGAGAGAGTACCCATAGAGAAAGGGCCGGCCATTTACTTGTGCTGGCCCTTATTATTCGTTTCCTTTAATGGAGTTGGAAGCCCTGCAACAACGTTGACCGATCTAACTCCACACAGACCCGGGCTATCTTAATTTATCAAGGCTCTTTACCAGTTTTTCGTCTTTCCAAATTCCTCTTGCAGCCATGATATAGCCAGGCAATATGGCAAATACAAAAACGGCGGTTAAAGCAAAGTTGCCGGTTGTAAACTTTTTTAGCTGGACAAAATATAAAACCAACAGGACGATAGCAACCACAATTCCTCCGACAGAAAGTTTAAATTGCGTTTTCCTGTCTTTGTAGAGGAAGATAGCGATAAGGGAAATTAATATAGAAAGTCCCGTAGCGATCAGCAGGAAAAAGTTACTGCCGCCGTCCAGTTCCTCGAACCGGGGAACATTATTTTCAACTAAGTTGCCTGTATAAAACGGGAACTTAAAAGTCAGGAACGAAGCGACTGCCGCTAATAATAGCCAAAGAGTTTGCTGACGCTGGATCATAAATTGTTGTCTTTTCATCAAAAATAGGACAAGAAGCTGAAAAACGCTTTGCAAGATGACGATTAGTCAACGGGACAAGCACATCAACGCATCTGCAAATAATTCCCTATGATTCCTGCGGGTTTGCAATGCTTCCGGGATAAAAAAAATTTCTTATGTATTATGTTTCCAGCATATTAGTTGGCGGGAGGCTATTCACATATGTAAAGGCTGGTTTATCAGCAAGGCGCCCAATAGAAAGCCTTGCCGGTAACGGCAAGGCTTTAAGTTTCAAAGGGAATTATTTTTGGCTGAAAGTGCAGGTAACGCTGTACTTCCAAAAGGCGTTACACGGTTATTTATTTTTTGTAAAAGCTTGAAGGACGCGTTAACGCGAATATCAATGCAAAGGCACTGAAGAACGCACCTCTTCCCATTTATACAGCCTGATTTTCGGAGAACGGTCATTACCACCGGGCCGTATCATCGTTTCCCCGACGGCCGGGCATTTTCCTTTTGAAGCATTGGTAACAAAAAGCAAACCTTTAACCTACTTTCTGACTGATTATGCAGTGAGCTATACTTACTCTGCACGGTTTTTTATGAATGACTTTGCTAATCGGGCCGTTAGTTCGTCAAAAGATTTTATGGGAATAGCCCCTGTACGATATCCTGCCGCTCTGAATCTAGCGCCATTGCAGGGAAGTGATCAGTCGTTTGTAAACCTGCGGTCTTATTTTAGAAGTGCCGATAATCTCACTGTTTCAAGTGCATCAAAAAACAATTTTCTGGACCAGTACGATCAGATACAGATTATTCAATTGTACACGCATTCTTCAGACAGCAGTGGGAAGGGTGAACCTGTGATCTATTTTGCTGACTCAGCCTTGTACTTATCCGAACTCTTCAATGATAAGAAACCCGCTACGAGACTTATCGTTTTATCAGCTTGTAAAACAGGTATGAGTAAATTATATAAAGGAGAAGGTGTTTTCAGTTGTAATCGTGGCTTTGCGGCATTGGGAATTCCCGCCGCAGTTACTAATCTGTGGGCGGTAGATAAATACAACTACGTATTTGCTTACAGAGCTTTTTTATAAGTGGATTGCTGAAGGCTTATTAACCGACGTGGCTTTGCAAAAAGCTAAACCGGAATTTCTGCAAACAGCTTCGAGAGAAAAATCAATGCCATCATTTTGGGCCGGTCAGGTTCTTGTTGGCAAGGCAGATGCTATTCAATTAAGGCGGGCTTACCCATTGAAGTGGATAGTTACTTTATTGTGCTCCGGGTGCATTCTTTTCTTTGCGGCACGTAAATGGATCATTTCAAGAAAACCGCGTAAAAAATAAGGTGTAAAACAAATCTCGTAAGCATTGTTTCAATTTTACTAAGTGAAGAACAATCGTCAATCCTTAGTCGTACCATGACTCAAAAAGGAAAACATGAAAGGCGCTGGCATTTTTTTAGTCAAAAGTCTGCCGACGATAGACATCAAGACAAAGCCATTCCGTTGGGAATGGCTCACCTATTAAATAGTATGATTTCTTATCCCAATTCCGGATACAGCGGAAATTGCTGCATGAATGTTTTCACCTCTGTTTTTGTATCGCTGATCGTTTTTTCATCATCAGCATTCATAAGTACCTTGTCGAGCATGGCTACCACGGTTTCCATATCTTTTTCTTTCATGCCTCTCGTAGTGATAGCAGGCACGCCAACACGGATGCCGGAAGTAACAAAAGGAGATTTATCGTCAAACGGAACCGTGTTTTTATTTAAGGTGATATGTGCTTTGTCCAATGTTTCCTGGGCTTTTTTACCGGTCACGTTCTTATTGCGAAGATCAATAAGCATAAGGTGATTATCTGTTCCATTGCTGATAATATCATAACCGCGATCAACAAACGACTTAGCCATCGCTGCAGCATTTGCAATAACTTGTTTGGCATACGTTGTATAGTTATCAGAAAGAATCTCCCCAAACGATACAGCTTTCGCGGCAATTACGTGTTCTAATGGCCCGCCTTGAGTGCCGGGAAATACAGCGAGGTCAAGTAACTGGCTCATGGTGCGGGTATTGCCTTTCGGATCTTTTATTCCCCACGTGTTTTCAAAATCGTGGCGAAGCATAATAATGCCGCCTCTTGGTCCACGCAATGTTTTGTGTGTAGTGGAAGTAACGATATGACAATGATCGAACGGATCGTTTAATAATCCTTTGGCAATAAGGCCGGCCGGATGGGCAATATCAGCCATAATAACGGCGCCAATTTTATCCGCTACTTCCCGGATACGTTTATAATCCCAATCGCGGCTATAAGCGGAAGCTCCACAGATGATCATCTTCGGCTTTTCCTTTAATGCAGTTGCTTCTAACTGCTCATAATCTACAAGGCCTGTTTCTTTTTTTACACCATAAAATAATGCCTGGAAATTTTTTCCACTGAAGTTTGCAGGACTGCCATGGGTTAAATGGCCACCCATGCTAAGATCAAGTCCTAAGATCTTGTCGCCTGGTTTCAGGCAAGCTAAAAAAACAGCTGCGTTTGCCTGTGCTCCGCTATGTGGTTGTACATTGGCCCAACTGGCATTGAATATCTTTTTTAATCTTTCGATAGCCAGCGTTTCAATTTCATCCACAATTTCGCACCCACCGTAGTATCGTTTGCCCGGGTAACCTTCTGCATATTTATTCGTAGGCACTGTTCCCATTGCCTGCATTACCTGCAACGACGTAAAGTTTTCTGAAGCGATCAATTCAATACCATTACGCTGGCGTTGCAGTTCCTGGTTAATAAGGTCGAAAATCTGGGTGTCTTTTTGCATGAAGTTTTATGTTTTAACGTATGACAGTTTAAATCTGGCCTGGAATCGTAACTGCTCAATACTGGATTAAACGTGGATCCCGAAAACTATCGGGAGTGCGATGCAAAAGAAAATTGTGACAGCGTCGCAACGTTTACAATAGCAGGCCGCAAAATTAGGTATGTAATGAATTGAAAATGCGGGAGCGGAGATAAGTTTTTATTTGTAGCAAAAATCCTTATTTTCGAAGGCTTTTTAATTATTATTAAAGTTCCGCCTATTGGCGGATTACTAAATGAAGGCAATCATACCAGTAGCAGGCGCAGGAACTAAATTGCGCCCACATAGTTATACGCAACCAAAGGCTCTTATTCCCCTTGCGGGCAAAACTGTGTTAAGTATCATCATCGACCAGATGCGGGAAGCCGGAATCCATGAGTTTATCTTTATTGTAGGGTATCTTGGCGATAAGATCCGGGATTACGTGCAGGCGAAATACCCTGAGTTAAAAACGCATTATGTACAACAGATTGACAGGCAGGGAGTGGGTCACGCCATAAAAATCGCAAGGGATGCTGTCGATAATGACGAAGTAATAGTAGTATTAGGCGATACGATCTGTGAGTTTGATGTGCAGGAGGTGGTAAACAGCGATTGCTCAATGCTGGGAGTAAAAAAGGTTGACGATCCCCGGGAATTTGGCGTAGCCGAAATAAATGAAGATGGATATATAGACCATGTTGTGGAAAAACCCCAGATACCCAAATCGAACATGGCGCTTGTAGGTATTTATAAGATTAAAGAAAGCGGGCAGTTATTTCAGTGCCTGGAAAACAATTATATACAGGGGCTTCGTACACATGGTGAATATAGCCTGACGGATGCATTGGATTGTATGTTGAAAATGGGAATTAAATTCAAGCCATTTAAAGTTGAAAGCTGGTTTGACTGTGGCCGAAAGGAAACTTTGCTTGAATCAAATGCTACGCTTCTAAAGAAGTTTTCGCGTAAAGCGGAAAGTGAATATCATTTTGAAAACACAGTGATCATCCCGCCGGTAAGCATAGGCGAGGGCTGCAATATTAAGAATTCCATCATTGGCCCCAATGTATCAATTGGGGAAAATACAAAGATCAACTACTCAATCGTCCGCAATTCGATCATTGGTTCGTTTTCAAATCTTTTCGATATCGTTTTAGAGGCATCAATCATAGGTAGTGATACCGGTCTGCGGGGCGAAACACGAACCCTGAGTATCGGTGATAATACGAACATTGATTTGGGCTAAACGCCGGGATGGCATGCACCAGGTGTCGGGTTCCTGTTCACCGTTCGCACCAGGCAAGCTGCATCTATTCCTTTACCGAACTAATTACTCACCGCAACATGACCCCATTTAAGAATCGAGTGACAGAACTTTTCGCAACTGAATATCCGATCATCCAGGCGGGAATGATCTGGGCCAGCGGCTGGAAACTTGCGAGTGCCGTTAGCAATGCTGGCGGTTTGGGCATTATAGGCAGCGGAAGTATGTACCCGGTTGTCTTAGAAGAGCATATTCGTAAATGCAGGGAGGCCACTGATCGTCCTTTTGCAGTAAATGTACCTTTGCTTTACCCGGATATAGATAAGCATATCCAGGTGATCATTGAACAGGATGTCAAGATAGTCTTCACATCGGCGGGTAATCCGAAAACATGGACAGCTGTATTAAAAGAAAGGGGAATAACCGTAGTGCATGTAGTAAGCAGCAGCAAGTTTGCCCGTAAAGCCGAAGAGGCAGGCTGTGATGCCGTGGTCGCTGAAGGATTTGAGGCCGGCGGACATAACGGGCGTGAAGAGACAACGACAATGGTTTTGATCCCGTCCGTCGTAAGCGCTGTCAGTATTCCGGTAATAGCGGCCGGTGGTATCGCAACAGGAAGGCAGATGTTGGCAGCCATGGTAATGGGAGCTGAAGGAGCACAAATGGGCAGTCGGTTTGTTGCCAGTGAAGAAGCATCTTCTCATATTGCATTTAAAAATGCCGTAATTAATTCGCAGGAAGGCGACACGATGTTAACAATGAAACAGCTTACCCCGGTGAGACTAATTCGCAACAGTTTTTATAAGCATGTACAGGAAGCGGAAGAAAAGAGAGCAGGCGTTGATGAGTTAAAAGTATTGCTAGGGAGAGGCCGGGCAAAAAAGGGAATGTTTGAAGGCGACCTGGAAGAAGGCGAACTGGAAATAGGGCAGGTAAGTTTCTTATTACGTCGTATTTTACCGGCAGGAGATATCGTAAAAAAAGTATGGCAGGAATTTATGGAGGGCTTGCAAAATCCCATCCAATTACTGTAATTTTATAATGTTGTTTCAGATCAACTAGTTCACCCATCAATAAAGGTCATATGAAACCAAAATTTTTACTGTTGACAATCGGGCTTCTAAGTTTTGCTTTTGCCCAGGCGGATACCGGTCCGGATCCTGAACCACCAGGATGTGAGAAAGGAAAGAAGAATGATCTTGCCGGCGTAATCCTTCATGGCGAAAGCAAGAAGCCATTGAAGGATGTAGTAGTTACTGCCTACCTGGTATCTAAAAAGGAAAAAGCCGTTCAAACGGATGAAACAGGCAACTATGGGTTTGAAGAGTTGAAACCCGGCACTTATAAATTTGTTTTCGAAAAATCGGGATACAAAAGAGTTACCAAAGAAAAAGTAGTGGTAAAGACAGATGAGGGTTTTCAATTGAATATTGAAATGATCGAGAGCAAAGACTTCGACCTGGTTCCCTCACCTTTATTATTCGCGGATTTCTAATCTCGCTTTCTCAAGATATGTAGCCGGTTGCTGTTAAGCAACCGGTTTTTTTGTATTGTGAAATTTTTTGGCGCGGCAGAAGATAATAGAGCAACGCCTGCTGCCCGCCTGATTTGTCTCCGTGCATGAGCGGAAAAAAGCCACCCCGCATAACCGGGGCAGCTTCTATCGGTGGTTTAAGTAAGCATTAGTCCATGTCGATATTGAAATCCTCATTATCTTTTTCAATGGTGAACTTTTTGTGTTTATCAAGAAAGCTGCCGTATTTTTTGTACGTTTCAGCAGAAGCATCCTTATCGTTTATCGTAAGTTTTCCTTCTTTGTATTTGATAGAATAAGCGTCTTGTTTATTGATCAAACCTTCTTTATCAAGGCCATCAACAAACGACTTAAATTCTTTCATTTCAGTCTTAGCCTTTTCGATTTCTATCTTGGCGTTTTTCAATTCTTTTTCCAGCTTTGGACCGATATTTTTTAGCTCTTCTTTCGCTTGTGTCAACTCAACCTCCATTTTTGAAAGATCTATATTCTTTACTTCATCCAGTTCTGCTTTGATTTTGTTCCAGTCGATTTTTGCCAGGGATTCTTGTACGTCTTTTTCCATTTTCGCAAAATCAACTTCTTTCATGGCTTTTTCTACATCGGTTTTGATTTTGTCAAAGTCGACATCTTTCATCGCCTTTTCCACGTCAAGATGAATTTTTTCTACGTCAAGTTCTTTCAAAGCCTTGTTTACCTCCTCCATGGCTTTATCCAATTCTATCTTTAGATCAACGGCCTCCAGTTCAGCGATAGCCTCGTCAAGGTCGCGGACCTTTTTATCTTTTTTTGGAGGAATGGTGTCGTTTAATTGTTGTTTGGCTGGTGAGCCGCCGGGGGACTGTTTGTGGTCCCACGATACTAGTGCGAAACTGATAGCGGCCACGCAAATAGCGATCAACATACGTCCGCTGGTGATTGGTCCTGATTTCATGATTGCTGAATTAAGGTTTATAATTTTAAAACGAAAAGCTTCGTATCAAATATACGATGGAATTCGTATTATGTTACACCCTTTATCAACTAAACATTTTTTTAACAAAAAATGGATGCGAAGAGAAAGAATAGTCAGGAAGGTGGAAAAGCGGATTCCATTAATAGCTACTCTTTTGTCGTAGCAATGCATAGAAAAATAAGATACCGGCGAAAGCGTAGGCGCTAAGTAAATTTTGAGAACGTTTTTGTTTCCGCCTTTCCACCTTTGCTCGCTTAAGCCGCTACGCAAAGGAGAGCTAAAAATCAGTTTTTCTTAACCGCCCATTTCAGCATTTCTTTCCAGCTTGGCTTTTTGCCATACATCAGGATACCGGTTCTGTAAATTTTTCCGCTGAGCCAAACAGAAAAGATAAAACCAGCTATCAGCAACGCCATGGAAAGCCCCAGTTGCCAATAAGGCACGGTACCGGGTACGCCGAATGGAATCCTTGCCATCATAATGATTGGTGAACTGAACGGAATGATACTTCCCCAGACAGCAACCGGCCCGGTAGGGTCACTCATAGCTACAGACATCATGGCAATTGAAAAGATGACCAATAAAGTAATAGGGAAACTTAAGGATTGTGCTTCACGCATGTCTTCGTTGACAGCACTGCCAATGGCGGCATATAAGGATGCATAAAAGAAAAAGCCACCAAGAAAGTAAAAAACAAAACCAAACAGAATCATGGGCACGTTGATACTGCCGAATGCTTTTTGAATGCCACCAACCATACCACTCATCGCGCCAGCATTACTACCTGATGCCTGCGTAATATTATAAATAATAAAAATGAACGCCACCCAAAGAAAGAATTGTGTAAGAGCTACCATGCCAATTCCGATTATTTTTCCAAGCATCAGTTGAAAGGGCCGTACAGATGAAACGATCACTTCGGCGATGCGGTTTGTTTTTTCTTCCATTACACCCATCATTACCTGCGAACCGTAGACCAGCAGAATAAAGTAGATCAGGAAGCCGGCAACATACCCGATGGTACTTGCAACAGACGAATTCGCTGTTTCATCGTTGATGTTAATTGCATGTACAGTCACCGTACTGTTCTTTATAATATTTTTTTTATCCTCGTCGATGCCGAGTTTCTCATTTTTGATCTCGTTCCAGATATTGTTGAGCTTGTTTTCTACTTTTCCGGAAGCTTCAACGCCCATGGTGCGACTGGTATGTAAGAGAAGATTTTTTATACCTGATTCCCAGGTCGTTTGTTGGGGGATCACAACAAAGCCATCATATCCCCACTCCGAAAAATTCTTTTTAAGGGTATCGGTATTGCTTGCAACGATAGTAAGGATAGAAGAGCTGTCTTTCTGGTTTTCACGTTCTATTCTTCCCTTGTCAAAATAGCCTGAAGAATCTACTACAGCCACCTTTAAACGCGGTTTTGATTTTTCCCCGAGGTAGCCCATTCCGAATATCAGTCCCAGGTAAAGTACCGGAAAAAGAATCGTACTGATAATGAATGTTTTTTTTCGTACGCGGGTCAGGTATTCTCTTCTTATAATAAGTAAAATCTTGTTCATGGTTTATAGTTGAGATGGTAACGTTTTTCTTGCTTCGTGTGTTTTTATGCACTTACTTCCTGGAACTGCCGCGAAGCAGGAGTGCCTTCGACCAACCGGATAAATATCTCATTCAATGAAGGAAGGATTTCATTAAATGATTCAATACTTAATCCTTTATTGATAAAATATTGAATTACATCGTTGTTCGAAAATCCCGGATCCAATTTGATAATTACTTCGTGATCGGTCTTTTGCTTTACTTCGAAAAGGTGGATCGCAAGATGTTCGGCTAATAACGTGTTGGCGAAATTCACCTTGAAAAGGTTTTCTTTGAAATTGTGTTTAACGTTTTGCACGGTACCATCCAATATTTTCTGGCCTTTGTTCACCAGCACAATGTGATCACAGATCTCTTCTACCTGTTCCATACGATGGGTGCTGAAAATGATCGTAGCGCCGTTTTGAGCAAGCCTGTAGATCTCATCTTTAATAAGATTAGCGTTCACCGGGTCGAGACCGCTGAACGGCTCATCCAGGATGATCAGTTTTGGTTCATGCAATACCGTGGTTACAAACTGCAGTTTCTGACTCATACCTTTCGAAAGATCTTCCACTTTCTTATTCCACCAGCTTTCCATGTCCAGCCGTACAAACCAGGCTTTTATTTTTTTTGTGGCTTCGCTTTTACTCAGTCCTTTTAATTGAGCGAGGTACATCGCCTGTTCGCCGATCCTCATTTTTTTATACAATCCTCTTTCTTCCGGCATATAACCGATATGGGCGATATCATTCAGCGGGTCGAATTTTTTACCGTCAAATATGATCTGTCCTTCATCCGGGTAAAAAATACCCGTGATCATTCTGATCAGCGTGGTTTTACCGGCGCCATTGGGACCCAGTAAACCGAATATCTGCCCCCGTTCAATGGTGAGGCTGATATCATCTACAGCTTTCTGCGTAGCAAAATATTTTCTCAGGTGTTGCAGTTCCAGTATGGGCATAATAGTTATGATTATCCGGCAAAAATAGCCGTTACAAAATAAAAAGATAAAAATTAAGATAAACTGCATTAAGCAGGTGTGAACTGCTAAAAAAGTCTGTTTGGTATAATCGGAGCATCAATTGTTTCAATAAAGCCTAAGAGTAAAGTATTAGCGATGCTGATATATACTCACTCAAATCAGGATTTCTACCAGTTCTATTGAATTTTATATTGATTAAAAGCGATGGGAATGCTTTTGATGATATTTTGTATTGCATTCGTTTTTTAAACCAAAAACCTTTTTATGAAAAAAATTATCCTCCTTACGCAGGGTCACTGCTTTCCTCAGTTTTATTGCTTTTATAGTTCTATGTTCCATATTTATGGTGCGGTGTAAACGGGAATTATCAATGGATCAGCCCAAATCTAAAGTAGAGACCTCTGTTGATGTTATGAATGCGATAAAGAAAAAAGGAAGGGGATATAAAATTCCGATAAACATTAGTGTTCCCGCCTTTATTATTGATAATGAAGGACGGATTCTGAGGTCTTGTCCAGGTTTGGAACAGCCTGTGCTCAATCATGTGCTTAACTGGCAACAGGTATGTGGCGATAATTAATATGACAGTAAACTTTACTTTCAAAACACCATTTACTTTAACAGATTTAAGCCCTATTTACTCCGGACAATATAGTAAAGGAAAAATAAGATTGAAAAATGCCGCGGGAACAACTATTTTCCAGGATGCTGCTATACCTATTGCATTATCCGGTATTACTCTGACAGGTACAGACCCTGGAGATCCGGATTTGAATATTTACGAGATAAGTTTTACCCGGACGAATGTGAACCAGTATTTTTTTAACGGCTCTACACCTGCGCAGGATAGGGCTGTTAGCTTTGAAGCCGGCTTCACTGTTTATCCTGATTGTGAATATGGAAATGGCTTTCCTATTTCTACAGCATACTCAACTCCGGTACATCTCCTTTACGCTCATGGCGATATGTTTGGCCCGGCAGTCTGCAACCGGGTAGATTATGCATATATTATTCCTACAACCTCAGCACCTGGATATAATGGAACTATTGCCGGTACAGATGTATTGGGCGATTGCAATCCGGCGTCAGGATTAATGAATACCGGATCGTATATTCAATACAAAAAGCAGGGTCAATCTACCTGGCGGCAATTAAAGATGTATGATTCAACTGGCGCCAGCCGTAATGATGGAATTATTTTTATTTCTGAACTATTGTTTATAAAGACAACTGATTTCATTTTAGATAATAGCAGTAGCGGAGGTACAGGTATGTACGAGTTTAGGTATAGAAACACCCAGGATAACCCGGATGTGTGTACCAATGCTCCCTGGTCGGCTATAGAAACATACACATTTTAAGTCTTTTTTTGTTTAATAAATAACAACCACCTGCTTTGAGCAGGTGGTTACTTAAATAATAAACCCAAATTGACCAAAAAATATTTAAAACTGTTATTAGGCCTGCTGATATTCTCTGCTATAAGCTCAAAAGCCCAATTGTGTGAGGATAGTGTGCAGGTATATGCTACCTCTGCTCCCGGCTACAAAACATCTGAGCCTTGCTTCGTGCAGCATGGCAATGGTTAACCTGGCGGAAGCCCCGGATGGAGGCATAGTAGCAGCGTTTAGTAGTTTCAACGGTTATATAAACTGCAGCGCAACCAGTGAAACGGGAATAATCATTTTACGATTTGATGAGTATCTGAACCTGATATGGAAAAAGGAGATTAAAAAGGAGATTGGAAGCCCCCTGAGCAGCTATCAATTAATGGGGCTGCATTGCAGCAAAAAGGGCCATATTTTTTTTTCAGTTTTATGGCATCCTATTGCAGATGAAGAAATAATTTTTTTTATAGCTTTGCAAGCTGATGGTAACCTGTTGTGGAGTAAGGCATATAGTTATGAAGAACTCGCAAACATTCAGAATATTCGTTCCACAGTTACTATGAATCCAATTACCACAATTGATGATAAAGTTATTTTTCTAAGCCCTTTTCTTCCTCATTCAAAACTTGATAATGGGAACATTATTTTTCCATCAGGTTTACTGGGCTTTAGCTTTAATAGATTAACCGGTGAATTTATTCGTTGCAACACAGTGTTTGCACCTAACAGGGTTTATAAGAACTATGGTAGCAATTTGAGCGTATTTGCAAGTCCAAATATCCGTTTGTTTCCGGAGCAAAAAGATTTCCGGTATGCGTTTTTAGAAAGAATTCCTGAATCTACGGGTGCTGCTTACAAGGAGTTTAATCTTATTAGCCTGAAAATAGACACTGCTTTTGACTTTTATAGCCCACTGCGAATAAGAGGGCGGCTTTCTTCGGGTTATGCCGGTAGTAGCGGGGATGGCGGTTTTTATTTAGGCAGCAAAAGCTCCATAGCATTTTTTAATTATCATTACGTTGATAAAGGGGTTAAAAGTTTTGGTGTTGTTGATTCGGTTGGTAATATACTAGTCAGTAAAAAAAATGGGGATGATTTTTTAGCAGATGAAGAGCCGGTGAAAGTTGTTTTAAGTCCCGGTGAAGAAAAGGTAAAGTTATCTTTAGCCGATGCAAATGATCAGGGGTGTATAAAACAGGTGGATATACCCTTGCATTTTCAAAGCGATCCGGGGAGTTGTTTGGGAAAGGATACAAGCTTTTTTACCGTAGAACCAGTTGCAGAGTTAAGAAAAGAAGAAATCATTCTTACAGATTGGCTTTCAGATCTGGCGGAAGTTAAAGATATTCAGGTACAGTTATCTGATTTCATATTAAATAAGCAGGAGTACTGTAAGATAAAAAGCACTTGCAGCAACATCAGCCTAACGGGCCCTTCATCATTTTGTACAGCAAGCCGCCAAACATTTGTAGCCCTGAAGAACCAGGAATGCCTTAAAACAATAAAGTGGAATACGGATACCATACCCGACGTAGCGGTTGTTGAAAAAACAGATAGCAGCATAACACTACAATTTAATAATGCATGGAGTGGACATATTATTGCTGAATTAAACGGATGCCCCATAGCGGATTCTGTTTATGTACGGGTCAGTGAAGGTTTATCATCTTTTAGCTTAGGCAACCATAAAGTGTTATGCTCAGGTGATAGTATTGTCTTATCGGCTCCATTGGGTTTTGCAAATTATGAGTGGAGCACAAAAGCAATAACTTCTCAAATTAAAGCGGGTCATTCAGGAGTTTATTGGGTAAAAGCTACAGATCAGTGTCAGAATACATTCTCCGATACTATCGTGATAAAAGAACCGGACAAAGATTTTCCTCCTATTGATAATAAACAAATATGCTTTAATGATTCTCTTATTATTGCCAGGTCGCCCCATTTTTCTGACTATAGCTGGCAACCAACTGCCGGAAATATCAATGATGCCCTGTATTTTTTGAAACCGGAGAGAACAACCCAATACCATGTTACAGCCAGGGACGAATATGGCTGCTTATGGAACAGGGATTTTGTACTTACTATCATTGAATGTCCTGAGCAGGTATGGGTGCCAACCGGGTTTTCTCCGAATGCTGATGGGTTGAATGATCATTTCGGGCCAGTAATAAAAGGATTGTGGCAATCTTTTTCTTTTAAAGTATATGACAGGTGGGGCCAGGTGGTTTTTTCTTCTAATGCCCCGTTAAACACCTGGAACGGGAAATACAAGGGAGCGGATGTTCCATTAGGCGTATATACATGGGTTTGTAATTACCAGTTCCGGAATGGAAAGGAAATGATGAGGAAAAGAACGGTTGCTTTAATCAGATAATAATGCTATTTGAGCCGCCACTCTTTCTCCATCCATCGCAGCGCTTACAATACCTCCGGCATAACCTGCACCTTCAGCACAAGGGTATAGATTTTTTATTTGTGGGTGCTGCAATGTCTCTGCATTCCTCGGAATACGGACAGGAGAGGATGTTCTTGATTCGGTAGCCACTATTACAGCTTCATTGGTAAAATAACCCCTTAGTTTTTTTCCGAATTCTTTAAAAGCCTGCTGAAGGCTTGTATTAATAAATGAAGGGAGCACTTCTTTTAAAGAAACGGAATGCAGGCCGGGTAAATAAGAGCAACCAGGCAATGATACCGATACTTTATTGGTTGTAAAATCGATTAGCCGTTGCGCCGGAGCCACAAACTTGCCTCCACCTGCCAAAAAAGCTTTGCGTTCAACATACTGCTGGAAATACATCATACCCAGTTCTGTTGTCAAAGCAGTTATTGGTTGATGGGTGATCTCTTCAAAATCACTGTATTTTTTAAGATCCTGCAGGTCACGGTTCTCTACCTGTACCACTATCCCGCTGTTGGCGTATGGATTATTTCGTTTGGATGGGCTCCAGCCATTTACTACCAGTTCGCCAGGAGAGGTAGCTGCAGGGGCAATAATACCACCCGGGCACATGCAAAAGGAAAAAACGCCTTTGCCATCCACCTGTTGTACCAGGCTATAAGAGGCAGGAGGTAAAAGAGTGTCCCTAATGCCCTCTCCTTTCGATAGGGTTGGGGTGAGGTGGTACTGTGCGACGTCTATTAAGCTTTGCGGATGTTCTGCTCTTACTCCCAGGGCAAACGGCTTTGCTTCTACCTTTATTTTTTTGGCATGAAGCAGTTGAAAGATGTCTCTCGCCGAATGACCGGTTGCCAGTATAACGGCATCCGCTTCAAAAACAGTTCCGTCGGCTGTTTTGATTCCTGTTATTACGTCCTTAAATAGCAACAGGTCAATTACTTTTTTTTCAAACAAAAACTCACCGCCGCAATCGACGATCTTTTCACGCATAGCCGTAATGATCTGCGGCAGCTTATTAGTACCAATATGTGGATGCGATTCGTATAAGATCTTTTCTTCTGCACCGAAGTGAACAAACTGGTTTAATATCCTTGTTACGTCGCCACGTTTGGAACTGCGTGTGTAGAGTTTGCCATCGCTGTAAGTGCCTGCACCACCTTCACCAAAACAATAATTACTTTCGGGATTTACTTCCCCTTCTTTGTTTAAAACAGCAAGATCACGCCTGCGGGCACGAACATCTTTTCCTCTGTCAAGAATAACAGGTTTGATCCCTGATTCAATAAGTTTTAAAGCGGCGAATAATCCCGCCGGGCCTGCACCAACAACAATAACTTTTTTTGCGGCTTTATGTACTTGTTTGAAATTAATCGAAAGCAATTCCCGCTGCTGGTACGGCTCTTTAATAAACGCTTGTATGGCCAGGTTTATCCAACTTTGTTTTCCGCGTGCATCAATGGATTGTTTAAGGATAGTATAGCCTGAAATGTCAGCGATGTTTACCGCTTCGGCTTGTGCGATGTATCGTTTTACGGTTCGTTCATTTGCGGCTTCCGATGGAAGCAGCCTGAGCGTTATTTTCTTTTGCATGGCTGTCAGGTTTTTATCCTGAAACAATCTCCCTGGGACGGGAGCTAAACACAAAAATACGGATATACTTATGCTATCGGCTTTTTAATTGCCGTAAACAGAAAATATTTTTTCTTGTATAAAATTCGGTTTTACCTGAGGCTTTTGCTATAAATAAAGTAAACAATCACGGAATAAAAACAAACTATCTTTTTATAACCTTTTTTCTTGCAACAGTAGATAAATATATATATCTTCAAATGGTGTAGATCTTGTAATAACATCAACTGCTGATATTATTTTTTTATTGAAGAATTTTGTTTTTTTGAAATAATTGTTTAATAAAAAAAATATCCTGGTATCGGCAACCACAACTACAAGTTTTTCTATCCACCCCCGTTTACTTTCTGGAAGCAAAAAAATTAAAAAATGTCAACCTTGCATGTTAGTGCAGACGATATTTTGCCCATATTTATTTTTGATATTTGCAAGCTTTTTCTTTTAAAATCTTTTAAATGATATACTATATCAGCTAGTTAAAAAAGGACTGAATAAAAATTTTTTTTTATCCAATAAATGTTGATATTCGCCATCCCGTCCAACTTTTTTTATTGACAGTGTGTGGAGAAGTTTATTGGACAATTTTCAACGACTATAATTAACACGATATATAAACTGGGACGTTACTGATGGAGAAAAATGCTGAAAAGGTTTGGACCAATTGTTTAAAGATCATCAAGGACATTGTTGAATGGCAGCATTACAAAACCTGGTTTGAACCTATCCATCCTGTATCATTAAAGAACAATGTTCTCGTTATACAAGTTCCCAGTCAATTCTTCTTTGAGTACCTCGAAGAGCATTATGTAAATTTATTGGCAAAGACTTTGAAGAGAGAATTGGGAAAAGAAGCCCATCTGGAAT
>WUUC01006158.1_pt1 | contig 60178 bp, 84 predicted proteins | sample 6278441 | NCBI WGS metagenome assembly WUUC01 (sample SAMN13675441, study PRJNA597444) | soil metagenome | isolation source: soil | place: USA: Washington | collected 2017-10
GCCATCCCCGGTGGCGCTCGACGCCCCGCCATACCCGGTGGCGCTCGACGCCCCGCGAGACCCGGTGGCGTGCCGACCTTCGGGGGTCGCCGCCGCGGCGATCTCGCCGACCTTGGCGAGAATCGCCTGAGCCATGGGAAGCGACACGCGCGCCATCGCCTCGCCGAAGCTGCCCTGATAGATCAGTTTCATGCGCGGAACCTTGTGCTTGTCGCCTTCGACACAAACGGCCTCGCCCTTGACGACACCCCAAATCCACCAGATCGAGTCCTGATCGCCAGGCGCCTTCAGGTAGGAGAAGCTGCCGAATCCGTCGAGGAGACCGTGAAAGCCGCCGCCGCACACGGGCTGAGGGTTCCAATCGGGGCAGACCATGATGTGCCCCGGCTTCGCGTCCAAGGGATACTGAAAACCGCCATAGGCGCGACCAGCGGAGTCGGTGGTGCGCAGCAGCACCGCGTCGTGCTCGAATGTCTTCTTGGCCTTCATGTCGTCCTCCATCGTCGTAAGTGTTGCAGCGGTCATGCCGCCATCCTCTCCGTTCCGTAATCAGCCTCGTCCTGCTCGAAGTTCGCCGCCACCAGCGCCCGCGACATGGGCGGGCAAACACTGTTGCCGCACTTCGCGATCTGGGCGCTCTTCGTCATCGGCTTCCCGTTGAAATCGAAGTCGATGACGTAATCGGGCGGGAAGCCTTGGGCATTGAAAAGCTCCCTCGGGGTGAGCATCCGCATCCCGATGTCCACGATCGCGTACTGCTCGCCGTCGATGGTGACGGTGACCAGCGCGAAGCGATCTTTGGTGGTGACGACGTGCAGCGGCTCGAGCAGTCGCGGGTCCTGGTCCGTCCCGTAGTATTTCAGGAGGAACGCATAGACCCGGTTCGCGCCGATGAGGGACTCCTCGGACAGCGGCAGGGCTTCAAGGTCAGCCTCGGCCTCGACCCAATGCGTCCCCTGGGCCTCGACGTTGCCGAGCGGCGCGTCGCTGGGCTGCCCGTGCCGACACGTCCCCTTCAGCCGAACGATGTTCGAGGTGGTGAGACCCTGAAGCGGACCCTTCTGCACGATGGTGGAGACCGGCTCGCGAGCATCGTGGCCCGCGTTCGGCTTGCGGCCAGGGCGCGTCTCGCTGTGCTGCGTGATCTGGGCGGTGGTGAGGTGGTGCTCGATCCGCTCCAACGTCGCCTGCGCCACGCCACCCTGGCTGCCGATGGCAGTCACGGTCGGCGCCGGCTCGCGAACCTCCCGGGCTCGAGGCGCCTGTCCCTCACGCTCGCCGTTGCGGGTGTTGATGAGCGTCGCTCCGACGACACCAAGCGGCGGCGCTCCCCCTGGCCGCTTCACGAAGCTGTTGGCGGTGACCGTCGCGAGCGGGTCGCGCATGTCGTGGCCGATAGCTCCGGTGCGGAACTTGGTGATGTGCGGGGAGACGGCAGCATATTCGCCGCCGCGCGCCGTCGTGATGGTGCGCAAAGGCTCGTTGCCGGAATAGGCTCGATTCTTCGCCCACTTCGAGTTGGTCACCGGCACAATGAAAGGGTCGGCGCAGTTGACGACGAACTTCATGATTCCGTGCGCGATGCGACGAAGGGTATTGTCGGCCAACTCCTTCTTGCGGGTGAAGATGGAGGGGCAGTTGATGGTGAAGTCGATGACGGAGTCGGCGGCGGTGCGGTACGGCTGCAGCTTCCCGCTGATGACGCCGCGGCTGCCGGGCTTGCCGTGAGTCGGCTTCGGCCATTTGATCCGCTTCCCGTCACAGCGAGCGATGAGGAAGAGGCGCTTGCGGATCGTCGGGGCGCCATAGTCGCAGGCGCGAAGTTCCTTGAACTGAACCTTGTAGCCGGTGCGGCGAAGGGCAGTGAGCCACTTCGTCCAGGTCTCGCCGGCCCTCTCCTTGATCGGCAGGCCGTCTTCGCCGAGCGGCCCCCAGGACTGAATCTCCTCCACGTTCTCCATGAAGATGCAATCGGGCTTCACCTGCTCCGCCCAGAGGACGACGACCCACGAGAGATCGCGGATGCTCTTCTCGCGCGGCTTGCCGCCGCGGGCCTTGGAGTGGTGCGTGCAGTCGGGGCTGAACCACGCCAGCTTGACGTGCTGCCCCTGCGTCACCTCCTTCGGATCGACGCGCCAGATGTTGTTCTGGATGTGCCGGGTCTCGGGGTGGTTGATCGTGTGCATCGCGATCGCTTCGACGTCGTGATTGATGGCGATGTCCACGGCGCGCTTGAGCGCCTGTTCGATTCCGGTCGAGGCGCCGCCACCTCCGGCGAAATTATCGACCACGAGGCCCTGGCCGGGAGTGGCAAGGGCGAGAGCGGTTCCGGCGAGGAAGAGGGAGGGAGTCTTCAACGTCCTGCCCCCCACGTCTTACGGCCCTGAGGAAGACGGATGCCCGCGATCTCGCCCAGGGCGAGCACCGCCATCATCATCGCGGCGCGCTGGAAGAAGTGGCTGGGCTGGCCGGTGCCGTGGCCGTTGAAGGCCAGGACGCGCGATTCGAGCGACTCTCTGGCGGGCTCGCCAAGCTCGGCAAAGCGCTCCAAGGCGGCTTCGAGAATGTGGGTCACCTCGTCCACGCCCGCGTTCTGGATCGCCTCGATTGAGGGCAGTTCCGAGGACACCTCCAAAGGAATCTCTGTCGCAACGACGGCGCCTTGCAGGGGAGTCCCAGCATAGCCGCGGCCCGCGAAGCGCCCGGCGAATAGGTTGAGATATTCCTTCAATTCCGCCTTGGTGGTCGGCACCTCGACGTTCTCGACCTTGCCTCCGACCTCGTGCGCGAAGCGCTTGGCGATGGTCTCGACCGTCTCGTGGGCGGGAGGCGTCGTCGCGGCGACCGGAGGGACTACCAAATACATCCTTGCCATCTAACGGGCTCCTTCATTCTGGGAAGAAGCGCTTATACCACACAAATTACTCCGCGTCAAATTGCTACGCATCTCTCTGCGGCGGCGTGCGATGATGCCGTGAATGGCATTCTCCCGCCGGGTCATCCATTCCAGATTGCGGAGCTTCGGGTTCTCCCGATTCGAATCCCTGTGATTGACCTCTTTGCCGGGAGGCGTTGGGCCAAGGAAGGTCCGCGCGACGATCAGGTGAACGGAGACCGTCTTCGACTCGCCGTCCCGGCGAAGCGTGACACGAGGATATCCGCTTGGGTGAGAGCAATGTTTCAGGAACACGCCCCGCGGGCCTTGCACTCGGCCCTGGTCGCTGACCCGGTACTTCGGAAAGCCCGGTACGGGGAGCCACTTCTCCCTCATGCACCCACCTCTTGCCTTTCGCCGGGCTCTCCGCGCGGAACCTCCGCCAATTCCTCCGTTTCGCAGGTGCCATCCGGCCCGAGTCGGTAGCGGGTCCGGATGCCGAGTCGCTTGAAGCCGGCGTTCGTTTCGTCAATCTCCGCCTGGGTCCAAATGTGCGGCTGCTCCGCGATCTGGGGAAGCGGGTTCGCCATCCGGTCGAACTCAGCGGCGAGAAGCCGCAGCCGGTGCAGAGCAAGCTGCTGCTTCGCGTCGATCTTCGCGGCGAGCTCGTGCAGCCGGGCGTCCACGTCCCCGATGCCATATTGGAAGGTCTCGTGAATCCCGGCCTTCGCCGCGGCGATCGCGATGCGGGCCGGCCACTTCGACAACGACATCATCACCGAGTCGCGCCACGCTCCAGCCTGCGCCGGCGCCATGCGCGGGTCGAGCTTGCAGCCGATGGGTCGAAGCGCGATGTCGAGGGCCTTGGCTGCCTGGCTCTGTTTCAGGTCGGGGTCGGTCTCCGACAACGGCAGGAGCGCCTGCTCCATGGAAAGGATCGCCTCGGTGACCTCGTGCGGCTTTACGCACGTCACGGCGCCGGAGAGCGTCCAATCTGGCTCAAGCACGGACTTGGCGAGGGCGCGGGTGGTCACGGCTCACGCCAGCCGGACGGGCGGCCTTCGCCGCCATTATGGAACGCACCCTCGATCAGCTTGGCGCACTGCTCGGGCCGGAGCATCCAGTCGAAGTTCGCCTTCCATCCGCGCTCGCCGCCGCCCATCAAAAACGGGCTGGATGGAATCAGGTTGATTCCTTCGATGAGGGCGGGCTCGCCGTGCTCTTCGATCCGAGCCCGCAGCCGCTTCCGGCGCTCCTCGGTGAGCTTCTTCATCTGGGTGAGGCCCGCGGCCTGGGCCATCTCGTTCCAGGCGTTGATGACCGATTGAGAATCGTAGGTGCGACGGGCGTTCGGCGGCGCTTCGCCGCCATGGGAGTCGTCAGACTCCCCATCTTCTTTCTGTTCTGCTCTGTTCTGCTCTGCTCTGTTCTCTCCGCGACTCTCCGAGGAGTCCTGATGCTCTCCTCCGGCAGGCTTCCCCCCTCCGGTGCGCGTTTTTCCGCCTTGCGATTTCCGGAACCAGAGGTCGAAGGCCTTCTCCGCCTCGGCGAGGGCGCGGTGCTGATAGACGCCCCTCTCGTCGCGCTTGAGCTTGCCGGAGCCGATCAACGCGGAAACGATGTCGTCGCCCTGGGGGGCGATGTCGGCGAGCATGAGCATCAACTCGGCGTCTGGCACCGGCTGCATCTTGTCCCAATTGTAGAGGCAGATGTCAAAATAGACGGACCTCACCAGCCGCGTCATGCGCGAGGTGCCGGCGAGCCAGTCGCTCATGTAGAACGGGACGTACACATGCCGATCGCCAGCCATCAACGCCTCCCCTGAAAGCTCGGACGCCTGCCTTCGGCGTCGAAAAGATACCACGCGGCATTGTCCTTGCCGTCGTTCTTGGTGCCAGGCATCCAGCGAACGCGCCCGACGCTGACGATCTGGCGACACATCGGCAGATAGGGGCTCGCGTGATCGCAGTGCTTCCAGTCGGCTGACAGCAGCAGCCACGTTGGAAGCTGCCACCACAGGTTGAGGATGATCGGGTGGAGCATTTTCACCTTCCACGGCGGATTCGTGATGAAGAAGGTCAGGCCGGGCAGGATAGGTTCCCCGTCCTCGAGCCGGTAGGTGGCCGCGTTGCCGCGGCGAATGACCATCCGCTCACGCTGCTCAGGATCACTCTTCAACGGCCTCACGGGCTGGATGTCGAAGCGGTCGATGGGGATGCACTGGTGCTTCACCAAATGGCGCACGAGGTCACCCTTGCCGGCGCAGGGCTCGATGAAGCGGGCGCGCGGGGGCAGATGGGACAGGAGTGGCAACAAGGCCTTCTCCGGCGTCGGATAGAGGTCTCGAGGCGCGCGTTCGAAGTCGGAGCGCTTACCCATGATGGCGATGCTCCCGGCAAACGATGACGCCCTCGGGAACGACACCCAGATTGATGTCGGCGACGACCTCGGCCATGCGCTCGAAGACGGCGCGCTTCTCCGGCGACAGGCCGGGGATGATGATGGCCGCCTCCTCGTCGGAGAGCGCCATGAAGGCTGCAAGGCTGGCGTCATCCATACCGGCGCGCTCCCAGGGCAGCAAGCATCTGCTCCGATGCGATCGAGGCCAGCCGGCGCCGCCGCGAAAACTCGCCGTCGCGCACGCCGGGGTCCTTGGGATGCAGGATCGTCACGCGGCTGATGACGGGGGGAGGAGCGGTGGTCACCGGCTTCGCGCGTCCGACTCCCAACTCGTGGCGAATCGCGGTGAGCTTGCAGGCCACCGCCTTGTAGCTGCGATTCGGGAAGCGGGCGGCGAGCTCCTGCTTGGAGGTGCTCCGCGGCGCGATCTCCTTCAGCGCCTCAAGCTCGGCGTCTTTCCAAGGCACGACGACCTTGCCAAAGATCATTCTCGGCTCTTGAGAGACCGAGACATCCCCTCTATTGGCGGCACTCTCCATGGTGTGAACAGCCTTTGGATCGAGGCGGCGGGTTTCCAGAGAGCCCGTCGCCTCCTTTGTTTCAGGTTCGGGGGACAAGACAGAGCATTCCCCATTCGATCAACGCCTCCCTGCCCTGCTCTCTCGTCCGGCAGACGCGGTGCGGAATGTCGAGCATCGCACACCAGTCACGGAAATCTTTCTGATCGGCGCTCAACGAGCCCGTGCGGCTCTTGAACTCGATCCACCCCCCTCTCCCTCCCTGGCCGACTAACACGAAGTCGCCGGAGCCTGGAACCAGCCCGCTCGCCAGCGCCTTCGCGTAGCGCTGCTGCGAAATCCGGGCCATGTCCTTCTTGCGGAAGAAACCGACCTCGTGGGGAATGTTCGTCCACGTCGCCTTCAGGGTGCCCTCGAGGGTCCACTGGCGGAGATCGGCGGCGAACTGGATTACGGTCTCGTCCTCCTCCCCCCTCAGGCGTCCGCGGAACACATGGCCCTGCATCAACCTGAGGAGGAAAGGAGGAACGGTCACCGGCTTAGAGCGCGGTGACGGTCGCGGACGACTCGGGCGCGCCGAGATAGACCGGCGCGCCGGTCTCGATCTGCACCTTCTCGACCGCCTGGGTGAAGGCGTGATCGAAGACGAGATCGAGGCGCCAAAGCTCGAAGAAGAAGACGAGCCCCTGCGGCGTCTTGCGGTAGCGCAGGCGCGCGAGCACCTGATACCGCTCCCCGTTGCGGAAGACGGGGATGCCGAGGATGAACAGCCTCGGGACGGACAGCTTGTTGCCGGTCGCATCGCGATGCTCCGACTGGAAGCTGATCTGCCCCTCGCCGCTCGCCAGGGTCACCGCCTCGGCGACGACCGAAGCCTCGTTCACCTGAAGCGAGGTGGCGATGTCCATCAGGCGACCGGGGTTGGCGATGAAGGCCTCGCCGCCCAGTGCGTCCACGAAGGAGGCCGCCTCGTCGTTGAGGGTGACGCCCTGCGGGTTGAGCACGTCGATGATATGGTCTTCGAGGAAGGCCGCGAAGTCCGTCATGCTCATCGGCTTGGCATTCTTGCCACTCCACGCCTTCCACTCGTCCGAGAGGGGGAAGGCGAACGAAGAGCGATGGCGCCCGAAGGCCGCCGCCGTCTCGCTGCCGGCGCCATGATAGTCGAGCACCGCCATCAGGCTGGGACTGGCGCGATCGTCGTTCGCGAAGACGACGGTATTGTCGCTCCGGTAGCGGTTGACGTGGGCGATGAAGCTGTCGAGCGAAGTGAGCTTCGCCGTCCCGGCGCGGAAGCGCGGGGCGTCCAGCCAGCTATCGAACGAATTGCGCGGCAGAACGTCCAGCCCGTCCTTGCCGATGACGACGGGGATAGCCTCGCTCGCCCCATCGACCACCACGAACTCCAGTTCGGGACGCATATATTCGTCGGCGAAACGGAAGCTCTGCTCGATCACGCTGCCCTGCACGCCCATCTCGTGGATGCCGGAAGGGCGGGCGCGTTCGGCGCCGCCAAAAAGGCTGCTGAGAAGCAGCCGCTCCGCCGTCGCAGCGGCCATGCGCTCGAGGCGGGGGTCGGTGCCCGGCGCCTTCTCCGGCCCGTTAGCATCGTTGCCGTCGCCAGCGGCGCCCTCCTGCTGCTGGCCGCGGGCCTCGCCGCCAGTGCCTTCGGCTCCGTCCTGCGCGGTGCCGTCGTTGATGTCGTCGTTGTCGGTCATCGTCTTTCTCTCTCTTCTCACGGGTGAACGCTTTTACTCGGGGTCTTCAAACGGTGGCTGCCGGCTAAACCTGCCGGAGGCCGCCGCTACCGCTCGGCACGCTCCGAACGCCAAACATCTGAGCCTGGCCGGGCGGGAAGCGGGTGAAGCGATTGTGCTCATCGGCGAACATGATGGAGCGCGAACGCGGCTGCTTCGGCAGCGTCACTTTCACGTCCGGCTTGATCTTGAACATGCGGTCCTCGAACTCGAAGTCGAAGCTGACCACAACCTTGCCCTTGGTGGGCTTGCCGGACGCGCGGAACTGGTCCTGCATCTCGGCGGCGAGGTTGCGCAGCGCCGCGTGAACTTCGGCGCTGAACTCGCCGTCGCCCACGAGGTCGAGGAACTGCCCCGCCGTGGTCGCCGCGGCGGGAACGATTCCGCCATCGGCGGCGCGGGGCGCCATCATCTGCGGAGCGTCGTGGGTGATTTCGCCGACCAACGGCGCCTGGGATTCGTCGTTCATGGTTCTCTCCTAACTGCCGGAACGATGGTCAAGCGCGGCGAGCATCGAGTCGCGCGCCGCATTGATACGCGACATCAGGGTGTCGTTACCCCGATATTCGGAACTCATCGCCAAGTCGCGATGCGCCCTCTTGATCTCCTCGCGACTCGCGCCCTGGCTAATCCCGAGAACCTGCCACGGCTGCTCCGGGGCGGGCAAGGCCTCGAAGCCGGTAAAGGCGCGGTCCAGCATGTCGGATGCGCCCCAGCGCTCAATGCCGCGCAGAGCCTCAATCGTCTTGCCGATGGCGCGGATGTTGTCATGCACGCGCCGGAACTTATCGCAAGCGAAGGCTCCGGGCTTGCCCTTGCGCTTGAAGAAAATCGCCGCCCCCTCGTCGTCAAGGATGCGCCGATTCGCGTTCGCGTAGGGCAGGCCGTCACGGCGAATCGGAATGTTGGTTGAAAGCACGATGTCGGTGGCGCCGAGGCGCTGAAGCTCGGCGATGCAATCGCGCTGCGCCTTCTCCGGCGAAACCTTGAACGGCGCGTCGATCCGGTCCTGCGGGAGGGTCCGCCGCCAACCTTCCGGCCATACGAGCGGATGGCGCTGGTCGGTCACGGCACGATCCAGACCACGGCGGCCTTGCCGTGAGTCGAGGCCAGCTTCGACGGCGCATAGCCACTCCGCTCGATCAGCTTCGCGCGGGCCGCGCGCTTGAAGACGTTGCCCCAGGCGCCGGGCGCGGGCGGGACCGCGACTCCATCGGCGGCGGCGGCGGCGCGCACCTCTTCGGCGAGAAAACGAGAGTGACGCGCGGCATAGCCCCGCAAATAGGTGTAGGCCGTCTCCGCCCAACCGGTCACGGCGCGCTCGGCCTTGGCCTCCGCCCGATTCGCGCCGGCCATCGCTTCCACGCTCGGCGAGCCAGGCGGCGGCGGGGGCGCCTGAAACGAAAGCTGGGCCGGAACCTTCCCTTCCGGGTCGAGGTAGCGAATCGCCTCCGGGGAAAGCTGCACGCCTTCGCGATAGGCGGCTTCAAGCAGGTTCTCCCGCCGCCATTCAGGAATGCTGCGAGCAGTCTTCCAAGAGTGAATGGTGGAGATCGGCCAGCCGGTCGCCTCGGAAATCTTCGTGGAGCCTGCCCCGTTAGGGTCGAAGGCGGTGAAGATCGAATCGACAACGGACAGAGGGGTGATGGTCATGTTCTTCCTCGGGCGCCTGAAGGACCGGCGCGGCTTGGGGGAGGCAAGAGCCTTGGCGCCACCGGCGCGGACTCGATCGAACGCAGCGACGACATCGGGGGCCGACCTGAACCACTCGCCCCTGACATGATGCCCCCGCAGATGATTATGCAGTCGCCGCTCCAACCCTTTCTGAAAGGGCAGCGAGTCGACCAAGCGAAGCGGCGTCGGGCTGCTGCACTGGAGATTGGAAAGGCGGCGCTGCAAGTTGGCCGTGGCGCCAACTTTGATCGGGCCATCCTCCCCTACTTGAATCGCGTAAATCGCGGCGATCATTCCGGCACCTTCACCTTCTTCTCGGCGAGCAGTCCACGAATCGCGAGCCTGTCGCGCTCCGCCAATTCTTCGGTCTCGTTCTCGAGTCGCGAGATGGTCGGCTGGCTCAAGCCGAGCGCGACGCCGAACTCCACCTGGGTCATTTTCAGAGCGCGACGCGCTTTCTCGACGTAATTCATGGACGGATATATGCTGGTCGCCGCCCTATCCGTCAACGGATATTTTGAGCTTGACTGCCGTTTGCGAAAGTCGGAAGAGGGTCGGGCTGTTCACAAGCTATGGAGGGTGTGGTGGGTGACTCTCGTTTCGACCATTTGGCCGCATATTATGCGGCATCGCCGGAGCGGCGCGTGGAGATGATCCGCGAATCGCTGAAGGCCCAGAACGCGGCTCGGCTCGACGCCTATATTACCGCCTTCGAGCGCCGGCACGGCCCCGGCTCCTATGCCGAGCATCGCCGCGAGATCGAAGGGCGGCCCCTTCCCGACCATCTTGCCGTCGATATGGGCTTCAGCACCCAGAGCGGCAGGGTCATGGGGCTGTCGCGCGGCGGCTCCTGGTGAGCTTCACCTTGCCGAAAACGTCGAAGGCGAGGCTTCGCAGCCTCTTCGATGTGCGCGTGATTCGCGCGGCCATGAACTCCCCGGCCTTCAATGAATTGGTGGCGCAAAACCTCGCGAGGCGCCGCTATATCGGCAGCGACCACACCCTGCCGCAAGCCGACTTCATCATCACCGGCTACGGCGAGCTCGTTGGGCGCCGTCTTTTCGAGCGAGGATCAACATGAGCGAGGCCATTGCCTATCAGCGCGGCGTCGGCGGGGCCGCCACCTACCGCAAGGGCGAGACCAATTACTGTCCCGGCTGCGGGCGGACGCACTGGTACGTTCGCGGCTCGACCGCCGAATGTGCCTTCTGCACCACCGCTCTGCCGCTCCAGCACGCGAAGATCGGAGGCTCGACTCATGCCTAAGCACATTGGTGGCGGTCTCTTTGTCGAGACGGTCGGCGAAATCCTCGGCGGGGTGGCGATCGCCGCGGCGGTGACCTTGTTCTCGCCCGAGGTGCTGGCGCACGCCCCAGCCCTGCCGCCGCCCGGCATTTACTTCAACATGCCGGACGACGTTTACCACTCGCTGCCCGCCTTCTCCTCTTCCGGCGTGAAGAAGATGAAGGGCTCGCCGATGATCTTCTGGGGCACGACGCCCTGGCTGAACGCGGAAGCCGAGGAGGAGCGCGCCGAGCGCGAGGAGGGGAAAGACCACCTCCCCATCGGCAAGGCCTACCATTGCCGCTTGCTCGAGGGCGCCAGCGCGTTCGCCATGCGCTTCACGGAAGCGCCGGACGAGTCGCTGTTCGAGGGCTGCCTCGTCTCCACCGACGACATCAAGAACGCCATCCTCCGTCTGGAGCAGGCACCCATCACGCGAGTCGAGACCGGCGAGACGGTGCCGGACCCGAAGAAGCCGGGCGAGGTCAAGGTGCTCACCCGCCCGGCGAAGAAGGAAGACTGGATCGCCCAGCTTCTCGACCTCGACCCGGAGGCGCGTCTCCTCGACCGCGAGCAGGAGGCCTATCGCAAGCTGCACGAGGGCAAGACGTTCCTGCCGCCGAAGGTCATCAAACGCATCCAGATCGCGGCCAAGATGGTGGAGTGCGACCCCGGAATCTCGCCGTACATGAAGGGCGGCCATGCCGAGGTGGTGCTCATCTGGAATTGCCCGGTCACCGGAATCCCGATGAAGGCGCGGGTCGATTATCTGCGCTTCACCCAGATGATCGACCTGAAGACGGTCGCCAATCAGCGCGAGCGCGCCTTCGATGAGGCGATTCGCTGGGAGATCGCCGGCTGGAAGATGCCTATCCAGCCGTCCGTCTATTTCGAGGGCGCGCAGGAGGTTCGCAAGCTGGTCCGCGCGCATGGCGCCAGCGCTATCCATGTCTGGGGCGAGGACTCGGGCGACGTGGACCAGGAAGAGCACGAGGCACTGGTCGCCTGGGCGCTCAAGTGGGCCTCGCACGTCGGCGCTGATGAATGGGGCTGGCTGTTCCAGCAGAAGGGACTGGCGCCCATCACCCGCCTCGTGTGGTATCCTCGGCGCGGCACGACGAAGATGATTACCGACGACATCGTGTCGATCCAGAAGAAGCGGTTTCGCCGGTGGGCGGAGACCTTCGGCCTCGAGCCGTGGCTCGACATCAAGGAACCCTATACGATCGCGGATGAAGAGATTCCGCAGAGCGCAACCGACTGAGGAGCATGACCATGGCGACCAATTCCAACGACGCGACCGGCACGGCTGTCGCTCTTCTGCCGACGCCCCACCGCATCGCCCAGAACCTCGAAAGCATCGAGCAGCTTGTCGAGGACGGCGACGAAAACTCCGTCAAGATGGCGAAGCGGATGCTTCGGCAGGCGGCGGCGAATGTGCGCCTGCTCTTCGAGCTTCAGGCGGACCCAGCGACCGGCGAGTTCCGTCTTCAGAATTACGGGCAGGCGTGGATGCTCGCCGATCTTCTGTATGAGGCGAAGATGGTGCCGCGCGGCTATGACAAGCCGGAACAGGTCGTCGTCGCGCTGATGAAAGCGACAGAAATCGGGGTGAGCCCCATCACCGGCCTCGCCAACATCATGATTGTCAACAACCGCCCGTCCGTCTGGGGAGACCTCGCCCAGGCCCTCGTGGAGCGCAGCGGGCAGGTCGAGCGGCAGAAGAAGGAGCGCCTGGGGCCGGAGCCGACGCCCGGCCTTGAGCTTGACCTCTGGGACCCCATGACCGGCTGGAAGGTCTCGACGTGGCGCAAGGGACAGGATGAGCCCTACGCCGGCGAATATACGGTGGAGAAGGCCCGCCGCGCCAACCTCTGGATGGACAAGAATCGGAAGCCGTGGATCACGGACCCGGATCAGATGCTCTTCAATCGCGCCCGCGCCCGCAGCCTCAAGAACGGCTTCGCGGACTGCTTGCTCGGCATGGGAATCATCGAGGAGCAAGCGGATTACGAAGCCCACCCGCTGCACGCGGTCGCCGAAGAACCGAGGCGGCTGGTGCCGCCCGCCGACGACGAGCCGATTACCCAGAGCGAGTCGCAGCCGGATAGCGGCGGCGTCGAGCTTCGCAGCTACGAGAACCGCGAACCGGCGCCGGTCGCTGAGGAGCGGGTCGATACTGGCGAAGCTGGTTCCGAAGATCGCAACGATGGCAACGGCGACCCGCCGCGGCTGGTTTGAGGGAGAGAGACGATGAAGCTTCTAGCGATCAAGACGGCGGGCGATATTCGCGCTGCCGTGCTGGCTCCGACGCCTGGGCGCCCGAGCGTCGAGGTGACCACCGAAGGCACCACGCTGAAGGGCGTGCGCATCGGGCAGTGCCACTTCACCAGCGAGGCCTATGGCAGCGCCTTCAAGGTTCTGCGCGAAGTCGAGTTCACCGAGGAGCAGCGCTACCGGGTGAAGGCTGAGGTTCCGAATTTCCCCGCCTCCGTCGATTATATCGAGGACTTCACCGCCGCCCGCGCGAAGCAGGACAGCTACGGTTCCAGCGACGGTCTCGTGGTCACCATGGAGCAGGTCCGCGTCCTCGTGGACGACGACCGAAAGGTGGTGCGCGAGGTCGGCGCCGACGAGCCGGAAGGAGGGGCCTTGCCGCCGCCGCCCGAAGGCGACGATCTGCCCTTCTAGGGCTTCACGGGCGGGGCTCCGGCCCCGCCCCAAGGAGGAGAGGTTCCATGTCGCCACCGTTGACCGACTCGGCCACGGCGCTTTTGCAGTCCATTCGAGTCCGCTTCGCCACCTTCGCCGGTTTCACCCTGGAAGAGGTGCGCAGCCGCCGCTGGGCGAGCGTCACGTTCCAAGGTCACCGTCACGAAATCCAGTTCAAGCTGGAAGGGACGGGGGCCGAAGAGGTCGCCAGTCGCTTCCTCAGCGGGCTCGAGGCTCGCGACTTCCCCATGCGCGGGCACCTGCTCGCCGACCTGTCGCTGGAGTTCGAGGAGCGCCGCCCCGGCTTCGCGCGCATCCGGCTGGAAGCGCTCACCGTCGAGGATCGGGCATGACGAAGGGCGGCGCTCATTGGGGCGAGGCCGTCGCGCGCCGGATCGGCGTCGGCGGTGCTGTGAACTTCACCCCGGCTCGAGTCGGGCAAACGCTCCATATCCCCTGCACCCGCGGGCACATTGTCGATTTCTACGTCAACGCCCGGATGCCGCCCGAAGCGATCGCCAAGAAGATGATGCAGAAAGGGTGGACGGTTGGCAGCCATCTCCTCTGCCCCAAACACAGCCGGAAACCGAAGAAGGCGGCCAACGACGCGCCGCAGCAGCACGAGGAAGAAGAGATCATGGTGACCCCCACTCCCCCCGCTCCGAAGCCGCCCGCTCCCACCGTCGCCGCCAGGGAGGCCCGCCGCCTCGCCATCGCCGGCCTCGATGAGGGCTACGACATCACCAACGAGCGCTACAAGTCGGGATGGTCCGACAAGAAGATCGCCGACGAGTGCGGAATCGGCGAGGCTGCCGTCGCGAAGCTGCGCGAGGAGCTTTACGGGCCGCTCGGCGAGCCTGCCGAGCTCGTCGCCCTGCGCTCCGAATTGGCCGCCCTCGACAAGAAGGGCGACGCCATCGCCGCTGACTTGCTGGAACTCGGCAAGGAGGCGAAGACTCTGAAAGGGCGCTTCGAGACGCTGTGCCGCAAGAACGGGTGGCCGGTCTGATGGGCCGCTCGTTTTTTCGGCGCTTCGAGCGCGATGACGGGGCCGAGATCGAGGTCGAATATCAGGTTAGCCCCGGCAGCCCTCCCTCCTTTGACGATCCCGGCGTCGGTCCTGAGGTCGAAATCTTCCGAGCGTGGCCGGTCGATGCTGGGAAGGACGATCCCGACATCATCCTGCCCGACGAGGAGCGTGAGCAATACGAGAGGACTATCGCCGAGAATCCGGAGTGGTGGGAGGATGACGGCCCTGATCCCGATTATCTGCGCGACGCGCGCATGGACGAAAGGCTGACCGATGCCGACCGGAATTGAGTGGACCAGCGAGACCTGGAACCCCGTCGTCGCCTATCTCGACGGCAAGCGCGGCTGGCATTGCGAGCACGCCTCGGACGGCTGCAAGCTCTGCTATGCGGAGGTACTGAACCGGCGCCTCGGCACCGGCTTGGACTTCAAGCCGGGCAATCGGAAGCTCATCACCATCTCGCTCGATGACAAGATGCTCGACAAGCCGCTGCATTGGCGGCGCCCCCGCCTCATCTTTCCCGGCTCCATGACGGACCTGTTTGCGAGTTTCGTCACGGACCTCATGCTGGACGAGATATTCTCCATCGTTCACCGCTGCCCGCAGCACCAGTTCCAGTTCCTCACCAAGCGGCCCGACCGGCTGCTCGAATATGCGCGGCGGGCCATGGGTTGCGGCGAGCACTGGCTTGCTCACATCGAAGACTCCATCCACTCTCCTGCAGCTATGTGGCCGCTGCCTAATGTCTGGCTCGGCACCTCCGTCGAGGATGGGCGGCAGGCGCACCGGATCGACATCTTGCGGCAGGTGCCGGCGCATATCCGCTGGATCAGCTTCGAGCCCCAGATTGGCCGCGTCCCGAATCCCGACCTGAGAGGAATCCAGTGGGCTGTGACGGGCGGCGAGAGCGGTGGTCGATCGCGCCCGCGCCACCCCGATTGGGCGCGCGAGATCAGGGACGCCTGCGCCGACCAGGGCGTCGCCTATTTCGAGAAGCAGCAGGGCGATTGGGTCGTGGTCTATGATCGGGACAAGGAAGACCCCGACTGGCGGCGGTGCGATCATGTGGCGCGCGAGACGCCGCGGGGCCAGTGGCTCAACCTCGCTGGCGGCCAGGGCTTCCACGGCGAGCGGGTTGTGCGCGTCGTCCGCGTCGGCAAGAAGGTGGCGGGCCGGATGCTCGACGGCGTGCAGCACGACGGAATGCCCGCCTATGGGGAGGAAGCCGGTGGGGAAGTGGCGTAGGAGGCCGGATCGCAGCGTCGGCGTACACATGCGAGACGTTTCCCAATGCGAGGGAAAGCTCACTTATAATTCGCCGAAAGAGGCGGCGCGTCGCGCCAAAGGGACCATGCGGCGCAAGTCCAACATGGAAGGTCGCCTTCACGCCTATCGCTGCAACCTCTGCCGGAAGTGGCACATGGGGACGATCAGCAAATGGTGACCCTCCTTGAGCGGATCAGCGCTGCGCAAGACGACTGGCTGGCGAACCGACCCGGCGACGGCAGCCGCCCCGCGGTCGTGATCCACGTCACGCAGCGGCCCGCCCTGGAGCGCGTCTTCGGGCGCTCGGCGGCGGCGCCGGCCATCCTCGTCCGCTCCATGCCGGTCTATGTCTGCGAGCACGTCTGGGGGCCGTGTGTGGTCGATTCGCGTGGATTGCTCGCCCTGAAGATGGTAGGCGCCCGCCAGATTTGAGCCGGGTTAGCTTAACGGTAAAGCTCCCCACTCGTAATGAGGTTGATCGGGGTTCGATTCCCCGGCCCGGCTCCAAGCGCCTGTAGCTCAGTCGGTAGAGCATGTGTTTCACACGCACGGGGTCGCAGGTTCGAGTCCTGCCGGGCGCACCATTTTCGGCGGCTGCCGGAATTAGGGCCGCTTCGGCTTCTCCACCAACGCCAGATATTCGGCGTTAAACTCGGCCCGCGCCTCCTCCTCCTGCTCTTTCAGGTCGGCGTCGAGGTCGTTGAACATGGCCTTGTCGATCTCGCCCATGCCGAGCTGCTGCTCGAGCTTTCCGCGCTCCTTGCGCGCCCGGCGCATGACGCGCTGCGCCGTCTTCATCGCCGGCGCCAATTCCAGAAGCTCCGCATTTTCGGTCTCGAAGTCGAGGGCGGCGTCCTCCTGCCCCTTGTCGCCATATTCCTTCAGACGAGAGGCGGCCTCCTCGACCTCGTTGATTCGCGCGCGGTAGGCGGCGCGGTCGTACCAGCCCGGCTTGCCGCCGACGACCTTGCGCACGAGCGGCAGATCGTTCGCCTCGATCGCTTCGCCAGCCGCGGCCTTTTCGACCAGCCCGCCCATGCGGTCCACGAAGAAGCTGCCAGCGGCGCCGGTCACGAAGCCGCTCAAATGCTCGAGCGTCTCGGGGCTCACGTCGATATAGCCTGGCACCACCGTATCGCCGCCGCTTGCCGAATTGAGCAAATCAGTCACCACCCTCCAATGCGGCGAGATCGAGGCCCAATAGCGCTGACTGTCGGGCGGCGGCGACTCGAACGGGTTGGCGTCCGGCATGATGGGACGGTCGGCGAAGTCGCGGTTCCGCTCCAACTCCACCACCGGGTCGGCGATCGTGGGCGCGACGAAGTTGAGGAACGATTCCGTGCCTCCGATGGGATTGAAGCTGTCCACGATGGTCGAGAGCAGATTGCCGCCGCTCTCCTGCCACCGCCTCCCCTTGGCGACCTCCATGCCGGCGCGGCCCATCGCGAAGAAGGTGTTGTAGCCATAGGGCAGCGGGATCTTGATGTGCTTGCCGCCGCCGCCTGGAATCATGACGATCAGGTTCCGGCTTTTGTCGTGCTCGCTGATCTTGTCGTAAAAGCTTTCGCCGTCGTCGTCGTCCTCGGAAATCAGGCCATTCAGAAGCTCGAGCACGGCGCCCGTCGCGATGGCGATATAGAGGAACCGGCGCACCCGCTTGCTCTTCATGGCACCCAGCATCCGCACGCTGCCCTGGATGCTCGCATTGTAGAAGAGGTAGAGCGCGTTCATCGCCGGCCCCCAAGAGCCGCGGCGGTTGAAGTTGACCGTGAGATTCTTGGCGAGACTGGCAGCTTGGGCCTTGCTCATGCCCCCCTGCCGCGCGTTCTTGTAAGCGGCGAGGCGCACCGCGTTCTCGACGCCCGTGTTCGCCTGGTCGATATACTTGAAGAGGGCCGCCGCGCCGGAGCGCGCCGCGCCCAAGCCGCCCGCCGCATTGCGAAACTGCTTCTCGATCCGCTTCTGAATCTCGTTCAGGTCTTCGACGCGGTTGAAGAAGACTCGTCCGCCTTCGCCTACGAACTCGTCGTACCAGTCCTTCCACTCGCCCTCACCCTTCTTGAAAGCGCCCTTGACGGACGCCTTCAGCGCGCTCGGATAGTCCTTGAGCGTGCCGGAGATCAGGCCCCTTTGGTCGAACTCACGCATGTTGATGCCCGCCGTCTGGATGTCGCGGAAGGCGTTCGTGATGACGAACTCGGGGTTGAAGGTCGTGTTGATGGCCGAGAGGAAACGGTTGATCGAACTGAGCGTCCGGATCACGCCCGTAAGCTGCACTCCGTCAAGGTTGCGCATGGACTCCGCGAGCCGAACCGCCGCGCGATTCTTGCGGTTCATGGTGACCCGGTGCTCCTGCCCGGCGATCTTCAGGCTCACGGTGTAGGGCGCATCCTCGGCGGCGAGGCGATCGGTGACCCGATATTCCACCTGCCCGGTCTGCTTGTTGAACCATGGCTTTCGGGCGATCTTGTCCACCTTCCAGAACTCGGGATCGGGGTTGGCCTTGGCGAGCTCGTGGAAGCGCTGCGCCACGTCGTTCATGCCCGCGCGGACGATCGCCTCTTCCGCCTGGAGGATGGAATAGGCGAGGATGTGGTCGGCCTGGCTCTTGCGCCCGAAGGCGCGCTGCGATTCGGGGCCGCGCACGTTGATGCCGCTGCCGGCGCGGACGCGCACGGCAGAGCCGTCTTCCGGGTTCACCTCCGCCTGGCCGCGCAAGGGCACATAAGCCTGATATTGCGAGCGCCATGCCTCCGCCTCGTCGGCGGAGAGGAGGCCGGATTCCACGCGCGTATCGACCGCGAAGGCGAGAATGGCGTCCACCTTCGCGGCGACGCGCTCCAGCGCCTTCGTTTTCCCGGCGCGCTCGACCTCGGCCATGATGTCGGCGGCCTCAGCGTCGGTCATGCCGGAGCCGCCGCCGTCGCGGAACTCGGGGTTGATCTCGCCGATACGAGCGTTCCGCTCCGGCGCGTGCCGGGCGTAGAGATAGGACTCCAACTCCCCAATGGAGACGCCCTCGGCCTTCATCTGCTCGAAGAGCGGCGCCACCATGTCGTCGCCCAGCTTTTCGAGGTTGGCGCCGACCTTGCCGGACATAAGCTCTTCGGCGAGGTACGGGTTCATTTCCTCGGCGAGGGGGCCGGTCTTCAGAGCAATGCGCTCCTGCGTGCGCAAGAGCGGCAACATCCGGTCCTGAAGGCGGGTCCGCCAGCGCTCATAGCCTTCGCGCACCTTGTCGATGTTGCCGTCGCCGATAAGGTCCCGCACGCTCTTTGCGATCTTCGACACGGTGCCGGGGTCCGGCTCTGACGGGTCGGTGCCGATGATGCTGTAGCGCACGCGCTCATCTTTCACTGCAGCGGAATCATCGGCGATTCCCTCAGAGGATTCACCAGTGAATCCTCGACGCCCACCAACCTCGCCGCGCTCGATCGCGCGCATGACATCTTCGGCGGTGCCGGCGCGCGTGAAGACGCGCCGGAGCGCCGCGAAAAGCTCATTGATCCGCTGGAGTCCAGCACGAACGAAGCCGCTCTCCAGCCGCCCGCCTCTCCAGGCACGGTACATCTCGGCGACCGCTTCCTCGAGCAACTGCTCGTCGGTAAGGCTCTGCCCCTCATAGTCCTTGCTCAGCCGCTCCATAAGCTTGGCGTCTGCCTGGGCTCGTCGTTCCAGTGAGCGCCATTCAGCATCGCGGAACAGGCCCATGTCGCGCAGCGCATGGATGGCCTCGTGATTCAGCGTCTCGACGGCGTTCTGGGGGGCGGAGAGCGCGATCTGGAGCAGGCCGGCGCGATAGTTGCCTGCGACCTGGGCGCCCTCTGGCAGGCCCTCCGCGACGATCCTATCCACGAGATCGACCACGATCTTGTCGGCGAGGTTGAGCTTCTTCAATTCCGCGCGGAGCCTGTCGATAGTCTTCGGGTCGATCACCGGCCCCTCGCCGCGCGTCACCCGGAAAAGGCTGCCCTGATCGCGTTCGGCAGCGAAGAGGCCGCCGTCCTGGTCGCCGACGCCCTTCTGTCCGCCGCGGCGGGCCATGCCCTGCTGCTGCCTGGCGGCGAGCTCGGCGCGCTGGCGCTCGGTCATGCCGCGCCGCGGCTGCGACGCGTCAAAGTCGAAGCCCTCGCCGCCCTCGGCGACGAAGCGGCCACCGCCCGGCTTCTCAAGCACGGACGACTCGCCGCGGCGGATGGCGCGGGAGAAGTCCTGATTCTCGTCCACGGTCTCCGTGATGACGCCACGCGCCACCGCCTCGATGACGTTGGGGTGCTCCATCGCCTCCTTCGGGCCGACGAGGTGGAGGCCGGTCGAGCCTGACTGCCGCATGATCCGCCGAAGCGTTCCGAGGAGCGTCAGCTTCGGTCGGTCGAGCTCGGCCAAGGGAAAATCCACCAAGGCACGGACGTTCCAGCGCGTGTCGGCGGCGATGACGGTGATGTGCTCGGGCCGTTGAAGCATCTTCGCCACGGGGGCGAGCTTCGAGGTAGCATCTATTTGCATCCCCAAGACAGGGTGAGGCTGGGCGGCCTTCAGGAGCCTATCCTCGCCGAAGTTCTTCTCGTGAATCCTCGGAAGGCCGGTCGACTCGATGGTGGCATATCGGTTCGAGTTGATGACGACATGACCCCGGAAGCCGCGGACCCGCTGGGCGACCGCTCGCGTAACCGTGATGTCGTCCCGGCTCGGTTCGGGGTTTCCACTCGGGTGGTTGTGGACGAGGTAATAGCCATTGGCCCCGGAAGAGACGATCGTGTCCCGAAGCCATTCCACCCAGCGCTCGAAGGCGTCGGCCTCTGGCCCAGGCAGCAACGGCGCGGACCCCGGCAGCCTCGCGCTCACGCCCGTCGCGTGAATGATCTCGTCGCCCTTGGTGAAGAAGACGCGCAGAGTCTCGAAGCGCGGATCGCGATAGACCTGGGCTAGCGCGGCGAGTTCGTGCGGCGATGCGGCAGAAGCTCCGACAAGAGCCGTGGCCTTTTCGGTTCGCAGGTTCTCGGCGATGGCGAGGCCGCGGAAGGCCCCTCCCCGTCGTGAAGGAACGGCGTCTGAATCCCCCCGCACAGGCGGGCCGGTGTCTTTCTCTCCATTGGCATAGTCCCATATGGTGAACTGCTTGGCGGACTCCCGCACGGCTGCGGGAACGGAACGGGGCGGCAGGGCGATGGCGCCGCCCAGTCGCTCCGGCATTTCGATATTCTCGATTCGGTCGAACAGGTCTTTGACGGTCTCGGCGCTGGTGAGGTCGATGTTGCGCTGCTGGATCGCCTGGGCCTTCAAGGCGCTGTTCTGACGCTCAAGCACAACCACCCGCGCCCGCACCGACGTTCCGGCGCGCTCGAAGGTGACTGCTGGAAGAGTGATCGAAGAGACTATGTGCAGTCCTTTGGCCCGGTCGCTCTCGAACCATGCGTCGAATCGCTTGTCGGCGGCGAGGCCGGTCGGCAGGAGCGCAACGATGCGCCCGCCGTCGCGGACGTGGCTGGAAGCCTTGTCCAGATGCTCGATGGCCGTCTTGCCCCCCAGCCCGAACGGCGGGTTCATCACGATCGCGTCGAACTTGTTCACGATGTTGAGGTCTTCGAATCGGTGATCGAGGGTTTTGGCGCCTGGGCTCGCCAGCGCAGCGCGGGAGAGGAGCGCGACGGACGGCTCGATCAGGGTCCGGTCGGCGGTCTCGGGGAAGAAGCGGGCGATGGCGCCGTGGCCGGCGCTCGGCTCGAGGATGCGCTCCTTGTTCCTGAGGTCCGCCCACTCGACCATCTTGAAGCCGATGGGCTCTGGGGTGGCGAAATAGTCGAGCCCTTCGCGCTGGTCGCGGCGCCCGCGGGCCTTCTGCTGCGCCCAATAGTGGGTCTTGGCGCGGTCGAAGGGCGTCATGGTGTAGAGCGCGCGGTCGTGCGCCTTGCCGCCCTTGCCGTCGTCCTCGCCCAGGCTGAACGGCTGGCTGTCGTTGTACGAGTCGATGATGCTCTGCCGAAGCGCGCGCGACATATTCCCCAAGGCGAGGTTTTCGGCGGTGCCGGCGCGCTCCGCGATCTTGCCCGCGAACGTCATCCGCTCCCAAGCGGTGCCGGTGTTGAGGTAACGGAATGAGGCGTCGGTCACCTGCCCGTCGCGATAGGTGCGACCTTCCTTCTGGATGGTCGAGACCGCGCGCACCGTCATGGCAAGGTCGATGCTGACCCGGCGATGCTTGCCGGTCACGTCATGGGCGCTGATGCCAGCCTCGCCAGCCGCCGACTGGATGATGATGAGGTTCGGGGCGTCTGGCCCATCCTGATTGAACGCTTCGCGCGCCTGGCGCCGCTTCTTGGGTGGCACGGTCCCGTTGTAGATCAGCGCGTCGGGGAACGCCTTGGCGAGCGTCACGAGCGGCGCCTTGAAGCGCTTGAAATTGAGCTTCGTCACATAGGGATTGCGCGCCAGAAACTCCTGCATGAGATCGTGGGGTTTGATGGTCTTCGTGCCCTGGGCGGTGTAGCGCGTGATCGTCTGCTCGGTGTCGAACTCCAGAGCGAAGGGATTGAAGCCTCCGCCCTCATTATAGTCGTGGAAGACGACAACCTTCCGCCCGGCCTTGTGATAGGCGCGAATCATCGGAATCGCATGGTGGGCCTTGATCGCCTCGAGCAGTCGCATCCGGCTGAGGAAGTCGAAGTTCTTCATCACCGCGTCATGAACGTGGCGGAACTTGCCGTTGTCGGCGTTGGCGAGGAAGTCGAGAGCCTTGTCGATCTGGTTGCCGACCGCATCATCAACGAGGAAGAACTTGCGGTCGTAATCCGCTTCCACGTCGAGGATTCGACCGGAGAGGGAGCGCTCGCGCCGCAGATATTCGTGGAACTCGCGCTCCATGATGTCGCTGTCCACGCCCGCCTCGGGCTTCGTGAGGCGGTTATTGCGCATCCGATAGCCGAAGTGCTGGATGAAGAAGCGCTGCTGCCCGTTGGGCTGATTGTAACTCATTCCACCGCCTGGCGGGTCGGGCGGATAGTCGAAGAGGAAGCCCTCTGCATAATCGACCGTCTCGACGTAGGCGAACGGCGTGGCGGAGAGCATGACGGCCTCGGCTCGCGGCTCGCTGTCAAAGCTTTTGGCGAGCTCGTCGGTGCGGCGGATCAGCGCATTGCGCTTGTCCTTCTGCGCCTCAGACATGCCATCGACGGGGAAGGCGTCCACCTCCGCCCACTGCTCGCGAAGTCGGTTCTTGGCCCGCTGCCAGCGCCCGCGGGGGTGGTTGGTGATGGCGCGGAAGGCGGTAAGCGCGCCCGTCTCCTCACCCGCCTTGTTAGACGTGAGCTTGTGGGCCTCGTCCACCGTCACCCTGTCGAGGTCGCGCTCCTGAAGCGGGAAGTTCTGGGTGAAGTTGGCGAACGTGGTGAGTGACACGCCCTTGCCCGCGTCCTCTATCCCCTCGAGGATCGTGGACTCGACGCCAAGCTCGGCGAGGGCCGCCTTCCAGCTTGAAAGGATGTCCTGGCTGGGTGCGAGCACAAGATGCTCGGCCTTGCCGCTGCGCACCGCGCGGGCAATGGCGCCGGCGCCGACGAAGGTCTTGCCGGTGCCGGTGGCGTTGGTGAGCAGGACTCCGGGCGGCACCTCCCCGCTCCTGGCGCGGTCGAAACGCTCCTCGATGAAGGCGACATCTTCGTGCTGCGCAGCGTGAAGGAAGGGCAGGGTCTCGGCGACATTGCCAAGCTTCACGGGAATCGCATTGGCGCGGAACTGAGCGTCCCGCTTCGCTTCTATGCCGGGGCGGTCTCGAGCAGCTTCCGCAAGCGTCCCTGCTGGGATGTGTTCAGCGGGAAGTCCTGCGATGCCATCAGGACCGCTTCCGACAGGTCCGCCACGTCCCTCAGTGCCGGCTGCATCTGCGGATGCCTCGCCGCGAACGCCTGAACCGCTTGGTTCTCCCACAGGAGCGGCGCCATCGTCAGGAAGGCCACCCTCACCAGAGGGTCGTCCTCCCCGTTCTCCGCCAGCTTCCGGCTCTCCGCCTCCAGAGCCGTCGTCAACGCCTCCTCGTCCAGCGAGAAGAGCCTTTTCGCGAATGGCGTCTGAAGCTCCTGCTCCTTCGCGATCGCGTTCCAGATCGGGGCGGCCACCTGATACATCACCATCCTCCATATTCCGATTTTCGGAAGAAGTCACGTTCAGCTTGGCCCGCTGCGCCTTCACCCACTCGATAACCCGGTCGGCTTCGCTCGCATCCTTCCCCGACGTGGGATTCCGCTTGATGCCCTCGGCGGTCTTAAGGGCTCGCGCAAACGCCCGGTCGAGGGCGGCGTCGCGAGTGTCGAACGGGTCGCTGTGCGTGAAGGGTGAGGCGGTGCCGGCGCCCGGCGTATGGACGGCATAGTCCGAATAGAACTTGCCGTCCGCGCCCTGGCCGACTCGAACGTCGGCGAGGGGGTGGCCGTGCTTCGAGGCGGGCTGCTTGTCGAGCTTGAACGCCTGGTGGCTTCCGTCTTTGTGAAGGTCGCGCGCCGGATGTTCTTCAAACTCGCGGCGCCTCTCGGCGGAGGAGATCGCGCCTTCGACCCTCGAACGCTTGAAGCTGAAGACGCGCGGCCCTTCGGGGGTCTGAACCTCGACGTTGATGTTGTCGCCCCTGAAACGGCCCGCTTCCTTGCCGGGCTCCCTCGGAGGGGTGAGCATGATGTTGTCGAAGGCGTAGCGATAGCCGTCCCCCGTGCCGTTGGTCGTCTTGCCGCGGCGAAGGAGGTCCATCGCGATGTCGAGCGCCCGCGATTCCGGGTTGTCGGTCTGGTTGTCGGCTGGCGCCCCCGCGCGCTCGTCCCATGCTCTCGCCATTGACTCGACGGTCTCAATACGGTCGCCGCCGACCTGGGCCTCATGCGAGCGCGCCTCCCGTGCAACCTCACCTATGTCCCCCTGAGGTCCGAAGATCGCATCGAAGAGCCCGCCGTCGCTGCCGGGCGGCTTCTGCTGCTTGTCGCTCTGGAGTCGGCCATCCGCCTGCCGCTCGAGCGCGCGGCGCTCATCGCCAGCCTGGAGGCCGAAGGCGTCTAGCTGGCCCCCGTCCCCTTCGATCGCTCGAATTTCGCCAGCCGGTCGAGCCTCGGCGCCAACCGCCTCGCCTCCTCCCTCGTCTCGGGCGAAACTCTCGAGTCTGCCGCCACCTTGCGCATCGCCTGCGCTCGGCTCTGGTAGGTCAGGGAACGGGTCGATGGAGTGGTCATAAGGCGCGTCCTGGGCGAAGGGTATATCATAATCGGGATCGTTGGTCGCGTCGAAAGCGTCTTGCGCAATGGAGGCCGCCTTCTCCCGGAAATAGCTGTCGATGGCGATGTGCGAGTCTTCATGATCCGGCTGGGTGAAAGCGGCGATTCCATCGCGGTCTGCTTTCGACAGGAGAAGCGGCACGCCCATCGCGCGATAATCGGCGAGAGCGTCGTCCAGCATGTCGCTGGCCCGGCGCTCCAATTCTTTCTGCGCCACCGCGCCCTGCCGGTCGAGGACCGCCGCCATATCGTTCGGATTGTAAATCCGAGTCGTGCTGGCCCGGCTCACGAGGTCGAGCACGTCGGCCTCGGTGGGCCGGTCGGGACCGATGTATCCCGCGTCGTGCAGGGCCTCGCCCGCTTCGTCCAGGCTCAAGCCGTTGCGGTTGATGAGGCCGGGATGGCGAGCGATGCCACCGACGTTGCGAAGATCGTGGCCGGCGTCGTTCCTCAGTCCTCCCCGATCCCGCAGGAAGGTGACGACATCGGTGGGGCTGGTACGAACCGGAACGCGCCGGATGTTGCCCTTCTGGGACACGAACAGGCCGCTGTCGGGGCGGGAGGCGAGCGAGCCGACGACCTGCAGGGCTTCGCCGGGAGTGACTCCGAGGTTCTTGGCAATCGCTTGAGGGTCGAGCGAAGCACCGCGGCGCTCGACATACTGGCGAAGCGGGGCGACCAAGGGCTCGGGGTCGAAGTTTGGATTAGGAGGAGGCGCCGGTACGCTACGGGGCGCCCCCTCCTCCAGCGCCCTCTGCGGAGCAACCGAGGTCCTGGCCGGGACTTCCTGATAGGCGCCGCTGCGCTCGTTCGCAAGGTGGTCGTTAAGGATGGTGGCCTTGAAGATACCGTGCAGGGGCGCCCCTGCTATGTCGCTCACCGCGCCCGCAGCACGCAGCGCCTCGACCTCGACCGGCTCGAGGCGAACATCATCGTAGTTCGTCGTCAGCTTGGAACCGATGCTCCGCACAATCTCGGGGGGAAGGTTCGGCACCACATTGGCCGCTTCCGTAGTCAGAGCCGCTTCTGGGCTGATCTTCGCCGCCTGTTCCACGGCAGCGCGAATGTCGGGCACGTTGCCGTCCGCGCTGGCGACCGGCGCGATGGGCCGCTCCACCTCGACTTGCGGAACAGGACCGCCCCCCAGGGCGACGGCTGGCGCGGGCGCCGCGATGGGCTCCACAGCGGCCACAGGCACCGCCGCGGCGCCTCCGGTGTCGAGCGACGGGGCGGGCGCCGGCACGTCCAGGCGGGCCTCTGGCGTGACGCTAACGGGCATTTCGAGCCGCCTTGGAGACTCCGGCGCGGCCACAGGCGGCGCGGCAGCCGGAAGTGGCGTTGACGCGGCGATGGAGGACTCGGTGGGCGGCGGCAAGTCGGGAATGACAAGCTCGGTGGGGTCCGTGATCTTGGCCGCATCAAGCTCGCCAGCGCGCCGCTCCACGGTGTCGGGCTCGGCGGCCTCATTCTCGCGCGCGGCTTCCCTGAGGTCGATCTCTTCCTCGCCAAGAATGCGCTGGATGAAGGCCTCGACCGATTCCCGCTCCCGCTCCGGCGCTGTCTGCTCGTTCGCGCCCTCGTTGAGGCTGGCGACGGGAACCTCGTTCGCCGCTGCCCCCATCTTGCCATAGGCCCAGGCAATGACCTGGGCCGCCGTCTTGCCCTTCAGCACCTCTTTGTTGGCCTTGACCTGTCCCGGCTCGAGCAAGGCCTCCACGGGGGCGTCGGGGCGGGCGGAGAGCACGGAGTTAGCCCCACCAGAGCCCAGAAAATGGGACAGGTAGAGAGTGCCGTTATCGACGCGATGGCCGTTGCGCACGAGCGCCGCGCCGTTCTCCTGGGCGAGAATAGCCGCCATCTGCCGCGAGATGATCGGATTGTTGCGCAGCGCGAGAATCTGGGCGGCGTTCTTGCCTGCCGCGTCGCGGGTGCGGTGGCGACGGTAGATGTCAAGCCAGGTGCCTTCGGTGAACTGGTAAGCTCCGGTGGCCGTGGACTTGGGATTTGTCGCCGTAGGATCGCCCCCGCTCTCGGCGGCGCGGGTGCGGTCGAGATAGCCCTCTATGGCGGAACCAGTCGTCGGGGCGTCGTCGGGGCGTCGAGGGGGCGCCTGGCGGCGCGGCTGTCCAGTCTCCGCGAGCACCTTGCGGCCAGCGGCGAGGATGTCGTTCGGAATCGGGCTGCGCCGGTCACTCTCGCTCAACAAATCGGCTGGGTCGGGAATCTCGACGGCAAAGGCAGGCTGGGGTGGAAGGTCGGGGCTGAGGGCGTCCACCGCCGCGCGATTCACATCGGCGGTATAGGCCGGATCAACGACGGGGCCGGGCGCAATGACACCCGCCGTGGCTCGCACACCCTCTGCGCCGGTAGCGATCGCGCCGCCGATGCCGGTTCCGGCGACCGCGCCAAGGATCGACTGCTTGATGGCCTCGTGCGAATCGAAACCCTTTTCCGTGCCGACCGTCTCGCCAGCATATTCGATGCCGCTCTGCACAAACTCGGTGCCGCCTTCCGCCGCCGCGCCACCGGCGATACGGCCCCCGACCGTCGAGCCGAGCTTGCCCTTGAAAATCGCCATCAGCGGCAGCCGGTCGAGGAAGGCCGAAACCACGGAAGTCGGCAACGCCTTCACGATGTCGCCCAGCGTCGCTTCGTCGCGGCCACTGTTCTCGGCGCGCTGCTGTCCGCCCCGCCCCGCCAAGCTGGCGACATAGGCAGGAAGAGCGCCGATGGCGACGACCATATCCGGCGTGGACTGGATGCCCTGCTCGGCGATGAAGTTGGCGACCCCACTGAAGCTGGGCTTTTCCCAAAGCTCGTCGCCGCTGGTTTCGCCCTCAATCGGGCGGCTCGCCTTGTGCTCGCGAATCTCGGCGTAGCGGCGGTGCTTGTCGGCAAACTCGTTCGCGCCCAGCTCGTCCGCAATCGAGGCGGCGACGCGATCGAGACCGGAGATATTGCTCTGAAAGCCGCGTGACAGGAACTCGTAATAATATTCGAGGGTGCCGTCCGGCTTCAATGTCCGCTCTTCGAGGTCGCGCTTCGCAGCGCGCTCCGCTCTGATCTGGCGAAGCCTGGATTCGGTCGGCGAAATGTCGAGGTCGCGCAGATATTCAGCCGCGCTCTTGACCTGAACGCCGGCGCGAGTCTCCGTGGCTCCGCTGTCGTCCGTCCTCATGCCGAGGGCGCGCATGAGCGAGGGGCCTTCCTCCTGGCGGCGGGCGCTGGGTTTGCCGAAAATGTTGTCGATCAACGGCGCTCCGAAGACATCATCGAGGAGGCCGGGCATTATTGCGGATACCGCCGACGCACGATCGCGGCGGCCTCTTCAGCCGGAATCTTCTTCCCGTCGCGGAAAAGCTGCGGATAGCGTTCCGGCGTCGCGTTCGGGTAGATTTGCCCGAGCTCGGCGAGCGCCTGCGCCTGCTGGCCGGTGCTGGGCGGCGCTTTCGGCGTGACGGTCGGTGCATAGCGCCCGCCACCGCTCGAGCCCGAAGCCGTGAAGTCGGTGCGCTTGGGCGGCTCACCTTCCCTGCCGCCCCTGACCCATGCGCTGCGTGCATCCGCATAGGCTGCGTCCGCGTCTTCGGCGGAGACCTTGACCTCGGCGGCGCTGGCGGCGGCGGGAACGCCTGTCGGCACGAGACCGCGCTCCGTCACACCGTAATAACTGCCGTCTCCGCCGACGACGACGCTGCTGTAATCGCCCGCGTCCAGCGAGTCGCGAAGCGCGATCTCCTCCTTGGTCTCGGCGCGGCGGAGCGAGGAGCGAACGGTCTCCACCTTGATCTGATTTCCGGTACGCAGATTTTCCAGCGCGACATCGTGAGCCAGCTTGATCCTGTCCTGCTCGCTCTGGATTTTGCCGCCCTCGCGCAGCTTGGTGAGGTCCGAACCCAGCCGGCGCTGGTCGGCCCGCACGTCATAACCTTCCTTGCGCGTCTCGGCACGAATGAGACGCTGCTCGCCGCGGTCCTCGCTGTCGCGGGCGAACTGCTGGCGCAGCTTTTCCATGGCGGCTTCGCGCTGCTGCGCGGCGTCCTGCACGATTCCCGCGCCGAGGCCGCTCAACAATCCGCCGAGAATGAAGCCGCCTCCGCTCATATTCGCCCCCTACTCCGCCTGGCCGCGCTTGGTCACCTTGTCGATGCCTGGCAGCATTTCCTCCATTTGGCCCTGTTCGTCCGCCTGCACGACCTCGCCGAACTCACCCTTGAGCGCATCCTCGCTCGTCCGTCCGCCCTCGATCAGCTTGGGCCGGTACATATCCATCGCTATGGCGATGGCGCCCTGCTGCTCTTCCTCGGAATAATCATGGACATTGGCGGTCTCGGCGATGTCGATCAACTGTTCCATGATCTCGATTCCGCCATGGAGGAGCACGTCGTTGCTCACCGGCTTGCCGGCCTGGCGCGAGCTTTCGTCCAGATGGCTGACGATCTCAACCGTCGTGTTCGCGAGCGCGATGACGGGGCCGCTCGGACCTTTTCCCTCGCCCTCGCCCTCGCTCCCTTCCCCTTTGGCCGAAAGCGATTCGATGATGGCCGGCGACACTTCGCCCTGGTGATAGAGCATCGCCATGCCGTTCTTGACGAACTGGTCGTATTCCGCCTGCTCCTCCGGAGCGACGTTCGACTCGCCATCGGGGATATAGCGCTCGTCTCCCTGCGCCGTCGCGGCGGCAGGAGTCCCGCCCGGCTGGGGCACATTCGGCAAGAGACCCATCTATCCCGCTCCCGCTGGCTGGCGGCGGACCAACTGGCCCGCGCGCGCGTCGTAATACCACATACCGGCGCCGCTCATCGGGTCATAGTCCGCCGTGCCGGTGGCTGCATTGCCGCCGCCCGTGGTGCCGCTATAGCCCAGCGCCGCGAGAAGCCCGCCGCCGATGGCGTAATTGCCGTTGATACGGTCGATCTCCGCCTGCTTCGCCTTCTCGCTGGCCTTCACGGTGGCCTTGTTCGACACCCCGGCGCCGAGGCCGGAAATGGCGTTGCCGACGATAGTGGGGTTGCTGAGAAGTCCGGTGAGGAAATTGCCGGACCCAGCGGCGCCAGCGGCAGCCGCGCCGCCCGCCGCCCCGGCAGCCCCCGCGGCGCCGGTCGTCGCGATCGCAGAGCCCGCCGCCGCGCCCGTGCCGGGCATGAGGCCAGCCGAAACACCGGGCGCGAGCCCGCCGCCGCTCGCGGCGGCGCTGCCAGCGGCCTTCGCGGCTGCGCCGCCCGGCCCGGCGAGGATTCCACCCAAGCCGCCCGTCGCCGCGCCGAGCAGGCCGCCCGTGATGAATCCTTTCTTGCCGCCCAGGACTCCGCCCGCGAGAGCGCCCCAGCCGGCACTGGTCACCGCGCTGGTCAAGACGGACGTGACCCCTGCTGAAAGTCCCAATCCTCCGAGGACTGAGCCGACTGCGGGCAGCATACCCAAGGCCGCGCCTCCGGTGAGCACAACAGCGCCGACGAGAAGGGCGGGGATGGCGATCTTCTTCGCCACCTTCACCACCTTCTTGAAGACCTTGCCAACGGCCTTGAAGACACCGCTCATTGCCCCACCCTTTCCCAGATGCCGCCGCTACGCCGCAGTCCCTTACGCTTATACAGCTTTTCCAGCGCCTCACCATCGACGCCCATGGCGTCCGTCCACGAGAGCTTCACGATTGCGACTTTCGGATTCGAGAGCGCCCAAGCGAGATAGCCGTCGAGGAGCTTGGTGGCCGCCTGCCTCGGCGCGTTCGGCGAGACGTAGAGGAAGAGGTCGTTCGCCTCGAGCCGGTTTCCGATCAGATAGACCCGTTGCAGGATTCCGATAATGAAACCCTCGATCAACCCGTCTTTCTCGGTCACGAAGCAGCACGTCGAGCCGTCATGCTGGCCGCCGTGCCGGTTGACGGCGGTGAGGAGAAGCGACCGGGCCACTGCCGAGTCGACACCGATTCCCATCGCCGCGAACTTGCTGCCCGCGTGCATGTGCCCGATCAGCTCGAAGAGCCGGGGGAGATCATGAGGGGTGGCCTTCCTCATCTACGCGGTCCTCAGAAGGCCGTCTGAGATCAGTCGGGCACGACGCGCCTGTTCGTCCCTCAGCGCTTGGTCTCCAAGCGCGCCGCCGCCCAACACGGGCGGAGTCCCCGGTCCCGTCATGATGGGACCTGCTCCTGGCGTGGAGGGTGCGGGAGTGGGCGGGACCGGAGCCGGGGGAACTGGTGCAGGCGGCACGGGCGCCGGGGGCGTCGGGGCGGGCGGAGTCGGAGTTGCCGGGGCAGGCGTGCCGGGCTGCGGCCCCCAGGTGATGGGGATATTCACGATCTGCGCCGCCAGCCCGCGGCTCGCGGTCAGCACCGCATTGTAATGGGCGATATAGGCGTCGCGGGTGGCGGCGGGGATGTTCTCGTTGTTGGAAAGGTTCCCGAGCGCGCTGAGGTAGGCGGAGGTCAGGTTCGCCTGGGTCGAGGCTTGGTTGTTCGTGATCGAGGTCTGCGACCCCAGAAGGGCCTGCCGATCGCCCGACGCGATCTGCTCGCGGGTGGCCGTGAGGGTGGAGGCGCTGGCCTCCCGCTGGCGTGCCAGCGCCGCCGCGTCGCCCGCCGCCTGAAGCGTCGCCTGGCCGGTATTCTGGGCGAGCAAGCGCTCCATGGCTCCAACCGCCTCACGCTGCTGGAGGGTAAGCTGGGTTTCGGACGAATTAAGCTGGCGCACGAGCGCCGCCGCATCCGACCGCTCCTGAAGCGTCAACTGCGCGCCCTGCGCCGAAATCTGCCGGAGCATGATGGACGCATTTTCGCGCTCCTGAAGCGTCAATTGCGTGCCGCCCTGCTCCTTCTGGCGTGCCAACGCGGCGGCGTCCGAAAGGCCCTGGATGTTGACCTGCTGCGCGCCCTGCTCGCGAAGCCGGGCCATGGCGCCGGCGTCCTGCGTTGTCTGGAGGCTGATGTTGCCGGCGATCTGCTCGCGGAGACGCGACATCTCCGCTTGAATCTCAGTCCGCTGCTGACCTTCCGTGCTGGAAAGCTGCCGCTCCAGCCGCGCGAGCTCGGCCTGCGCCTGCTCCTGGTTCAATTGCGAAGTGATCTGACCCTGCTGGGTACGAGCGGCGGTGTCGGCTCCGATCTGCGTCTGGAGCCGAGCCATCTGAGCCTGAATATCGGTACGCTGCTGGCCCTCCGCGCTGACAAGCTGGGCGCGGAGACGTTCCATCTCGGCGCCGGCCTGTTCCCGGTTAAGCTGGGACGTGATCTGACCTTGCTGGGTCCTGGCCGCCGTGTCCGCCGTGATTTGAGACTGAAGACGCGACATTTGCGCCTGGATGTCAGCGCGCTGCTGGCCTTCGGAACTCGCAAGCTGGCGCTCGAGGCGGACCAATTCCGCCTGCGCCTGCTCGCGGTTAAGCTGCGAGGTAATCTGCCCCTGCTGCGCGCGCCCCGCGGTGTCCGCCGTGATTTGCGATTGGAGGCGGTCCATCTGAGCTTGAATCTCCGTGCGCTGCTGACCCTCCGCGCTCGCTAGCTGCGTCCTCAACTGCGCCATTTCGGCGTCTGCCTGTTCCCGGTTCAGACGGGAGGTAATATCCCCCTGCTGGGTGCGCGCGGCGGTGTCCGCTCCGATCTGGGTCTGGAGCCGCTGCATCTCGGCCTGAATCTGAACTCGCTGCTGCGCGTCGGCTCCGGCCAACTGCCTCTCCAGCCGGGCCATTTCCGCGACCGCCTGCTCGCGGTTCAAGCGGGAAGTGATGTCGCCCTGCTGGGTGCGGCCTGCCGTGTCGGCGGTGATTTGCGTCTGAAGACGCTGCATCTGCGCCTGAATCTCCAGCCGCTGCAATCCTTCGGCGCTCGCAAGCTGGGTGCGAAGCTGCTCCATTTGAGCGGTCGCCTGCTCGAGGTTCAGGCGCGATGAGATGTTACCCTGCTGCTCCCGCGCCCGCGTGTCGGCGTCGATCTGCGTCTGGAGCCGCTGCATCTCCGACTGAATCTGGAGCCGCTGCTGGCCCTCGGAACTGGCGAGGCTGGTCCGGAGCCGGGTCATCTCCGCGTCGGCCTGCTCGCGATTCAGCCGGCTGTTGATATTGCCTTGCTGCTCGATCTGGCCGGTTTCGATTCGGCCCTGCTCCCGCAGGCGGCCCATCGCAGCCTGGTCTGTCTGGGTCTGGATGTCGGCCTGCACCCCGCCCTGTGCGACGATGCTGTTGCGCTGGGCGATCTGGGCCGCGTCCTGAGACGCGAGCGGAGCGGCACGGTCCATCGCCGCCGCCTCGCCGGCTTGGGCTGCCATGGTCGAGTTCTGGAGCCCGCGGGCGCCAGCGGCGGCCTGGCCGCGCGCGCGCGCCTGCTCCATAAAGGGGCTGTTCGACGCCAGCATCCCGCCAAGGCGGGTTACCGTGCTGTCGTCTTCAGGAATCCAGCGACCTCGCGCGTCCCAAGGCATGGCGCCCCCTCTACCGTCCCCCCAGACCGTTTCTTAGCCGAAAAGCCGGAAGAGGAAAGCCCTACCGGGCGGGCTTGCCCCTCGCGCCGGTCACTTCCACATTCTCGGCGATCACCTCCATGTCTCCTACATCATTCGCCGCCATCCCGGCAGGGGTAGATTGCGAGAGCTTGTCCGCCATATTCCCCATCTGCTTGTCGGACGCGAGCGAGCGAATCGTGTTGATGACATCGCGGGCGAGCAGGATGAGGCCGGTGAGCGCCCCGCCGAGCAGCCCTTCGGACCCATCCGGCATTTTCCCCTGGAAGACGATGGCGCCGCAGATGAGGCCGATGATCGCCAACGCGATCGACGCAATGGCGAAGAGGCCACGCCGCTCGCCAACTTCGATCACGGCGCTCATTTGAGGAACGCCACATAGACGGAGGTGAAGACTCCGAGCGCCACGATGAAGGCGATCAGGCTCTCGCGCGAGATGAACTTCCCCATCAACTGCCGGAGATATTCGATCAGCCCGTTGTGCTGCACCCCCTTGGCGTCGGCGGCGTCCAGCGCCACCTTCGTCGCCTCGCGCATACCGTCGAGGGCGAGCTTCACCGCCGCCTCGTTCTTCTGGTCGATGGTGAGGATGATTGCGGCAAAGCCGAGCGCCGCAGTGATCGCCCACCACCGCAGGCCGGAAACTACGGCGTCCGTGTAGTCCCTGACCGGGACAACGCTATGGTCCGCGGCCTCGGCCATGCCTTAGGCGCTCCTGTACAGGTCCGCCTCGGCGGCGCGGCGGTGGGTCAGGCCGCGCATGACAGCCCCGTCGTTCTTGTTCCACCTGGCGAACTCGTTGGCCGCGCCGGCATAGTCGCCCGCGCGGTGCTTCTTCAGGAGGGTGCTGGTGTTGAGATTGCCGGGGCCGAGATTGTAGGTGAAGCTCACGAGCGCGTCGAACTGACTCTGGCTCGTCGGGGCGCCCCCGGCCACCGCCTTGTTGACGGCGATCTCGAACTTGGCGAGGTCGGTCTTGAAGCGATCGTCGGCCTGCTGCTGCGTCCACGTCACCCCACGATGGATACCGGGACCGGTCGAGCCCCAGCCGATCGTCCACGGCTCGCCGTTGCTGCTGCCGGGGTCGGGGTAAGCGGCGAGCTTGCAGGTCTCGAAGCCGTGGATGAGGGCGATGCCGTCGTTGCTCGTCTTCATGCCGCCCGCGGGTCCCGCTTGGGCGGGCGCGGTGGCGACGGCGAGTCCAAGCACGGCGAGCGTCGCGTTGAGCGTCGCGGGGCCGTAGGCGCCATCGGCGACGATATTCTGGCCCTTGGAGCGCAGGTGCTCCTGAAGAGTGCGAACCTTGTTCGGATCGAGGGTCATGGTCCCACTTCCTCCTCAACGTCGGTGATGTAGCCCGCGTAGGCCACCACAGCCCCCCGGATGCGATAGGGGAACTTATGGACCGTAATCTTGCGCCCGTCGATAGCGGTCACGCCGCGGCTGTGGCCGCTCGGCGTGTTGCGGGCGATCTCATCGAGCGCGCGGAGCTTCCTGCAAAAGTCTGACGGCCAAATGTCCTCATGCCTCTTGCCAATCATGTCGCGATAATTCTTGCCCTGCGGCTCGAGGAACTGCCGCTCGAACTCGCGATTCACGAAGATGTAGCGGCCCTCGAGGTCGATGATCCAGTTGGGGAAGGGATCAAGGTCGGGGCGAAGCCGGAGGCCAATGATCTCCAGTTCAAGGCGCTCCACCTTGCCCTCCAGCTTACCGTTGAGATTCCTCTCGTCGTCGCGCTGCCCGACGACGACCGCAAGAAGCTGCTCGAAGTCCAGCCGGTCCTGCTGGCGGGCGCCGGCTTGGGCTTCGACGGCGAGCTTCCGGCTGCCGAGCTTGTAGCGAAGCCACACGCCCAAGGCGGTGCCTCCGGCAAGCGTGGTAATGATGCTGAGGAGTGCCCCCCAGATCGGGATATTCAGCGACTCCGATCCCATTTCGATCCCCACGGCTTCTTGTTCCCGGCACCCCTACGCCAGCGTGTTCATCAGGCTGACGCGATAGGTCACCGACCGCAAGGTGTGCTCTTTTTCGTCTGCCGTTTCCCCGGAGAATTTGGCCGAGACGTTCTTACCCAGACCGTCAGGGTCGGCGCTCGCGCGGCCCTTGCGCTGGCCCGTGGCTGGCTGGACAGCCCCAAGAGCAATGTCCATGGGGATGGCGCTCGTGCTCTCCTCCCCATCGTTGTAGCTCAAGGTGACGTTCAGGCTCACCTCCTCGCCAGGCGTCTCCAGTTCCGCGGAGATGTGATGCACCTGCTTGTCGGATTCGGGATTGCTGAAGGCGTTGTACGGCAACTGGATATAGTGAGGGATGGCCGCTCCGTCGAAGCTCGTGCCCTTGTTCAGTTCGTACACGAAGCCGTTGTCGGCGCCGACGAAGATGCGCTCCACGCCGTCGTCTTCCGTGGAGGTGGCGCAAGTCACGGTGATGCCGAGGTCGAAGAGCATGGCCTCGGGGTACTTCTTCCCCAGATAGATGACGAAGCCGGTTCCGTCCTCAAAGATCACCCAATACTGAGTGCCCGTGCGCGAGACCCACGAGGCCACCGGCTCGATGCTCGCTCGCCTCTTGGCCTCCAGGAACGGCGAGATCATGATCGAAACGGCGCCGGTCGTAAAGTTGCCCCACGCCTGAGTGGCGTCGAGCGAACGGACGCCCCGATTGTCCATGTAGATGGCCCGCCCGATGTGCTGGGCGGTGTGGGGCAAGGCGCCGGCGTCTCGAGTCAGCGGGTCCAACTGAAAGTCGCTGATGTTGTGGCCGTAGAGAACGTGGATCGATTCCTCCCCCAGGATGCCAAGAGCGTTCGGGATGTTGATGAAGTCCACCGCGTCATCGCCGATGCCGATCTCTCCCGCGCCGACGATAGCGTTCCAGGTAAGCGGCTGGCCGGGCGCGGAGAACTGGACTGATCCACCGGGGAACGAAAGGAACAGATGATTGCGGTATTCGGAAATGCGCGTCGGAGTATCGACGGGCATGCCAGTGTGGATCGGAGCGGTCTGGATGCCGGCCCCGCCCGGATAGTCGCCGACCTCGAAGGCCGGAGCCCCGCCGCTCACGAAATAGGCACGCTTCAGATCGTCGGCTCCGTAGAAGTTATGGGTGATGTGATGGTAGGTGCCACTGGCCGGCAGTGCGACGAGCGAAGGAGTGGCGGTGACACGGAAGATGCGCGTCGAAGGCGCGGCCTGCGTGCCGAGATATTCGCCTGCCGTCCACGATGGCATCGCCGAGTTGAGATAGATGTACCCAGCAGCGGTTCCGCTTTCCCACTCTCCGGAAGTCTTGTTGATGCGCCAGATCGGCGTCAGGTTGTTGGAGATGTCGGAGTAGGCCACGCCCATCGTCGGCTTGACCAGCGTATCCTTCCCGCCCTCGGTAAAGGCCATCTCGTAGGTCGGGAATATGGAAGACCAGCCTGCAAACGGAGCATAGCTCTGAATGCTGATAGCTGGGCCGATCGCGTTCACCACTCCGGCTGTCCCCCCGGCATTGTCGCGGATCGCGTACATATCGCCGTCCCACTCGAAGACGGCGCGGACAGGGCCGCTACCCGGCACGGCAATGATGCTCGCTCGGATGAGCGCTGGGGCAGCGGCGATCAAGGCAGGGGTGGAGGGCTCGACAGCCGGAGCGCCGTTGCGTGTCGCGCGCGTCGTGTGTGTTGGATATTGGGTAATGCCGTTCGACGCAGTGGTGGCCGGAATTGCGTACATGGCTGCGATGAAATAGCCTGCGGCATTTCCCGCCCCGAAACTGCCGCTCGTGACGGTGATCGCAATCACGACTCCAAGGTTGGGGCCGTTGAAAAACCTGTCGCCAGCGGCGAGCCCGGCGACGAGTCCCGCCGTGAAGTTGTAGCGGTAGAACAGGGTCGATGACGGCGAGACGCTACCATCGTACCGCTCGAATCCGATGAGGCGCCGATAGCCGCTGCTCGTCGGCTCGTAATTGAGGCAGTCGATCGCTCGCCCAGGCGGCATTTTCTCGACCGGCGTTACCATATCGAGGCCGCCCTCGAGCGAGAAGGAGAGAGGAGATTGAGTCATGCCAGCGGCCCCCACGTTTCCATGTCCAAATCTGGCGTCTGCGCGTTGACCAGCGCGCTGCGCAGGGAAGTGTATTGCACGGAGTCCACGTTGAGGGAAGCAAACATCCGGTCGGAGCGCTTCATCAGGAGCAGGGCCTCAAAGACAATGACGCGATGATGTTCTTCCGGCATTTCCGGCACATCGGCGTCAACGGCGAGCTCCTGCGGGGTTTTTAGATATTCGCCGCGCAGAACATAGGCTTTGTTCGGAGTCGGCCCGACCAGGAGCTTGCGCTCCGGCGACAGCGCCCAATGCCTGACTCGATTCGAGTCGTGGGTGCCGCGATCGTACATTTCGAGCCAGCGCTCATAGGAAATGTGGTCGATCTCGCCTTCGTCGGCCTTGCCGAGCGCCGGATCGTAGAGCGTCATGCTCCGGTGCTCCGGCACGTCGCCGATAAACCGCTTCAGGCGGGGCAGGACAAGCGCGGCGCGGTCATAGGAGGTCGTGCCAATGGTGAGCGCCTTGGTGAACTGGCTGCGCAGCCAGAGCCAGTCCGTGCGCTGGTTCTGCAGGTCGATATAGGCGTCGCGCGTCCAGGCGACGATCTTGGCGCGGCGGTCGGTGGCGCCCACAACGGTCGTGAAGGTGCCGAGGCTCGCGAGGGTTCCCGACTCGCGAGCCACGGCCTGGCAGAGGGTGAGGAAGTTCACCCTCTGCGCCTACGGACAGAACTGGTCGTCGGTGCGCTTGTGCCACTCCGCGATCTGCTCGTCGGTGGGGCGCTTCATGACCTGCACCGGGAATCGCATCGCAGCGGTCTTGATGACGTTGCCCTCGTCGTCATGCCGGATGATGTCCTGCAGGGTGAGCCCCAGCGCCTCGACCACGCGCCACGGCACCGGGAGATCGACGCCGCGCTTCAACTGCCACCCCTTGCCGTTCACGCCCACATAGATGTCGGCGGAGCCGGTGTTGTCGTCGGTCTCGACGTTGGGGATGAAGATGACGGCGCGCGGATCGCCGCGGCCCAAGCTGCCGGCCATGCGACCCGCCTGCTCCTCGGGCAGAAGCTCGGTCTCGGGCACGGGCTCGGGCTCGATCTGCACGAAGATGGTTGCCAGGCCGGGCTGGGCGGCCCTGATCTTGGCGAGGATGTCGTCGTCGCTCTCGGTGCCGACGAGATCGAGATTGAGGAAGGTGGTGGCATAGGCCCGGCGCTCCTCCGCAGAGGCTTCGTCAATGGCTTTGGGTTGAATGTCGCTCATGGCTTGGGGTCTTTCCTCTTGGTGTGAAGAAGGCGGGGATGCTGCCACCCCCGCCCTCTCCTGTCGAGCCGCAATCTCCTGGGGGGAAATGAGGCGGCCCGCTCCGGCTTAGGCGTTGCCGCCCTCGCCCGCGAGCTTCTTCTCGGCTTCCTCGATCGCGGCGATGACGCCCTTGCGGGCCTTGTCCTTGCCCTTGGCCTCCTCCGCGTCGCGGACGGCCTTGAGGCTGGCCGCGTCCAGGCCCTCGAGGCGCTTGGTCACGTCCTCGACCTTGCCCTCGACCACCTTCCCGGCGTCGAAGGCCTCGCCGCCGCCGCTCTCGCTGGCCGTCTCGGCGGCGCCAGAGCCGGGAGCGCCGCGCCCGTGGTCGCGGATGTCCACCTCGTCGCCGCCGCGAAGGACGGGCGGGCCGGCGCGGGTCGGGTCGGTGTCGGCTGCGGGAACGACTTCGGCGCGATTGGCCGTGCGCTCGAGGGTAACGGCGGGCGCCGACCCCTCAGCGCCCGCCGCCTCGGCAGCCCCCGCCGAGCCCTTGACGATGGTGAACGGGACGTGCGAGTCGCGCAGCGAGTCGACCACCCACTGAGCGACGGGCACATCCTTGCCGGAGGGAACCTCGTACCTCCGGCCATTGACCGCGCCGCGCGCCGGGCCGGGGTATTCCGTCTTGTTGATGTTGATGGTGAGCAGTTCGCCTTCGGCGGCCTTGTCGGTCATGTCGTGTCTCCCTCAGGACTCTTTCAAGAGTGGCCTTGGAGTGACGGCGGAGAGCTTCCCCCGCCGCCGTCACTCCGCCCCCTAGCTCGCGCCGGGACCGCTGCGGATCGCCAGATAGCCGAAGACCTTGGCGGCCTCCGAATAATCGGTGCCGATCGTGAAGCCCTCGCCCGACGTGCCGGCATAGGCGCTGATGCCGTCCGCGGCGTTGGGCGCGGCGGCGGCGGCGATGTCGGTGGCGGTGCCGTCCGCGTGGGCGCCGCGAACCCAGATGGCTGCAATATCGCCATCGGTCACGTTGACGAGCAGCACGAAGTCCGGCTTGAAGCCGAGGATGATATTCTGGGCCGCGCCGTTGCCGGTGTACTTTCCCACCACAGTGCTCGGAATCATGGCATTTCTCCTTGCCCTCTCGGGCTTGTCAGTGGGGCGGGATTCACAGGCGAATCCCGCCCTGAGGCCTAGAGGACCGAAACGGCGACCTCGAGCCGCGCCATCCACAGGTCGTTGAGGATGACGGCGGTGTACCAGGTCTTCCACGAGACGTAGCCGCGCTGACCCATCGGGTCCGACTTCGACGGCTTGCCCGGCTGGAGGACCATGGGGACGATCGCCTCCTCGCCCTTCAACGGCACCTGCCCGAAGGCGTCCTGGGCCAGGTAGAGGATCGGGTAAACGTCCGCGCTGACGCCGGTCGTGGACAGCTTGGTGCCGCCCGCGGCGCCGCCCGCGTCGGGGAACGGCGCGAGCTCGGGCGTGAGGACGTAACGCACCGTCTCGACGGAGCCGATCTCGTATTCGGAGACCGTCGAGCGGCTGCCGTACTTCGCCACCGGCACGAAGCCGGCGAGGTTGCGGATGTCCGCGTCCAGATCGGTGTGGCCGACCGCGATGAAACCCGCCTCGATCGCCGACACGCCGTATTCCGGCCCCGACTTCACCATGCGGGTCATCGGCTTCGCCTTCTGGGCGAAGAGGGCGCGGGTGACGGCGCGCTGCTTGTTCAGCGAGAGCACCGTGTTGACGGCGACGCGGCTGGCGCCGTTGGCGTAGAAGACGTTCGTGCCCGCCTTCAGGATGCCGTAGAGCACCTGCTCGATGGTGGAGCCCGCCTGCTCGCCCGCGAGCATGGTGGCCGTCGCCAGCACCGGGTCTTCGGACAGGTCCGTAACCTTGTCGGTGATTTCGATCGGGCGCCCGTACTGCTTGAGAGTCGCCTGCACATCTTCATACTCGATGCGCTGCGCAGAGGGCGTCACGCCCTCGGTGACCGGAGTCGTCGCCGGCGCGAGCGGCTTCGCCCGGCGCCAGATGATCTTCTCCGCCTTGTTCTTCGGCATGGGCTTGGTGGCGCCCATCTTCGAGAGAACGAGGAACGGTTCGGCGTGCCGCAGCATGTCCGCCGCGGCGTAACCCGCGGTGCGCTGGTTCACATCGCCGTAATTCATGGTGCCCTCGGCCATAGCCTTACCCCTTCGGTCTGTCTTCGGACGCTCGGGGAGAGGCTATGGCCGGGAGGGGCTATTTGGCCGATGCGGCCTTGCTCCTCGCTGCGAAGGCGGCCCTGAAATCGTCAGGAACCCCCGCTGCTGCCGAAGCGCCCCTACCTGCGGCGTCCCGGCTCCCTTCCAACTGCCGCTTCCGCCTTGCGTCGGTTGCGTCGTTGCTGTTCGCTCCTCCGTCGTCGGCGTTGCCGCCGTCTCCGGAGGTCCCGGCCTGGGCTGCCTGCCGCTCCGCTTTGAAGAGCGTGAAGACCAGACTGACTTCGCGGGGATTCCAGCTATTGGCGAGGGCGATGACCGAATCCGGCTGATCGCCCACCCAACCAAGGAAATCCTTGTCGGCTGCCAGGGCTGCATAGTCAGGGTGAGCCTGCTCGAGCGTCTGATAAGCCGCCGTCATTTCCTTGGCGTCGAGATCGGTTTCGACCTTCTCGGCGGTGGCTTTGATGCTGTCGATCTCCCGACGAACATCCGCGACGACCTCCTGAAGAACCGCCAGTTCGGGGAAGTCCTTGACCACCCCAGACAGCTTCTCTTCGAGGGCTGCCGCGCGGTCTCCCGCCTTGACTGCCCCGATGTCGCCGCCGCTACCGCCTTCGGCCTCCTTGCTACTCGCTCCGCTTTCGCCGGCTGGCCGATCGCCTGTGGCGACCGCCGCGGGGGAAGCGGAAGAGAGGCGCTGAAGCTTTTTGGTCAATGCGCCGACCCGTCCGCGCTGGGACCGCTCCGAGGTCTCGAGCCTTTCGACCCGCTGCCTGATTTCCGGGGACAGTCCAGCATACCAGGGCTCCGTCTTCACGGTGGCGCTGGTGCCTTCAGCCGCCTCCTGGTCGGAGGGGGCAGCTTCGCCGGGCGTTTTGCCGGGCTCGGCATTGGTGTCGGACGCGGGGGCTGCGTCGGACCTGTTGGCTCCTTCGTCCCGCCCCTCCTGGTCGGTGCCTGCGGGCTTGTCGCCGGCTGCACGTTCCTGAAAAGCGGCTCCGAAGCCGGTTCCACCTTCCTCAGAGGAAGCCGCGGCTGCGGCGTCGTCGTCGGGCTGGTTACGCACGTCTGTCATGGGTCGGGGCCTTTCGTCAAGAGTCCTTGGTCACTGTTCCAGCTATGCCGGAGGGTCAATCCCGCCCGGTTCGGAGTAGGAGCCGTTATCAGGCTCCGGAATTGGGGGTTCTACAAGGCGAATCAGGTCTCTCGCGAACGCGATCTCGCCGCGAAGCTCAGATGTGCGCTCGGGCGTCGTGCCAAGCTGCTCAAGCTCGTCGCGCCGCTTCTCGATCTCTTCGTTCACGACTCGCCGAATCGCCAGCCAGGTCGAGTCGGACGAATTGACGTTGAGGCGGGGCTTTTCGGGTTCGTCGGTCATGCTGCCCCCGCCTGCTCGGTGCCGCCAGCCGAGAAACTGCCGCCCGAGCCCTGCGGCTCTTCGCCGCGGGCGCGGGCGGCTGCGGCCATGCGCTCTTCGACGCCCACCTCGGCGGCGAGACGCCGGTCCTGCCCCTCCTGGTCGATCTGCTTCTCGGCGAGTCGGGTCCGCAACTGCTCGAGGGTGAGATTGTGGTTGCTGGCGAGCTCGTACATCGCCACCCGCTCCTTGATGAGCGCGATCTCCCTCTGAAGCTCGGCGCGCATTTCCTGCGACTGCGAGAGGATGTTGGCCGCTTCGATCCTCGCCTGCGCGTTGATCGTCGCCGGGTCCTGCTGGCCGGCGCTGGCCTCGGCGATCCTCTTCACATTCTCCTTCCATTCGTCCTCGGTCGCCATCACCTCGTCGGGCTTAATCATCATGCTCTGGAAGAGCTTCACGACGTTCTGGTACGGCTTGAGCATCGGCGCCGTGGTCTCGTTGTTGAGCAGGTTCGTGACGACGAACAGGAGGTTCTGGGCCTGAATTTCCTTCACGAGCAGCACCGACGTTCCGCGGGCGTCGATGGTCATGTCGCCCTTGATGTCGGCGCGCGGATTGAACTGCATGTTCCAGTCGTAGAGGCGGCGCATGGTCGGCGTGATGATGCCGTCGTCATAGTTCTTCACCATGCGCCGGAAGATGATGTTCGCCGCGTTCTGGAGGATCGACATGCCGCCGACCGTCTGAGTCGTGTGCGCGCCCTGCTCGCCCTGCTGCGGCATGGGGATTCCGGTCTCCATGTCGATGAACTCGAGGGCGATTTTGATGATCTCGGCGATCTCCTTCATGTTGTTCGGCACATTGAAGAAGCTCATGGGGTCGCCGGAGTTCGGGACCGCCGCCTTGACGCGCCACCAGACCTTCTTGGGCGTCATCGTCCACGAGCCGTTCGCCGGCTGAATCGTGTCCTTGTCGATGACGACCTGGGGGCCGACCGAAAGGCCGCTATTGTCGAGGCCCTGCCGCCAGGCCGAGTTGAGCGCGCTCTGCGAGTCGCCCATGATGTGCGGGATTCCGTAGCCGAAGATGCTGGAATCGTCCTCCTCGACGTTGAAGACGCTGTAGAGGGTTTCGCCGCTGTCGAGCGGGTATTCCGGCGCGATCTTCAGGAGCACGTCGTCGCAGAAGTAGAGGAGGACGCGGAACTCGTTGAGCGGGTCGTCGGCCTGCTCGTAATCCTCCGCTTCTTCGTCCCGGCCCAGCGCCTTGAGGAGTGTGACGACATCCTCGCACTCCAGGGGGCCGTGATATTCCCAGCCGATCCACCGATTCTTGATCGTGCCGTCCGTCTCGCCCGTAATCGACCGAAGCTGGGTGAGGTAATTGAGGCTGGGTGAGGTGAGCGGCGATTTGCGGCCCTCGCGCAGAAGCTCGCGCACCGCGTCGGGGTCGAAGCCGTGAGTCTTGACCATGCGGCGAAGGTCTTGCTTGCTCCAGAGGTGCCGCTCGAAGGTAAACTCCGCCTCCTCGATCGTGCGGGCCGACATATCGGGGAAGAACGACCACGCATCGACGTAGCGGACGAGCGGGCGCGGGTCTTCGCGCTCCTCCAGCACGAACTGGCCCTCGGCGCCGTCTTGGGGAATCCACTTCCCGCGGGTCCGCTCGCCGACCATGGGGCCTTTCAGGATTCCGGTGCCGATTCGGCAGGCCTGGCGGATGCAGTCGCGGCTGTGGATGGGATAGCGGGACTCGACAAGCTGGTCGTCCATCTCCTCCTGCATCTGGTCGGCGGCCTTGGTCGCCCGCGCGATCTCCGCTTCGGCGGCGTGCTTGCGCCCGATCTCCTCCCGGCCCTCGGTGATGATCTGGCCCGCCACCTCGGTAGCGCCGGCTGCCTCCGCCTCGTTCGCCTGATCCGCCGCGTTGGTGGCCCTCTGCTCGGCCTCGCGCGCCTCCTTTGCGAGTCTCGGAACGGGCGTCGAGCCGATGCCCCAATTCCTGTCATCGGTCGGGTGGATCATGTCGAAGAGGCGGGCCTCAAGCGCCACCGTCTTGGCCCGCGTGACCTTCACATAGGCGCGGCTCTGGCGCGCGTCCTTGAGGTTCTTCTCGGTGGTGGCGTCGTAATAGCCGTAATAGGCGCGGGTGTCGCGAATCCACCGCTCTTCGATCGGCCCCTTGGCGCCCACCTGCTCCTGGGCGAGCTTGCCGAGCCGGTCGATGATGCTCCGGCAGCGATCATCGAAATGCTGCTCCGGTGAGTCTCCGCCGATCTTCACCACGGGAAAGGCGGGGCGCCCTGCCAGAACGGGCTGGGTGAGCGCCGTGCCGGCCAGGAGGATGCTGTGTGGTGCCGCCATATTTCCCCGCCCCTCAGTAGTTCCCGCCTCGCCCGTCGTCGCGGGGCAGAGCACCTATCCCGATGGGGACGGAGCTCGGCTTCGTGCGCGCCACCTCCCTCCCCGAGAGGTGCAGATAGCGCATATCGTCCATCAAGTGGTCGTTCTTTTTGACGATCTTGCCGTTCTCGTCGCGCCTGTAAAGGCGGTACTCCCCGAAGAAGCCCTGCAGGGTTGAGAAAACCTTCGTCCGCCCGGTCGCCAAATCCTGCCAGCACGCGAGGATTCCAGCCGAGACGGCGTTCGCCGACATGGTGAGGTCGAGTCCGGCGCCAACATAGTCCGCCATCAGCCGCTCGCCATCCTTCTGCGCCCGGTTATTGGCGGCGGGGTCGATGACTCCCCTAATCCACTCGCCGCGGGCCTTGATCGCGCTCGCGTGGACGGCAGGCAGGGCCTCGCCAGCCTTGTATTCGGCGTAGATGTACTTCGTGAGCGTGTCCAAGTCCCAGGCCGCCCACAACGCGGCGGTCCAATTCCAGCCCACGTCCAGAGCATAGGCGCGCGGCCAATGGTCGGGCAGGGGAAAGGGGTCCACCTTGATGAAGGATTCCTTGATCGGGTAAATAGCGCCGGCGCCCAAGCTGGGCGTGCCCTTCGAGCGCGCATCCTGGAGCCATTGCGGCGTGTTCTCCAGCATGTCGGCCTTGGCGTCGGCGGTGAGGTGAGGCACATGGTCCCACCCTGCCGAGATCAGCGCCCGGCTGCCGTCGTCGCTGATGTAGACGCCCTCCTCAGCCATTGCGGGACTCGCGCTTCAGCCGCGCCCGCTCAAGGCGACGCTCGACACGGCGGCACATGCGCTTCACCCAAGCTCGCTTGGGCCATCCGGCGAAGGGCCGGGCGGCCCAAAGCTCGTAGTGATGCCCGTTCTGGGCCGCTCGCTCGCCGTTCGCCATTACGCCTGCCTCCCCCCTATTTCCTTCACCCGCTTCGTAAGCTCGTCGTCGGGCAGGAACTTCACCACCACATCGCTCATACCCTCGAGCGGGGTATATGTCAGCAGCAGCCGCCCGCGGGTCGTGCCGGTGCGGATGATCTGCTCGGAGAAGATGTCCATGGGCGGCTCTTCGTCGTCCCAGATGAAGTGCTGGGCGGTGCCCTCGAAACTGCCCCTGCCCTGCGCGTAGCTCTTGATCCCCAACTTCGACCAGCCGCCAGAGACGTGCTTGATCTTGATGGTGTCGATGAGGTCGGCGACGCCCGCCTTCCATGTGATCTGCCCGGCGCCGAAGCCGATGCTGTCGCGCGGGATGATGCCGGTGCCGTCCACCACCTTGCGCGGCCCGTCATATTCGATCTCGCCCAAGAGGACGGACTGCACGATGTCGCGGGTGGTCTCGTTCGTCTTGCCACAAGCCCAAGCGCGAATCGGGTGCCGGAAGCGCGCGCCCTCCCACCATTTGGGATAGAGGCCGGTGAGGTGGCAGGCCGATTCGAAGCCGCCCACAACCGTCTTGCCGACGCGGTTGGCGGCCATGAACGTGCGGGCTCGGATGAAGGCGCCGAGCTTGAAGCAGAGGACGTGCCGGGGATAGAGGCGCCGGGCGTGATAGACGCTCCAGTCGCCGTCGCCGACGACCTTGGTCTCGTCGGGGAAAAGGTTGCGGAATTTGCCGAAGCGCTGCTCGTTGCGCTCCACCTCCTCCATTTCGAGAATCGCATAGATTTCTTCGTCGGTGAAGCGCTGGGCGATCTCCTCCGGCGTCAGGCCGGCCAGGCCCATATTGTCGATGGCGTCGCGAAGCGACTGGAGCAGCATCGCTCCGCCCTATCAGGAGACGATGGCGCGATCGGTGACCCGCCGCCAGGCAGCGCCGTCCGAGAACGCCAAAACCGCACCGCCGCTCTCGTTCGAGACGTAGATCATCGCGCCCGCGCCGGGGACGGATACGCTCGGCAAGGCGGCGACCGTGTAGCTCTTGGCCCGCACCGCGCCGGCGAACGAAACGGCGCCGGTCGGCAACAGAATGACGGCATTGAGCCCGTCCGTCTGGTTGCCGATGTAGAGGTTGCCGTCCGTCGAGGACGTGACCGAATATTGCTTCGCTGTGGTGCAGGTCAGGAACAGGCTCGCATTTGCGGCGGTCGAGACGTTGAGGCTGGTCGAGAACACCCCGGAAGTGGCGGCAATCGCGCCGCACGAAAGGCTTCCGACCGTCACCACGCCGGTGAAGGTGGGGGCAGCCGAAAAGACCAGGGACCCGGTGCCGGTTGTCGAGCCGGTTCCGCCCAGAAGGATTCGAACCTGAGTGGCGGTCAGGTCGGTGGGATCGCCCGTTCCCGCCCCAGCGACGCGGCCCTTGAGGGTCGCCTCGGCCATGTTGGCAAGCTTCGCGTTCGTCACTGCGTCGTCGGCGATCGTCAGCGTGATGGTCCCGGCAGCGTCGTCATAGGTGCGAATGATCTGCGTTCCGGCCAGGAGAGCGTTCACGCGGTCGTCCACCGCCTCGGAGAAGTCGGTCACCTCGCTGGCGGTATGAGTGTGGCTGGCCGCCGCGGCGCCGATGGTGGCCCGCACCGCCGCCCCGTTTGCGTCATCGAGGAAGGTCCGGGCGAAAGCCGAGACGACGGTCGGATCGAGAGTCCAGACCGCACCGCCGCCAGAGACGACAATATCGCCCTTGTCGCCGTTCGTGAGATAGGTGGGAGTAACGAACTCGAAGCCGGTGCCGGCCAGATTGACGGTCACGACCTTGCCGGACTGGCCGGTAAGCACGAGGTCAGCCAAGGCGGCGACGGCTTCGTTGGTGGTGACGATCTCGGCGGCGATCAATGCCAGGAGAAGCCGTTTGAGCTTCAGGGTGCGGTGGGAATCGGGCTCGTTGTAGAAGAAATCCGTCTCACCAAGTGCGGGCTCGGCCATGTTCCCCTCCCTCGAAATGGTGAGGGGCGCCGCGAACCATCCTTACGGGTAGGCTCATTCCCGCGGACGGGGAGGTCCAAACACGGCGCCCCTCGATTCGAGCTTCTACTCCCTAGGAGCGGCAGGGTCACGCTCCGAGTCGCGGGTGAAGCCTTCGCCGATGCGGAAGCCGGTGACCCGGCCCTCGGCGGCGCGAGTTTCACCCCGGAACGGCTCCGCAGCCGCCGTTCCGCTGCCTTCGATTCCAGAAGGAGCCGCGCCCTGATAGCCGGGGACCCTGACGTTGCCGAACCACGTCCGGCTCTCGCCCACGGGGAGCTCGGCTTCTTCGTCCTGCTCGGCTGGAGTGTCGATCTCTCCGGTGACCATCGCAGTCACGCCGACCGGCCAGCCGTCCGTGCCGGGCTCGTGGATGATGCCCGCCGCCATCTCGCCCATCTGCCTCGACGGGAAGGTGGTGCGGGCGAGGCCGTGGGCGTAGGCGCGGCCCATGGCGTTGGAGGTCGCCTCGAGCACGAGCGCCGTAAGGCTGTCGGCGTTGGGGTAGCCGACATTCTGCATTTCATCGTCCAGAATCGCCTTGAAATTCGGCGTCTCCTTCGCGTCGGGGTCGAAGCTAGGGTTCTGCCTCAGCCCTTCGTCGCGGCCCATTTCGAGCGCATTGGCGAACCAGCCGAGCGCGATGTCGCCGAACTCATCCGCCGCCTCGGCATTGGGGAACGCACCGTTGCTGTCGAGCATGAAGACGAAGGCGCTGGCCCAAAGCTGGGCGTCGGTGCCGAGCAGGCCCAGAAGGTTGCCGGCGGGCGCGTCGGCGAGAGCTTCCTTGGCCTTAGCCTGGCAGTAGAGCCGCTGCTTCAAGAGATAGCCCTCGAGCGGCCAGACCTGCCGGATGGCGTCCTCGCGGGCGAATCGGCGGCCAAGCTCATCGTTGAAGTTCTCCGGCGAGGCCGGCGCGCTCTTGCCGATGACGGTGGTGCCGTTCTCCATCACGATGACGGCGATGGTGGTCTCGGCCATGCCTCCCGTGATCGGCACGCCCTCGCCGACCGCCTGGGCGAGCGTGAAGGCATATTCCCCGGCGACCTTGCGCTCGATGTCGAAGAGGGAGACGCGCGGCGCGGTCGAGACCTCGGCGGCGGCGGCTTCGCCCACGGCGAGACCCGAATCGGCGGGCTTGCCTTCGGTGAAGTTGATCTCGACGCCGTTGGCGATCGCGTTGAGGATGGTCTGCGCCGCGTCCACGGCGATCTCCGCCTTGTCGGGCTGCACCTGCTGATAGGCCGCCTCGAACACGTCGGCGGGCGACCACGAGACGTAGCCATCGGGGTAGCGGACGGCATAGCCGGGGCGGGGATCGCGCTGCGCCAGAGGGTCGCCCTGGGTGGGGTTGATCTGGTCGACTGGCTCAAGTTCGGGCCAGGCCTCGATCCGCTTCACGCCGACGTAGGTGCTGGGGATGACATTCTCCTCGCCTGCGGCGTTCTCGGCGGAAATCTCGTTCGGTTCGGTCATGGGGAACTCCTCTTCGGTTGGTTCCCGGCCAGCGGCGAAGGAGGGGGCAATCTCGCGCGGTGCGCGACCACCACTGGCCGGGATTCGGGAGGTATCAGGAGCCGGCCATTCTCGCGAGGCCCTACGGGATGAACTTATCCACCATCAGCGGCTCGTGACGGCTGGGGCCATTGATGATGAGGCGCGAGCCGCCGCCGCGCCTCGTGTGCATGGCGAGAAAGGTCCGCCCCGTGTCCTGGGCGTAGATCATGGCGGCCCAGAACGGGCAGTAGATCAGACGCCGGAGGTCTTCGCGCTCGCCGGAGGTGGCCGGGACCTCGCGCCGCGCCGGGCACTTGCGGCACTGCATGGTAACGGCGCCGGCTGGGGTGCGCCGGTCGATGGTGTCGATCCAGTCGTGTTCGCAGGTCACGGTTGGGTCTCCGGCACGAGGTCGGCGGGTATCTGGCGACGGTAGCGCCAGGCAAGCCGTTGCATGTAGGCGTTCTGCTTCTCGCTGAGGTCGAGATCGGGCCGATGCTCGGCTATTGCGGCCATGTTGCGCGCGAACCGTTTGGCCGGAATGCCGGGCAGGTAGGTGACCCGTCCTAGCGCGGTCGCCAGCTTGATCTGGGCTTCGGTCACAGGACTTCGCGGAGCCGCGCCTCCTCTTCCTCGCGAAGCTCCTCCACATAAGCCTCGATCCCGCTCAACTGCTTGCCGCTGTCCCATTCGGACTCGGCGCCACGCCAGCCGTCGATGAACCGCGCTTCGTCGCTCGGAGTGTAGCGGTCCTGAGTCGGGTAGAGGGGATAGGTCTTGTTCTGGCGCGTCTTGCCGAAGACGAAGGCCTTCTTGCCCTCCTCGTGCCAGTCGATCACGCGGGGTTCGGGGTCGGTCACGGGGTCTCCTACTCGCCTGCGTTGGTGCGAATGCCCGCCAGTTCGTAGATGACGAAGGCCGGGTTACGGCTGCAGAGCCGCGGGCAACCGAGCTCGGCGAGGATGGAGCACATGACGGAGTGGAGCCAGGTGAGCATGGGGGCGGCATAGCAGAGGGCGGCGCGTTCTCGCGAGGGTCAGGCGTCCCTGTCCATCATTTTCGAGGCTGCATCCAGCAGACCAAGCTGGCCGTGGTGGTTGTAGCTCCCGGCCTGATAGTAGGCCGTCCTGGTCTTGCCATTGTCCGTCTCGGCGCCGATGACGACGATCAGGTGAAGGGGGTCGATCTCGCCGCTCTGAATGTCGCGGAGTGCCGCACGCAGAGCCTCAGTCGGCTCGTGGCTGTTCGGCTTCGAGTCGCGGCGCCAGCGCACGTCCGCGAGGTCGATCGGCTCGCCCATCAGTCGATCTCGACCAGACCACGGCACCAGCGGACGTTGCCCGCGAGCCGGCTGGCGATGATGTGCGCCCTCGGATTGGAGTAGCTGTGGCTCCACATGCCCTGCTCGCCCTCGCGATTCATCCAGTAGGAGGCGAGGGCGTCGTACTCGATCCGGCCATCGGCGAACTGCACGTCCACCTTGTCGTCAGGCTGGTAGGGGCAGAGGCCGCCCTCGTGCGGCACGAAGTCGCGGAACTCGGCGTCTGTCTGGTGGGCCATGTCAGAGTTTCCTTCCGGTCAGTCGGTCAAGGGCGGCGCTGTCGGCGGGGGAGAGGTCCGTCCACACGGGGCTGAAGACGGTGCCGTGCCGGTTGACCTGCCACTCTCCCTCGCGGTTGCGGGTGAAGAGGAACGGGTGCTCCTCGTACTGCTCTTCGATGGTCGGAAGGGCCTGCTCCTTCGCCGGCTTGGGGCACCAGCCGTGCCAAAGCGCCTGGAAGTGCTCGTACACGGCGCGGCGGGTGTCCTCGATCACGTCGCCCTCCTCGCGTCCATGTGCTCCTGCCAGTCCTTGCCGGGCTCGACCTTGTACCAGCCAGGGCGCGCTGGCTCGTCGGCTGGGCGGTGCTCGAACTCCCATTCGTCGCCGGGCAGGAGGATGTAGTGGAGGCGGTTGCCCGCTTCGATCGCGGCGTCGGCCTCGGCCTGCATCCGGGTGAGCCAGCCGGCGCCGACTGCGAGGCGGGTAGTCATGCCGGGTGACCCGTGAACGGCTCGGCTACCAGAGCCTCGGAGACCAAGCGCTCCTCGAGCCCTGCCAAGGCGGTGCGCACGGCGGTCTCACGGTCCACGTTGTCGTCCCAGACGATCAGGACTCCCAGCTTGAGGCCAAGGCTGTTCTGACCGGCCATGGGGTCGGTGGCGACCATATCGGGGCGCGCTGGCATGTAGAGGATGTCGATCTCCGGCTCGCCAATACGCTGCGGGATGGGATTCGGCGGCATGTGCGCGGCGGTCACTGGTCTCTCTCCTGCTTGTGGCCCCAAGGCCGGTCGAAGGTGCCGGAGCGGGCGCGCTCACGAAAGGCGGCGCGGTATTCATCGGTCGGTCGGCGAAGCTCGGGGCCATTGAGGAACCAGTGCAGCACGGCACGATTCCAGCCGGGCGGCTTCTCCATGGGCTTGAGCCGGATCAGCGGGCGAGGGTGCTGCTCCCGATACTGCCTCAGCCAGGCAAGGCTGGCGATCGCGGCGGCGGCGAGCATCCCCAGCACGCCCCACGCGACGGTATTGGCCGCGTCCCGGCTCACCATGCCTGCCGTCGAGCGGGCCACGCCGACACAAGCCGACATGAAAAACCAGCCGAAGGAGACAAGGAAGACTGCTCCAGCTATCTTCCAAAGAGTGTTGGCGCTCACCATCCGAAATTGCTCCCTGGCATGAAGTCGTCCCACGTCAGTCGCTCGCCTTCTTCGGGGGTGAGATCACGCGGCGTCATCGCGGCAACGTCGTGCCCGAGCCAGCGCAGGAGATTGATGGCGATGAACGCCCGACGCCGCGGCGGCAGGGCGCGGTAGGCTTCGTACCTCATCACCACTGCCCCGCGACATAGCCCAGGGCGAGGGCAAGGAGACATCCGGCGACGCCCCACCAGTTGAGGCGGTCGTAATGCTCGCGTGCCACATTGATGGAGACGGCCACCTCTCGCGCCTGCTCCTCGAAGCCGGGCAGCCGGCTCACGTCGAACGACAAAGCCATGGCGAGAGCGAAGGCGCGCTCTACCGGATCATCGCCGAGCGACTCAACCTGAGTCGCTTCCTCGAGCGCGGGCGTCATGGTGCCGGGTTGCATGGGGTCTCCTACTGCGCGGTGGCGGTGCCTTCGACCACGCTCTTACCGTCCTTTGCCAAGGCTCGCGAGAGGAGATCGACCAGCGCGTTGCGCCTCTCGTCGGGGGCGAGCTCGCTGGGGCCGACTCGGTGCATGTCCACGCGGCGCTGGTTGGTGAGCGCGCCGCCCACCTCCTCGGCAGCCTGGCGCATGAGGTCCGCGGCGAGCTTGCGGTTCTTCGCCTTCAGCGCCTCGACGTAGAGCCGGTGAAGCTCGTTGAGCCGGAAGCCCTGGTTCGCGATCGGCACCGCCGACACGTCCTCGATGTACGCCTTGCGTGTCGCCTCGAAGATGGGCCGCCACTTCTCGCCGGCCTCGAAGCGCGGGTTCGTCGGGTCGTAGGTCCGCACCTGCTGCACGTCCGTCTCGACGCTGTGCTCGGCGCGCATGAAAGCCACCACTTCGGCATAACCTCGAAAGCACGCGATCTGCTGCACGATCGTCATCTTATCGTCGTCGGAAAGCTCGGCCATGCTCGATTCGCCAGAGTGGGGGTGACGTGGGGGAAACGAGCCGCTTCCATGCCACCTTTCAGCATTCTCCGCCAGCTATTGGCGCTCCTCCCATTTAGGCGGGGGAGGCGGGGTGCGGGAGCCGGTGCGCCTATCCCTCTGCTCTTATGCTGCCGCGTAGTATATTGACGCGGTGTTATTTGAAGCGTATGGCGGAGCCACCACAGAGGAGACACCCCATGAAGAAGCTGACATTCACCCGTGAGGGAACCTACTGCCTTCTCTTGGCAGATGGATCATACGAATATGGCTACGGCCTTCGGTGCGCTGAGGATCGGCGAAAAGACTCCCGAGAGCCTGTGGAGACGAAGCCGACCTACGAAGAAGCGGTAGCAGCTCACTGCGCTCTGAGCTTCTGATCTCCCCGGAGGGCCGAGTGCGACGGCCCCGAGGATGAGACCGAGGAGAGAGATCATGTTCGACGCAACCGACCTTGAGATTGCCCGCCGCGAGCACGCTGCCGAGATGGGCGAGTCGTCGCCATCCGAGCGGGCTTGGCTCACTTGGAGCGGGCGGGTGGAGGCCTGCCTCACCGCGATGGGCTGGGACGAGAAGTTCGAGGGCGGCGCCAGGGCTGGCGAGTCGCGCGGGCTCGACGGCGCCGAGGACGAGGACGGCTATTCCATCGACTTCGCTTTCGAGGCGTTCGAGCGTGGCGAGAGCGTCGATGCCTATCTCGATGCGGTGAAGACGAAGCGCATGAGGCTGGGTCGCTTCACCATCCCGCAGTTCGAGCAGATCGGGCGCGACATCAACGACCGCCCCATCATCATCCGCACCAACTGATCCGCGAGCACGAGGAGAGAGATCATGAAGAGCAAGCCCATTGCGATAATCGCAGCCTTCGCACTAGCCGCCATTGGCGGAGCGAGCGCCGTCCTGACGGTCGAGTCGCCCAAGGCGACTGTCGCGCCGGCCCTGATCGGGTTCGGCTGCGGACCGGAGAAGGCGACGATGTACGCGGAGGAGGAAGATCACTTCCCCGCCTGCGACGCCATCGAGAGCATCGACGGCCTCCTCTACGCCCTGGAAGGAGACCTCGACAAATGAGCATCCTCCACATCCGCAATGGGCGCGCTACCTCCCCGGCAACGTGGTGCGGCAAGAAGCTCATCGGCAAGCCCGAGCGCGTCGAGGGCTGCGTCGAGACCTACCTCAGCTATGGCAGCGAGATCGCGGTCACCTTCGACCCTGACCCCAATGCCCCGGCGTGCGCGACGTGCCGCGAACGCTTCGAGACGGCCTATGCGTCGGCCTTCCCCACCGGGCTTGAGCCCATCGCGACGTTCAAGCTGGACGATCCTGCCGACGTGGAGCGGATGAAGGGGGCGCTCGGAGCCGACGCTTTGCGCCATGCCTTCGGGCCGGAAGGCGACGGACTCGCCGAGGTCGAGCGCAACTTGCGGGGTGAGGAGACGCCGCCTGCCTACACTGTGGCCGACCTCGCCGCCACGCTGGATCGGGAATTGGCGAAGCGCTGACACGACCTGGACGGCGGGACCGGCCCGCCGTCCTAGCCGCTTCAGCGGAGAACGAGGAGAACGACGATGGCGACGAAGCTCTATGAACTGAAGCTCGGCTTGAGCATCAAGGTCGAGGCCGACGACAAGCGGGAGGCGCGCCGGCTGGCGATCGAACTGGGCGAGGAAGTGCGGCGGGCGCTGCCGGTCGGCGCGTCCATCGCTGCCATCAACGGCGACAGTCTGACGCAGATTTAGCGCCGTCTCTCCTCCGGCGCTGGGAGGGCGGGGCCGAAAGGCTCCGCCCTTTCAATATGTGGGGCCACCTGCGGCGCGGAGCGGGTCGAAGCCCCAGCCCTTCGCCACCATCAGCGCTCGCTGGTGCGGTCCAGAAGCGGGGCCGGGGTAGAGGTTCTTGCGCGTCACGCTGTACGGCCAGACCTCGGCAGGCGCGAGGCCGCAGGCGCCGACGTAGTGCCCTTCCATGAAGGCGTCGCGGGCCTCCTCCTCGAGCGCGCGCAGCCGGGTGGCATAGGCGGGCTCGTCGCGCATTCGCCATTCCCTTCGGAGCAGCGCGATCGCGTCGCCTGGCTTGCGGGGGGCCGGGTGGAAGCGGCGCCGGGCCTTGCTCGCCCTCCATGCCTCTTCAGGGCGCGTCCAGTCGGCGCCGGCGCATGCTCCCTCCCCGAAGACGGCCATGACACGGCGAAGGCGCTTGTGCTCGGCTGTGGCAAGCTGGCGGCGGGCGAGCTCGCGGCGCTCGGCGAGCATCCGCTTGATGCCGGCGCTCACGCGGGCGGCGATTCCAGCATGGCGTGCTTGGCGATGTCCATGATCCCCAGGCGCGAGAGCGTGTCCTTGGTCGCCGCGGCATAGCCGACTCCGCCGTTCGCGTGCTCCATCACGACGATCAACTGCCTCGGCGGCTCGATCTCGCCTGAGTCGAGGTTGCGGAGCAACCAGAGCAGCACGTCGCGTGGCGTCCAGTCGATCGCGTCTCCGCTCTTGCGCGCCCGCATTTCGGAAATCGTAATCGGGTGGCGGGCGAAGCTCTCGCCGTCGTCGTTGTCGTGCATGGAGGGCTCCTCACAGGCCTTCGAGGGGTGGGTCTTCTGGGCGAGGAGCCGCAGTCTCCTGCATCGGCCAACCTATATGGGACGCCGGTAGGTCAGCCATGGCTGCCGCCCACTCACCGATCTCCGCGTCCAGGCGCGTCAGCGCCGCGGGCGGGTAACCTGCATAGGCCCTAGCGGCAGGAGGAGACCCAGGCCACGAGTAGAGGACATCCGCGAGCGCGAAGTCGCGGGGCTTGTGGCTGTCCATGTCCATCCCGTGAATGAAGAACTGCGGCTCGGGGTGCCACTCCGTCGAGCCATACCAGAGCCGTGCGGGGAAGATGCGACGATAGGCCACCTCGCCGCGGTGGTTGCGATAGATCATGTGCAGGATGGGTGCGTCAGGAGTCATCGGGGAGTCCTTTGGGTTAGCTCGTCTTCGAGCCTATGGGCGAGCCTGAGTTCATCGTTGCGAATATCGGAGAGGTCCGCCTCGTCCTGTCTGGAAAGGGGGCGCTTGCGAACCTGCAAGGCCTCCCCCTCCTGCCAGACGGGACAACGGCGGGTGCAGAGGCCGCGCTCGTCGCAGAAGGCGCAGCCCTCGTCCACCTACCGCCTCGCCCGCCTCGCTTGCCCCTTGAGGCCTATCAAGGGCCTGAGCCTGGGCGGGATGGCATAGACCGTGACGCGGCCCGTGGTGACCTCCAGCGTGCGCAGGGCGGGCGGAATCGGGCCGGGGTCGGTCGCCAAGTCCCAGCGCTGCCGCACGGACCAGTAGAGCACCGCGCACAGGATGGTCTGCCCTTCCAGCGTCTCGACCGCCGAGGCGCCGCGATAGCTGCTGATCCGCCGCGCCAAGTCCCGCGTGAAAGCCTCGTCGCGTGCCCGCTGGGCGAGATGGCTCAACATGCCCCGATCCTCTTCTGGGTGAACAGCATGCCGTCCATGTGGTCGATCTCGTGCTGAAGGACGTGGGCGAGCATCCCACCAAGCTCGTCCTCCTGCCGCTTGCCGTCGAGGTCGAGCCACGAAGCGCGGATGGTCGTCGCCCGCGGCACCTCGCCGAACTCTCGGGGAACGGAGAGGCAGCCTTCGCGCTGGGGGACGAGGCGGGCGCCGAGCACGATCTCCGGATTGATGAAAATGCGGGGCTGCCGGCGCTTCGGCTGGCTGGCGTAAAGGTCCACGACGCAGATGCGGTAGAGGATTCCGATCTGCACCGCCGACAGGCCGACGCCAATGCCGGAGCCGTAGAGCACGGCGAGCATGTGCTCGTAGAAGGGCCGGAGGTCTTCGCCGAAGATGCCCGTCGAGTAGGGCGTCGATCGCTCGAGCAGGCGCTGGTCGGGAAACTTGACGATCTGGCTGGGCCAGATGTCGTTCGTCTTGGGGCCGGGGTCAGGCCCAAGCCCGACCTCGGCCTCGACGCGCACGAGGGGGAGGCCCGAGGCGATCAGAGCGGCGAGGCCGACTCCGCGGATGCCGATGAACGGGGTGCGGTTCTCGCTCACAGTTACTTACTCCCTTCGCGAAGCGCGGACAGGCGGTTTTTCAGCGTCTCAATCTCATCTTCCAGAGCCGCAATGTCGGCGACGCGCTTTTCCTCGGCCTCTCGCTTCCTCCGTCTCGCTCGGGACCGCAGAAAAGAACCGCGAGCCCTTGCCGGCGATCGGCTGCACCGTCATGTGGTCGAAGCCCATCTTTTCGCCGAGTGCCTTCCACGCAGCGTTCGCGCTCTCCTGCTGAGAAGGTGGAGCGTAGCCGCCGATCATAATGCACGGGGCCGGCTTCATCGCGGCCAACAGGGTTTCGAGGTCGGCCTCGGTCATTTCGTAATTCGTTCTCGGATACACCACGTCTCTCCTCATCCAACCAGCCGCAGACAGGTGCCGCAGACCGCGCTGATGCGCGCCTGCCGGATCGAGGGACCGCGGTTGGCCGCCTCCACCATGCGGGCGACATTCGCGCCCGTCATTCCGTACCGCTCGACCACGCCGACGAACTCCTCGACATCGTGGGCGCGCATTGCGAAAACCGGAGCGCCGGTCTCGTCGTTGAAGCGGGGCTGCTGCTCTTTGTCGAGCGCCTGGGCGGCGTGATAAAGCTCGTGCTCGAGCAGGGACATGAAGTCGCTGTGCTCCATCGCCGCCGCGGTGGGCGCGTAGATCGTGATGAGGAAGTCGGGCTGCCAGCCGAACCATTCACGAAGCTGCTGCACGGACCTGCCGGCGCTCCACTTTTCCCCCGAGTCGCTCACAAGCTGGCACTGCCCCAGCACGAGACGATTCCGCTTCACGTTCTCCACGTTTGTCCACACGAAGCCGACCTCTGCCTGGCGAAGGTGCTCATGGTCTTCGTTTACGAGCTCGGCGTCCTCGTTGATGAAGGTCTCGTTCGCCCAGAGCCGAAGCTCCGGCGCCGGCACGAAGCGCGGCAGCGGGTCGTCCACGAGGTCGAGGGGCGGGTAGGGCCTCACGTCTTCGGCTCCTCGCCAACGCCTACCAGCCAAACCGCCACCTGCGGCGGCCCTTGCGGCGGCACCACCCAGAACAGGTCTCGCGAGGGATCATAGGCGAGACGGCCTTGCTGAAGCAGGTACATCGTACACGCCTCCACAAAGAGCTTATCCGGATTGGAGGGCCGGGCCTGAAGCGCCCTGATGGTGCGGTCGGTGAAGGGAAGGTTCTCGGCCATCAGTCGCCCCTGGCCTCGCGGCGCTCTGGCGAGCAGCCGCACTCCTCGCAGCCGCAGATGTCGCAGGGGTCGAGGTCGGCGCCGATGTCGCGGGTACACCAGCCGCACGGGGCCATCCTGCCGAGCACGGCGCAATAGCAGGAGGTTGGGGCGTCGTAATAGTCTGCCAGCGCCGCCCGCTGCGCCTCTCCGTCCGCGCCTATTTTCATGACGGCGATTCCCTGACGCGCCACCTCCCTGGAGACATCGACGCCGAGAAACACAGGTTGCGGGCTGGGAGTGACGGCAAGCTGCTCCATGAGTCGCCCCCAACTCCGGTTCTGGATGCGCTGCCGTTCCTGCTCGGCAACGCTCGGCAACGCTAGCCTGAGCCAGTGGAGCGGCAGGTTTTGCGGGCTCACGGTTGCACCTCTCGGCTAGGCAGGATTAAAGCCGCGATCGCCACCCCGATAAAGCCGAACAGGACACGATCCCAATCCTCCACCCAAGGCCCTGTCAGCATGAGGATGCCGCCAACGCCACCAACGAGGACGGCGAGGCGGCGACGGATGGCGATGATGTTCATGCCTCGATCGCTCCCTTCTTCGCCGCCGCCTTGGCCCTCTCCTGAAGGCGCTCGTGCTTGCGGAAGAACCGGCCCACCTCTTTCTGGAAGTTGCGCTTCACGGTCTTGGGAGGGATGCCGACCTGGGCGCCGACCTCGACCCAAAGCTGAACGGCCATTTCGAGAGCGCCGGTCATGACGCACGCGGCGGACTCCGGCACCTTGCCGCTCGCCTGCATGGTCTCCAGCATGTCCTTGCCGACCGCGAAGAACCCCGCGCGAGCGGCCTCGCTGTGCTGGGCGAGGAGGGCGACGCGGCGCCTGTGCTGATCCTCGTCGGAGAGGTCGGCCTCGGTCACGCCCTTAGGCAGGTCGGGAACGGCTTCGGTCATTGGGGCTCTCCGGCTTTGAGCACGTCGGCAACGTGCTGCTGATAGACCGTCTTCTCCCTGATTGCGCCACGGGCTGCAGGGTGGACGATGTAGAGGTGCGGGACGCTGGCGACGCGGAGCCGGTTCTCGACCTGCCTCCCCATCGCAACGACGGTCACGATTTTCGCAACGCTGGCGATGACGCGCAGCCGTCCAGCCGCCTCAAGGCTGATATGGCCGACCGTCGCCTGGGGATGGTCTCCGTACAGGTTGACGAAGGCGCAATCGGTGCGGTCGATCCCGGCAGCGTCGAGCGCGTCGAAGAGGGTCTTGGCGGCGAGCGAGCCATCCTCCCACGTCAATCCCCGCCGAAAGGCGGTCTCAGACGGCTTCTCACCGACAAAGAGGAAGCGGCGGCTCACTTCGCCGCCTCATCGCACGGGAAGCGGACGCCGACCGGACGGTGCCCGGCGAGAAACGCCTCCATGGCTATCTGCATGGGGCCGGGGACGCCGCCCGTATTCTGGCCTTCCTCAATCCGCCGAATCGTCTGGCGCCCGCTGGCCGGCGCGAGCCGGAGCGCCGCGGCGAGCGCGGTCTTGTCGAGCCCCAGCTTCACGCGCGCCTCGGTGAAGCGCTCGGGGGTGTTGATCTTCCTACGCATCGACTTTCTCCCGAGGGCGGCAGATGTGGTGCTTCGCCGCGAACTTGCTGACGAACTCGGCCCCGCAACCGGGGCAGTGCCTTACCACAGGCGGCGGCCCGGTGCGCCTGTCGCGGCGGCCTGACCTGTTCTCGTTCTTCATGCCGCCCCCTGAATGTGCTGAAACTCGGGCGGCATATCGCAGTTGGCCGGGAAGCCAGCGAACATCGACCCGATCTGGGAAGGGTTGAAGCCGGCGATGCCGCAGCCAACGGCGGTCACCTGAAACCTCAATTCGGGACGGGCGCGGGCGACCTCCAAGAAGGCCGCGACGTGCCCGGCGATCACCGACAAGGGAAGAGGGCGAAAGTCTGCGTCCATCGTCGGAAGCGCGTAGCTCTCGCCCTGCAACCCCTCGCCCTGGCCCCAGACAGCGCCACAACTGTCTAGGGCATGGCGAGCGGCTCCTCCAGCGTGCTTGCCGGCGAGGTTGGAGCCGAAGACGAAGATACGTGCCGCGCTCACAGCGTCACCTCAACCGGCTTGCCGTCCTGAAGCTCATACCACTTCCCGGCTTCGATACCGTGCTCGCCGACGCAGGCGATGAGCTTGTTGAGGAGCTTCCCGTTCTCGTCCCTCTCCAGCAGAACCAGCACGGCCTCGGGGCCGATTCGACCCCGAGCGCGGTGGCCTGCGGCCACCGCTAATCCGCCGACGCCTTCGGCCTCGGCGGAGCCGTACTGACCGAGGGACATGGCCCCCCCGCGAGACCCGGTGGCGCTCGACGCCCCGCCATACCCGGTGGCGCTCGACGCCCCGCCATCCCCGGTGGCGCTCGA
>WUUC01142765.1_pt1 | contig 60038 bp, 103 predicted proteins | sample 6278441 | NCBI WGS metagenome assembly WUUC01 (sample SAMN13675441, study PRJNA597444) | soil metagenome | isolation source: soil | place: USA: Washington | collected 2017-10
CATTGAACCTGCCTCCTCGCAGTTTCTTGCGCACATCGTTCATAATGACACTCTTTATCAAGAGGCCAACGAAAATTCCAGCACCGAAGGCAGCAAGCATCTTGACAACTTCAATCGCGATTGGATTCATCCTGGTCCTTTTTACTATTGAGGTATCGACCCAGTCCAGTGCCCCCAATGATAGTTCCTGCTATGCCAAGAAACAAAATGGTTACACTTCCATCAGTCTTGTAATTCAGTCCGGGAATGAACTGGGCAAAGAAGTTCGTCAAGGCAATCAGCAGAACCGCAATCAAGACCACGACTGCTAACAGGTCTCTTTTCAACTACGTCTCCTAACGCCATTTTTCTATTCCCCGGACTTATCAAACTCCCCGCCATTCAATGCATTCAGTTGTGCTGTCTTTATCTCCAAGTCAATTTGGAGCATCTCATTTTGCACGATCAGCTCTCCTATTCTAGCAGACAACCTTGCGATCAGGGCATTTGCATCAACAGTAACCGAGCCATCCAATTTCTTAGGCAGCGACGTTTGTGACAATTCCACCACCCACTACCCCCATATCAAACATCTCGGCGTAGTTGCGCAGATCTGCATCCTGATATACCAAAACAGTTCCCGTTCCACCTGAGCGCGCGACGCTTAGCCGGAAGTCTGCAGTCAAAACCTCATTTGACGTCGCCGTAAAGTAAAAGTCGGCAATAAAGCGTGGGGCGAATCCACCACCGCCCGGAGTTGCATAACGACAGATCTGAATAGAAGTTCCGCTCAGGGCTGCACCTTTACGAAGCCTGAAATCGAATACGTCTCCGGCAACACTTGTATTCAAATTCAAGTTGTAGCGAAACCTATACCTATGGTTATTTAGCACCGTAACATCGACGAAGTCTAACTTATCGATGTTGGTTTCGCTGCTAACTGCTGCTGTCAGAGCGGTGTTCTGAGACGGGTACAAAGCTCGAACTATATTCCCGCTCTCTGGGACCCATCCACCAGAAGAATCGTTACGCACCCAAGCTTGCGTCGCGCCATTCCAAGCCAGTTGGTTAGTGACCGGAGATGTGATATCGCTAAGCGCCGCCACATAAACCGCAGTCGGAAAGATCCAAGCGGTATTCGCCGAGTTTCGAACCCGGAACCTGCCGGTATCGGTCTCGAACAGCAGCATCTTTCCAAACGTCAAAGATGAAGCGGGCAAAGCTCCAGATGTGGCGAGATAAATAGATCCGGTGTGCGGCTTCCAGGATCCACTGTGACGGATAAGAATGTGAGTAGTATCCGTCTCATAGATAAGATCTCCATCGTCCGGTGTAGATGGACGGGTTGTACTCGTGCATATCGTAGCGTTTGCCGGAGCAGCGTCGAGTAGGTCCATGTTGTTATTATGGACAGCAATATCATAAGCCTCGCTGGTTAAAGGCTTCGTTAGGCCAAGACGAGGTGTGGTAGTAGGCATTACTGCTCCAACTTCTTCACTTGGCCATTCTTACGGCGTTCCCTTTCCACGCCCATCCTCTTTTCTGCTATGACGTCCGGCCTAATCGGACTCTGATCTCGCACCACGGCAAGCGGGTGATTCTTCTCCTTGGTGCTTATCCCATGCTTCAACTTCGCCGCTGCAATTCGTTCCAAGTGATGCGCACGAGCGTCTTGCACAGTCTCAGCTACGAATAGGGTCCGCTGTGGGTCAGCGGTTTCAGTTTCGAGGTACGGTTCTGTCAAGATGATGTCGAGTAACGTCTCTCGATCATTTGGATCGATGTTGTATTCAGCCGCCCGCCATTCCATAGCGTCATAAGGGAAGATGTGCACGCCTTCTTCTCTTCTACCATCCTCATGCGTCTTGAAAACTTCTACAACCCAGTGACCCTTTCCATCGTCCTCAGCCCGCCCAAATTCAATCTTCACGATGCCTCCTAAGCATACCTAAGCGCCAATATGAAAATGTCGCAGTTTCCTGAAGGATACTCGACCGAACATCCAGTAGTTGACCTTCCGGAAATGCAATGATACTTCCCAGGAAATCCACCGGTGGTCGGTTGAATGTCAACGAAAGGAAGCGGAACGCTGGCCATAGTCGCGCCGTATGTTATCGAGGCATTCGTTCCCGAACCCCCAACTTGGTCAATATAGAGGGCCGAACGTCCGCTGTCTGTGTGCGTTTTCGCAAAGTACCCGGTAAACCGATGTGCCCCATTCTTCTCAATTCTGTGATATGCGTCAGTCCCTGATCCGTCATCGCGACAGCCGATGTACATGTCGCCCTTGAATAGCTCAACGTATCCGCCGCGCTTGGCATTTCCAACAATAGTGTTGATCTGCATCAGCACTTGAGTCGGGTGCAAAATCAACGTAGCCTGTTCCCCGGCATTTACACTGGACTCCGAAGAGTTCAACCCCAGACTTGAATCCGATCCGTTATCCAGGGCATTAATGAAAGCCCTGCGGCTGCTGGTACTTGGATAGAACTCAATTTCAGGAGCCGCATTTGCGGGATCATTAATTACCATCCGGCGACCGGCAGACCCAGACCTCAACATCCCGATCATGGAGACATTGCCCGTTGTCGCATCTACATCGAACGTAACTCCAGTCGAATTAAAAGCTTGAATACCGAATGGAGTCAATTCAACAGCAGGACCAGATCCACCGGAGCCCGGAGTGCCCGATCCCATCCGCAACCAACCGGCATGGATGAAAGAGGCAGTAACCGTTCCCGCCGTCAGCTTACTAACCGAAAGATTAGAAATGTGTGCGTCATCGATTAGTTGCGCTGTCGCAACTGCAGCCGCAGATGGACCGCTTTTATTTCCGGCCGAGTCGACAGCAACGACCTTGAAATAAACGGGCGTCAAATCGGAAATAGGAAAAGTTCCAATTACCGGTGTCTGGGCAACCATCATGTTGAAATTAGCGAGAAGTCGTCCGAGTCGCGTAGCTTCGCTGGGTTGGAAACCAGGCTCATACTCCCCATGGATCTCGAGGTGATGCAGATCTTTATCCAAATTAAAAGTTCCACCGGTCGAGCGTCCAAGCCGGTGAGTAATTTGCACGGCTATGAGACTTGCTGCAACCTCAGGTGCGGCTGGCGACGCTGGTGGCAAAGTATCCTGGGCAGTCTGCCAAGCTACTAACGTCGCCCAAGCCCCAGCATTTGCAACTGGAGCATTGTCAACTGCCCGAACCTGTGCCTCATATGGCATAGAAGGTGTTAACTCATACAAGATGGCAGACAGTTGATCGAACGGGACTCGCATGTATTGCCAGTCACCAACCGGATACTGAATTGGTTGGCCAAACAAACCGCCATTCGAGTTCAGTTGTGCGTGCGTGTATACCGCCATCTGGGCATGCGTCACAGGAAAAAGCGGAGTCGTTGCCGACCGATAGCGAATTTCATAATATGCACCATCGCTGATCGAGGTACCATCTGTGTTCAGCGGCTGTGTCCAGCGCAATTCGGTTTGCGCTTTAGTCTCGCCGTTAATAGGACTTTGATAAGTACCTTGGGAAAATGGAGTTACCCAAGTTGGCGCATCCGGGATTGTCAAGTTAGGTTGTGGCGGTGGAACCGGCAACCCAATTCCGCCGTTTGAGCCATCCCCCAGGCTCTTGTTAAAACCACTGACCACTAACGTGGTATCGCCATCTTCTGGCTGCAGGTAATCAGTTAAATCAATCCAGTTTCCTAAGCCATCCCGATAAGCAACGTGCATGCCGACACTCACCGGCCAAGTCATTTCCGTAAGGCGCAAGCTCATAGGGCTAATGCGGGCACTCCGGAAAATCCTCTCATTAGCAGGATCAACAATGTCCAAGTCTGGATCATAAACCCAAAGGTAGTCGCCTACTTCCAGGTCTCCTTTGACGTCATATTCCGAAGTAGACAGTTCCAAGGCATCGCGCGGCCGGGTGAACCTATTGAGTTGCAGTTGGGCTCGAGCGTCGGCATTAGATGGATCTGTCGCGTTCTCCTGAACCATCCGAGTAACTCGAACAGTCGCTCCATGCAAGTCTTTGTATGGGTTCAAACCCGGAAGGATATCCGCTGTGCCTGTTGATACCCCACCCGAGCCGTCATCTCCCAGTAAAACAACCCGAGTGGTAAACTCGTCCACATCTCGACTTGTCGCAAGCCGGCCGGCGTATCCCCTCATTGACAGGTCAACGCCATTAAGCCGTCTAGTAACGACGGTCTTAGGATCTGTGACAAATAGGCTCGCAGCAGGTCCGGCCATCAACCGGCCGGTTCCAAGGATTTTCCAGTCGGCCCCCATCATATCGGAAAGATAGTTCAATGCTTCGCGTTGTGTTTGCCACTGAAAAGTACCGGTGAAAGGTGGAGGTGGTCCTGGCAGATTAAAGTACGTGCCTTCAAGGATTGCGGAGCTAGCGGAAGGAACTATCAAACGAACAGAATTCTCAAAAGTCTGAGCGGTGATAGTTAGAAGACTCTCGAGAACTGCGCCCTTCCCTTCTTCATCCCCGAGCCAAAAAGCTAAGCCTGAACCGCTGAGGCCGAACGAATCATCATTCGATACCGATCGGACAACACCAACATAGCGGGCACTCGCAAGTAGACTGTCCTTAGCTACTCGAACATCAACAGGGCCAGCGTGAATGGCAATGTGTCCTAAATGTTCAATAGCATCCCAAACAGATCTGGGGGTACTTTCTTTGAGTCGTAACTCCCAAGACCCCAAAGCACGTAGCACTTCTGTCACAGCCATCAGCGTCGCACCCCCTGAATAACCTCTCCGGGCATCCCGAGGTATTGCGCATAAAGCGCGGCTGCGGTATCTCCGGCAAGTGCGCTCGAGCCGTCTAAGACGCTTCCGATCATCACGTCTAACGTTGCCGTTGCGGTTTTCTCGATCGCGCCGTTAGCAGCGTCCGCAGTATATGAACCTGCTGATGCGATAACATATCGATTCCCTGCGGCATCATTCGCATTCTCCGTAATGTACCCAGAAGTTTGCGTTCCAGCTGCGGCAGTCTGTCGAGCAACCTTGAGGTTGGTTCCGTACTCGTGCTGCAGATACAATTCGGTGAGACGACTTCCGCGACGGAGTGTGATATCGAGATGCATCCGTCCAGATGGGGAAAAAGACTTGGTAGCTCGCAACGTAATTGCTTCGAAGGTGTTCAATATGACAGTTAGGTAATCCCATGAAGTAATTGTGACATATGGGTTTCCTGACTGAACGAGGTAATGCACCGGCTGCCAAGCGCCTGTGTCCCACACCGATATCTCAAATGTGCTGCCTGCCGTCCCAGGTGCAATCTTCAAAACCCCGTTGTGAAGCTGCCAAGGTTGCGTGGCGTCTAGTGCCATTTGAATTCCGGCTCGCTCACGATCCAGATGATCAATTAAACGGCATCTGCCGAGTCGATAGCCGGCCGGAGTAATGCCCCAACGTGGGTTCACTGTCGAGCCAATTCCTCGAAAGAGGCGGATATTTCCGCCGTCTGCGTTTGGTCGATCGACAGTAGTTGGGACACTCGATCCGGCCCAATAGGCGAGTGCGCCAATCGATGGAGCATGGCTGCGCTCACCGACTGCAGAGAATGCGTTGGTTCGGGTAATTGCACCGCTCAGCCGACTCTCCATATCTATTTCAGGAGTCGATCCGATTCTTTCAATCTCGGCAGACCACCTGAACACTAACAAGTTGTCGCGCCAGTCTTCTATGTCGCCGCTGGCCGAGACAATTCGATAGAACCCATCTAGATAGGTCTTTGTGGAGAACGTAATAGATACCAATTCCCCTGCCATTGAAAGGAAGTCTTCGCGACGCTGTTGGATCTGAACTGCCAGGAGTCTCGGAATTGATTCCTGTCCGGAAAGCTGAATCGAGCGCTCTCCCCTCGATCCCATTTCTTCGCTGGCCGTGAGATCCTCTCGCAATACGAGACGGCCAACCTGAAGCGTTTGGGTAGCCATCACACGCCTTCCTTGGTAACGCCTTCAATCCCAGACTTGATTTTCTTGATTGTTTTGCGGAACTCAGTTGGATTACTTGGATCCAAATTGCCTGCGACGTTCAGCACAAGAGTCCCGATCGTGACATTAGATCCGTCGCTCGAGGCAGCCCCATCTCCGCCACGGGTGAAGCTTGCAATCGATCCTCCGGCCGGAACCGTCAACGCAGGATTGCCAGCAATGGCAACATTAGCGGCGATGTCTTCAACCGTACCTAGGACTCTAGGCTCCATCTTGTCTACACCGACGATGTAACCTTCCATGGTGAATATTCCATACTTCTCGAACACCTTGGAAGGGCTAAAGATGCTCAAAACACTCGAGAACGCATTTCCTACTGCGCTACCGATGCTTCCGATCCTATTCATAACAGCGCCGAACATAGAATTGATACCATCCAGAAGACCTTGGATGATAGCTTTTCCAGCATCCCACAACAGCCGGCCAAGATTTCCAACAGCCCTCAAAATGTTTCCTGGCAGATCGGCGAACCACTGCAGAATACTCTGGATGGCATTACTTACTGCGTTCTTGGTTTCATTGAATCCATCCCTGAATAGGCCAATAATCCTTCCAATGAGCCCGGTGATGAACCCCCAAATCGCATTCCAAGTATTGACAAAGAAGTCCCGAATGGATGTCAGCACTGAAACTATGAAATTGACTATGCTGTTCCAAGTACTTATGATAAATTCAGCGATGGACATTTGCACGCCCACCACAAAATCTCGAATAGTAGTCCAGAGACTAACGGCGAAGTCTCGTATCGCAGTCCACACCATCGTCAAGAAGGCCAGGATCTCATCCCAGTACTTGATGATGAGTAGTACTGCAATCGCAAGCGCCGCAACAATGAGCAGCCAAGGCATTGCAGCGTACAGTGCGATGAAGGCAACCCGCAGGACAGATAGCACGGCAATGAACTTCTGCACTAGCAGGATAATCTTGATTATCGCAGAGCCCGCTAGCAACAAAAGAGCGCTAATGGCAATTACCCAAACAATCACACTCTGAATTGAGGGCGGTAGCTTACTGAACCAATCTACCACACCCCCTATCATCTTAACTATCTTGTCAAGGACCGGAAGCAAAACGGTCCCGAGCTTGATGGCCGCAGTCTCTACCGTGCCTTTGAAGTTCTCAAGAGTTCCAGCAAAACTGCTCATCTGGATCTTGGCTTTTTCAGAAACCGAAAGCTGCTGGCCCATCTCCTCGCGCAGCTTTTGCATTCCAGCCGCACCCTGTTCAGAAACAATGGCACTAGCTCGGATGGCATCTGATCCAAACAGAGTTTCTAGAGTCGCCAGCTTTTGCTCTTGCGTCATCCCGCGCAGAGCCTTCTCGAGAACACCGGCAATTTCAACCATGGGCTTGATTTTGCCCGTAGCGTCAAAGAACTGATTTGCCCCGGTTTTAGTGATGATACCGAGGTCTTTCATGAGGGTGCTTTGCTTCTTGGTTGCAGGCTGCAGATTTAGCAGCATAGTCTTCAAGCTAGTTCCGGCATCTGATCCGACAATTCCACTCTTGCCCATTGCTGTAATGGCTAGAGCCATATCGTCAAAGTTCAAGCCAACTAGCTTACTTACTGCACCCGCTTGATTCATGGCCTGTGCGAAGTCGCTGACCGTCTGCTTTGTCGCGCTCGCTGAACGGCTGATGGTGTCTGCGATCTTCGGAAGGTCACTTGCCTTGAGATTAAAAGCTGTCATCGCCGTTGCGGCGATTTCACTGGCTTGCGTCAAGTCAATGCGTTCGGCAGCCGCAAGATTCACCGCTGCATCCGCTGCGCCATTCAACACATCACTTGTCGTCAAACCAGCCTTGATAAGCGCTTCCATAGCGCTCGCGGCTTCGGTTGCCGAGAACTTAGTGTCCGCTCCGAGCTGCAACGCTTTGCCCCGAAGCTTATCCATTTCTTCAGCACTAGCGTTGCCAGCTGCTCGAACACCAGCTAAGGCGTCTTCGAAGTTGGTGGCACTTCGGACAGCTAAGGCTAAGCCGGCAACGGCAGCTCCACCGACCACCGCCATACCATTAGCTAGTTTGTCAGCGGCATCAGCGGTCCGCTTCGCAGACGCATCAGTCTTTGTCGAAGACTTCTCAAGTTCCTCAACGTCTTGCTGAGCTTCTTTTGCTCCTTTTCCATCATACTTGATTGTGATTTCACCGTGTGCAGAGCCAAGGTTATAGTCAGCCATAGCTAACTCCGGTTCGCGGCCGGATCGCGGAATCTACCCTTGATCGTTGTCCCATCATTCAGCCATCTGCTCAGCACGAATCCACGGTGGATTTCTTTGCTCTTTTCGGTCTTGCCTTTCCGTTCGGCCGCTCTTAAGTCGTGCTCCAAAGAGCTACCGAATAACCAAACTGATCTATCGAAGAAGTACTTCCGTTGTTCATCCCAAGACTCGACTCCGGTTTTGGGAATTTGAATAAAGTCCGAAGGCTTACATTGGAATTGATTTGCCTGATTCCAAAGCTCCCATAGCCTCGCTGAACTCAAGACGAAACTGGGCAAGGTCGCGGGTGCCCCCGACCGCATAGTTGACTATGAAAGCCATGTCTTCTTCTGGTACCTGGTCAGCCCAAATCGTGCCGTGCGGCAGTTCTTCGCGTTCGCCCCAAGGAATCTCAACTTCTTTGCCGTTTGGTGCATCCCTAATAGGGCGAACAACTGTCGGCCTGATCACGACATAGCACATAATTTTTTGCATGACCCGAACGATTTCATCAACCGCCTGCGGATCTCTCAATACCTTTGGGTCGACACTAGGCCGCTGCGGTCGGACTTCGCCGCGTGCGCGCTTCACATGTTTCTCGGCCACTAAGTTTGAAAGAGCATCCACATTATCGATTACTCCGGCCGCCACTAGTCCCGTTGTGCCGGGTCGCCGGAGTTGTGCGAGGGTGCCGGAAGGCATGGTAACGTCTTCGATCGGTGAACCCCAACCCGCGCCGTAGGCTGGCGGAGCTGGAGGGACCTCTTTCGGCTTAGAAACCGCTTTTCTGGTAGCAGGCTTCTTGGCGGCAGAACGACTTGACTTTGGTGGAGTTGGCATCCCAAATGCTCCTAAGAACTCCGAGTATGGATGTTTAATTATGGAACAACTACTGTGACAACATTGCTGAATTGCGACTCGATACCGTCAACGACAGTCGTAACCTTGAACTCCCAAGTTCCCGTATCGAGGCCAGTCTGCGTGCTCGTGACAGTTGGCGCCGTTGCGGATGCCGGAGTGCCAGCTGCGAATGCAGCCGCACCCTTGCGTCGGTAGATGTTGTACGTATCCGCATTGGTGACTGCCGACCAAGTGAGAATGGACTGCGCAGTAGGCGAACTACCGGTAGGTGCACCAGCTGCCAAATTCATCGGTGGCGCTGGCGGGTTTCCAACTGGAGTAGTCGGAATAGTCATTGCGGTCTCGTTCTGAACAATGTCATACAGCAAATCGAAGTCTTCACTTTCGATCAGCGGCAAACCTTGCCCACTGGCGTTAGTGACAAAGTACTCGCCATCAGCGAACTCGCCTTCGATTGAGTCCGTTACCCGGCATCGGTAAACAACGCCGTGCACGTCTCCGCCGCTGTCCGATAGCATCCGGCCCTCGATCCGGAAGTAACTTCCACCCGAGCGCGCAAGCTTCCGGAGCGTCCAGCGCCGGTTCGGCGCAATGCCCTGCTCGATAACGACACCACCGGTCAGAATCTCCCAAGCAAGCAAGGAAATGCCGCCAGCCTCAAGTTCCCACTCGACAATAGCGCCCTTGCCTCGAGTGGCAACTAGTTGGTCATCACCGCGCAGTTCCGAAAACTCTTCAGTTTGCGAGAAGCTGAAGGTTTGCATATTCGGCAGGTCTACCGACGTAGTGTCAAGAATAGTTCCGGCAGCGTCGGTATACCGCGTAAGTTTCAGATCTCGCATGCCATACGGCAATGCGGTTGGAGCTGTCATCTCATTCTCCTATGCTCCCGTTACTGGGGTCCTTATAAAATTGGTTTTCAATTATTTGACCCGTCGCAATATCGAAGCGATGCAGGACTACTGCACCTTTCCCATGTCCGCAAAATCTCGAGCCGCACTTCACTTCGATAACACCTTGGCCGGGCACCACGATGATTCCGTGAAGTTTGCTCGAGCAGCGCAACTCAATCACTCGAACCGGAAATTTCCATCACGCCGGAGAACTTCCTGTGCTCTCTCATTGAGCATTTCGATCGGGATAGTCCCATTGCGTGCCATGAACAATGCCGGCTGATCCTGTACACCAGCTTCCGCCCATTCCCGCTCCGAGATTCGCCGTTCTGTTGCCGGGCCGAGGTATCGAACCTCCTTGGCAGGCTTGGGATCCTCCGGTACTTCGGCAGTAGAACCGACTACGGCTCCGGTCGCATCGTCGGCTGGCTCCGTAGACTTCGGCTTTACGTTGGACATCTAGTACTCCCTATGTAACTTCTCGACAGGCACAACGAAAACGAACCCAACGGCACAACGAGCTGTAACCGTCATCAAACAAATCCCCAGAGGCACCATTAAACGTTGCTTCAGTGAGGCTCCAGCCGTCCGATCCAGCCCGATGCTCAACGCCGGTGATTAGCTCTTGTAGCCGGGCAATAGCGGTATCTATGACCCCATAATCCCGACTTTTCTCTTTCGGCGAATGTACCCAAACGGTCACGATGTTGATGCTTCGACCAGCAATGGCACGGGGAGCCTCTTCCCAACGAACCACGATGAAGTTTCGCTCACGGCTGACAGTATCAATCGCATTAGGACCATACACATCAGACTCTTCGAATCCAAGCATGTTCAGCTGCGAGTCGTCGCCAATCAAAGTCGCGAGGGCAGCTCGAGCGGACATGATCATCCTCCCTTCGGCAAGTTGGCAAACAGCTTGGAAAGCAGCATTTTCAACTCAACAGTCGCAGCAAGCCAAGCCGGCAACACAATGGAATAACGACCAGCAAATCGGATCTCGAGCCAAATCCCGTAAGGCACACCGTGCGACAACACCATTGAGTGTGTAGTGCCTTCATGCTTAACTGCCGTGAACAAATTACTACGGGCATTTCCCGTTTGGTCAGTCCATTTAGCATTGGTACGCATATAGGCTTCGCTACGGGTTCCTTGGTACTCAAATGCTGCAGCCACTGCCTTATTGCCGCGTTCGTCCAGTCCCTTGATATTCTTGAAGATGGTGCCACTTTTCCAAGTGAAGCTCGATTGTCTACCCGCCATGGATCGGCCGCCTTCCGCGTGAGGTGATCATTGCCTTTTGCTCGTATCCATTAAACGACACAAGCGAGTCAACGATCAGCCGTTGCCCTTCCGGCGTCTCCCAGTAGTCATTCTCGACTATCACGGAATTCCATTCCCCCAGCAGCGTGTAGTCGTACTGGCGGACTATACCGGCGTCACGCGATTGCGCCGCAGAATTGGATCCTACTGGCCGTTCTTTGTGGCTCATCGGGATGAGGCGAAAGGTTTGCGGAGCCCGTGGGGCCCCGTCCACCGGCTGCACCCCTCCAGAGTCTTTCCGGACATCGGTGCGCGGAATCAAAGCTATCACAACTGGATCAGCCATAATGAACTCGTGCGTAAGTTCACGTTGAACAGCCAATTCCTCCACATCCATGGTTAAACCCTATCGATCGGCCGACAAAATGAAGCCGGTTGATTTGCTGGATCGACTGCCGCATCAGCACCTCGGTGATATGCCGCTAGCGCCACTGCGTTAGTGCTGATTTGCGAAAGCTTCCTCGAACTGCCGGATTCGGCAACGTCGGCCAAATGTGCAGTCTTTGCCATCCTAGTTTCCCAATACGACTTGGCGATTTGATGAGGACGTTGGCCCTCATCGAGAAGATCTCCAATCTTATTGTCATCCCACCCTTCTGCTTCGGCATTCGGCCCAAGCATATCTTTTACTTCGTCAATGTCTTCCTGATCAGCCATGCCCTTTCTCCCTTGCGTCGCTTAGGCATAGCTTACCGTCTCGCGAAAAAAGTAAGAGCCGATGGAGTCCGGCCTGATTTGAACTAAAGACTCCATCGGCCCGTCCTTCACTCCACTCGGAAGGGTCTTACTTGGATGCTCCCTCTTCGGAACCATCCTCTTGCGCCTCGAGCGCGTCATAAAGCATGTCCTTCAGCTCCTGCTTGGAAGCATTGGACTTGTAGGAAACACCATACTTCGGCTTGTCGAGTTCCGTCTTCAGCTGCTGAACCGTCCAAGCCTCCAGCCAGTCCGCTTCCGGATCATCGTCAGGCGGTGGCGGCCCAGCCAAGCCGACACTCGGCTGTTGCTTTTGCTGAGCTGCAGCGGGGTCTGGCGCTTCCTGCTCACGCCCGAACCTCGCGTCATTTGCAGCAACCTCAACAAGCCGACTACGGTCGATGAGATATTGCCGATCCTCATCCGACAGTTTCTTACTCAGATCAATCTGCCTACTCACCTGAACTCCCTATCAGCCGTTGCCAAGCCCACGCTCGTACTGATCTGGAATATCATAGGTACCAGGTGCCTTGAATTGCGTCACCACGGCTCCGGCCCGTTGGCGAATACCAGTTCCGAACGAACGTGAGTAAAATGAATCGACAAGCGGATAACCCTGCTGATTTCCCGGCAACAGGCGCAGCCCACGGTAAGCCGTATTCGCATGCTCCCGAAGACCAACGATGTTCTGCAGGTTTCCAGTGCCACCGGTGCCGAAAGTCAACATATATCCGGCCGGAATATAGTCCTCTTCGATGATCAGAATCCCACCATAGGACCCGATCACCTGCAGACCATTCCAAGTCGATGGCGGACGGTCTCCGATCAATCCCTGCGCATTTGGGACAATCAGAGTTGGGCTGTTCGCGCTGGGAATGAAGTCGTACAACGCAACGGCACCATTGAAGTTCGCGACACCGGCACGGAACGTACGGATTTTCGCCGCTTCGACTCGGTTGACCAAAGTCACGAATGTAGTGCCCTGCTCAATCCCATAGCCATGGTGCGAGATGTGCTCGAGCGCTGCTTCCAAGTCACCCGAGTCGACATCAACGGCACCGCTGACCAAGTAGTGCGTATGCGTGCCGTCGAATGTGCTGCTCTTGTAAGCTGGTGGAACGGTACCGTCCGCATTGTACAACGCGTATACGTTGACCATTTGGTTCTGAATATCCGCCATGCGGTTGCGATTATCGAAAATCGCTTCCATAACGCGGCGGAATACCAGACGGTTGTCGCCCTCGAGAATGGCAGTGTGCACCGCCGTAACATTGCGAGCGTCGGTGTCCCGCAAGAACATCCAAGTGTACCGAGTCGCAATGTCGTAATCCCGGAAGTCGTAACCAAGAGTTTGATAGTTCAGCGAAACCCGGACGGACCTCGGAACACCAAACTCAGTTGCGTCTTCGAAGTCGACACTGCCAACAACCGGAACCCGCTCAATCAGCTGGGTAACCGGGAACGTCAGCAGATTAACCAATGCTTGCCGACGCTCGTTAAAGATCTCCAGGGTCTGCTGATATTCTGCCCAAAGGGTGTTCAGGTCAACATTATCAGCAGTCTGCGTAACGAGCGCGTCCCGTTGGGTGTGATATCCACCCTCCGCGCCGGCAATCACGTTGAAAATTCCAAGCTCGCGAAGATCCACAAGCTCATGGCCCGGCAAAGCCTTTCGCAATACCGGGGCACGAAGGAACATATCGGGAGCCAAAACACTCTTTGCCGGACGGTCAATCGTGTAGATACTCATCACGCCCCCGTTCCGGAGAACTGGCACCGGACAATGAGTCGTGACAACTCGACCGTGAAACCGACGTATCGCATTGCAGTTGCCGTAGTCGTCAACAGTCCGTCCGCCGTGGCGGTGTCCGCATAGAGCGCCGTTCCGGCGGCGAGCGTGTCGGCACCCTTGATCTCAGCATCCACCAAGTCAACAATTTCGCCATCGGTCATGATGTCGACCATCGAGGTTGCCGAACGAGGTGCGGTCAGAATCATCACGCCGGCAAACCGTGGGAACGCTCCGCCAGCGGCGAACTTCCCGATTCGGCCAGACGTATTCAGACCGACCGCAAAGAGCTTGCTGAGGTCAGCATGCGAGTTATTCGGCACACCACCGGTGTAACCGAAGTCCGCTGCGAGGGGTGCACGGAACAACCCATCGTACGGATCAACCTTGTCATATCGGGACAATTGAGCCTCTCATATGTCAGCCGCTTTCCTGCATCCGTTGGAGAACTGGATACTTATTCATCAGACGGCTGCGGTCAGCGGTACGGTCGTCTTTCTTGGTTTTCGACCCGTTGAAGCTGGCACCAGTGCTGGTTTTGCGCTGCTTTGATTCGCCACTGTCCTCTTCGGAATCCTCTGACTTGACAGCCAGGAAGTGCGGCTTGCGCTTCTTCAGTTCCTTCAGTGCCTCTTCAACCCCGGTGATCTCCCCATCATCGTCAATGTCGATTGCAGACCGGAGCTTGCGGTCGTTGAGCACATCTTCGATATCATTCCAGTTCAACTTCAGCTGGCTGGAAGTCTTGATGATTTCCAACTCTACCAAGGTGTCCTGGAATCGAGGATGGAGTTTTTCCAGCTTTTCATTGGCTTCTGCCAGCTCGGCGCGAGCCTTCTCGACATCGCTTGCGTCGGCCAGATCGGCCTTCTTTTTGTCATCTTTGAAGGCGTTGATGGTCTTCTTGGCGTTGCGCAGTTCTGCCCTCAGCGCGCGAATGACGGAAGAGTCATCACCACCGGATTGCTTACGCTGCCTAGACTTCGACTTATCCTTTCCGGACTCGTCTTCGCCATCTTCTCTGTCCTCTTCGGACTCGTCGCCATCGCCTTCTTGATCACCATCATCCTCACCCTGATTGTCGTTGCCGTCTTCTTCGGCTCCGAACAGGGGGTAAATCTGATGTCCTGCTACCTCCCCAATGGGGGTGAGACCGATCCAACGACCGGACCCAAGTATGAGCCTCTTGCTCATGAAACTCCTCCGAACAAATCGGGCGTGATCTTGACCTGCGATCTTACCTGATGCGATCGCAGACTGCCTAACCGGCAAGTTTCGAAAGAAATTGATCGTATGACCCACGTTGGAATGCCGCGACGAAATCATCCTCGTCTACCTGCTTTGGGACTAGATAGCAAAAGCATTGCGGATGTGGCTTTGGAGGGACTTCATTGCGCGGAAAGACACCAGGGCCCCGATCAAACTTGTTTTCCGTTGCCAAGGAATCGCAAATGTCAGTCTTTGGGTGACTTCCAGATAGTGTCCATTGCATCCCTTCTACCCAGGGCTTGTCAATTATCGAAGAGATCGCGGCGGCATGGTGCGCGTTGTTCAGTTCGGTCCGAGCTAGTCGCATCGCTGCAAATGACACGCCTCCCCGCACGTCCGGTCGAATGAACTGCCGGACTTCCGCTGCGAGTTCGCGAGCTGACAGGCCACGTCCGACAGCCCGGTTGATCACACCCTGGACCCAACCTTTAGTCAAAGACTCGGTTCGATAAACCTGGTTGCTCAATGGAATTTGACGAGTAGTAAATCTACGCACCATTATCTGAACGTTGCGTTCGGACAGTGCCGTTGCTCCGTCGCGCAGTACCTGAATCTGCCCCCTAGACAAACCGGCAGCTTGGTACATCGGCAAGTCCCAATCGACACTCGAGTTCAGCGCCGCTACGGCGGCATCAATTCTGTTGGCACGTATGGTATCTCCGGCATCAGCCCAGAACCTACCAAGAGTCTTTAGCAGCTCCTGTTCCGCCCGGCGCAACTGTGCACTCCGGACGACCGCCCCGATATTGCTTCGTCCGGCTAGCCGTCGAATGTCTGAGTCAGCCGCCACTGCTGTCTTTTCCAATAGCCGCCTAATCTCGGTTTCCGACCGTTGCATTATCTGCAGGAACGGCAAGAGCCAAATTCGCCGATGTGCGCCCGATCTCCTTGGGGATGTCATCGCTCATGTCCCATTCGACTACCTCTTGCGGGGTGATGATCCAGTATCGGGTTTCCGTTGGTGCGTACTCGCGATCTATCCGGGATGGAACTCTATTCCCGCGTGGGTGCGAGTGGTAGATTCCAATGATTTCATTACCATGATTTCGATAGGCTTCGATAAGCTCGCCTTCATCCATATAGAACTTATCGACTTCTAAGACCGTGTTGGTTATGGGGAGATCCACCCAGCCTTGCAGAACAAATCCACATATTTCCAAAGGGGTTGCGTGAACTGCTCTATGCACAAGAGCACTGGCAACTTCAACCGGCATCATGTTCATTCCGATTGCTCCCCGTGTCGCAACATGTCAGAAGCTTGGATTACCAAGCCGATCGCGGTCGAATGCTTCATCTGCCCGCCTCGGAATAGCAATCCGACATCCGTGATACTGTTGCCATCCTCATCCCAGCTTTGCCCTTCAACAGCGCACACAAACTCAGTCATAACGAGTTCTGAGTCCTCAAAAACCCCGTACGCTTCCAGGCATTGCCGAATAGCCTGCTCAAGCGCCTCATCGGCCGCCTTCTGCTCCGGAGTCTTCATCGGACAATCACCTGTCCGTTGCCTCGAGCATTGTCGCTACTGCCGGCCCCAGTCTCGCCTAGCTCTTCGTTCAGCCGCTGCGCGAACGGATCTCGTGCCTGCGCTAGGAGTCGCTCCTGTGTGATGATTGGGTCGCTCGAAACCTCGCCGTGGTCGTTTTCCAGATCACCGTATCCAAGCTTCACCAGCTCACGTCGGGCTTCCTCATTCGACAGCAACGGCGGGGTACACGTTGCCAGAGCAATGATTTCATCAATCTGCGCTTTCCTATTCTTCGGCATCGGATCACCGACAACCGATACCATGCTGGCAATACTCTCCGGGTTCACGCCTTCAAAAGCCGGCAGCCACATCTTGATAAGGTCGTGGAACATCTGATCATACTTCTCGACCATGGAGCCTTCTTTTTCGCTGTTCTTTGCCAGCAACGGCGACATTTGCAGGAACAGAGAAATACCAGACTCAGCGACTTCGACGTCAACTTTTCCGGCTGCGATATCAGGCACTCCTAGGCCAAACTGCGCCTGGCCCATAATGAAGTTCATGTGGTCGATTGGCGGATCAGCAGATTGAATGCCAGGCAGCCGACCAATCTGCGACTCTTTGGCTAGCTCGAGCATCATAGCCGGGCCGATCTGCCAACGGACCACATTGCCGGCCGCGTCACGCGGTGGACCAGAGGTAGTCCAGTAAACCCCTAACCCGCCCATGGCTAGCGACAGTTCGAGATCGGACACCGATTGGTTAACGGCCCCGAAGACCGTCTCAACGCCCATGATTTCCGAGATGCCGAAGACCTTGCCAGGAATCCGATTGTTGGTTACCTGGTACACCGGCAATGCGGTAATTTCCTCTGGCAAAGTAAACAATTCCTTGTCGAAGGACTTGGGAATTCGCTTGATATCGGCAGGCTTAAGATTCCGATCATCCCACTTGTCTGGCTCGAAATGCAGCAGCTCGCTAGTAATCGTGCCGTCATCCTGCCTGCGGTACGTCTGCCTTCGTGCCAACGTTTTAGTCTTGTTTTCATCATCAGGATCGATAATGACATCTACCAAGTGGTAGCCGACCTTACGGTCAATGTTGTCCTTATCCCAGATCGGGAAAACATGGGCCGGGTCGACTTCATGAATCGAGATGCGCTCTCCGCTGCCTTCTTCACCCTTCAGAGGGTCGGCAACAATATGCCAGAATGAATCAGCCCGAATCAAGCCGTAGCGCTTTTGCGAATTGAACTTGGTGAAGAACTCTTCGCGCTTAAAGATCTTGTTGACAAGTGCCAGGATTTGATTCCGAACCTCGTCAGTCTCCGCACTCACTAGATAACCGAAGTCGACAGCCAAGAATCGGTTACAGGCTTCAATGATGCCGCGCGCCGAAGGCAGGTAAATTGGATTAGCATCACTTCCGCGTTGTTTGATCCTGAAGGTATTTGGCACATTCCAGTAGATATCCTCATAGAGGGAATACGACTGGAGTCGGTCCCGATCCTCGTCAGTAACAACGTGAGTGGGAGCCTTCGCCTTGTCATACAAGACTCGCGGTGCAGCGTACGGATCAAATACCATGTTAGCCTCGCACGTTAATCGGGTGAACGGTGGTGTGTTGCGCTTCGTCGGATGGAGTGCCAGTCGCGGCGAAGTAACGCCCTAAAGCTTCCGGGCAATGGTTGTCTTTGTCCTCAGGCTCTTCTGGATTGTTACGTTGCGATCGCTTCTCTGGATACTTCCAATCTTCAAATTCGCGAACAGTGTTCGGCACGCGACGCGAGAACATGACGGTTGCCCGGTTATCAGGGTGGTCCCAACCTAGGTGCGGCAGCCGAGGTTTCAGGGCCCGGCGAATCGCATCGATCCGATCCTTTCGCAAACCACCCGTTCCACCCGTGTGCTTTACCCTCAAAATCTGCTCGAGTTGCCGAGTGTCGCCGGGACTAGCCGGATCTGGATAGAATGTAGAAATACCAGAAGGACACAAACCGCTGTTCTGGATCTCGATCGCGAATTCGGCCGCTGTTAGGCCGGTCTTATATACCTCGTCCAACACATTGATTTCGCCCCATGGCCCTTCCTGGCAAAGCAGCCAAACGTTCGGGTTCGTAAAACCATAGTCAACACACGCAAAGGTGCGCCAGCCCGGAATGAACTCCAAGTCGGTTACATGGTATTCGGCATCGAAGCGTTTGAAGACCCGGCCCACGAAGTCGGTAAAGAGCGCGACGATTTCTTGATTGAAGGTTTCCTCAGACATATTGAAGATGAACGAGAGGATCTCTTCATCAATCTGATAGATCTTCGACAACTGCTCAAATGTCGGAAACTCGGTTTGCCTGACCAACTCGAGCACGATCTTGACATGCTCATAATCAGTCTTGCCGCCGTAAACGTACGGATTGGTCCAAGCTGGGAATCTCCAAGACGCCCAGTCAGTAATCCGTTTGTCCTGGCCAAGTCGGTATTTGTCATAGAACCAGTTCCGGCCCTCTGGCGTGCTCGTGAGCAAAGCCCAGCCCTTAAAGTCCGCGAGTGTCGGGATGATAAACTTGTCCCATACTCTTTCTTTGAGCTTTGCAGCTTCGGCAAGAATTACTCCGGACAGTCCTTCACCAACAAGCGAATCCGGATACTTCGCACTCTTCGCGTTGATCATAAACCGGCCATTGAACATTGAGATATGCATGTCGCCGGCTTCGGCGTTGTAGTAGCTGCCTGGTTTGTCGAAAGTGAAGCCGAGTCGTTTGAGATTGTTCCAAATTACCCGGAACTCTTTCTCGCTATCAGAATACTCCGGCCCGACAATCCAGAACTCTCGACGCTTGCCGATATCCTCGAGATGATGCCTCATCTGGTGTGCAAGGAAAGCTTCTGGGATTAGCTCATGTCCCCCGATGTCACTCTTCCCGAACCGACGACCAGCTGCACAGCAACGGAAGCGCGCTGAACTGGAGACAACCTTCACTTGCGCATCGTGCGGCTTCCAACCGACTTCCGGTGCGTCAAGGATATCCCACTTGTTCAGCGTTGCTGTCATGGTAGCTTATCAGTCTTCTCAAACAGGCTCCAGATCCGATTGCGCCGGTCGAACCGAACCAAATGACGTCGTCGGGTTAGCGCCGCGCGGAACTCTGCAATAAACATGATCTCGCTATGGGGCATTGATGCGGGGAAGGTATTGCCGTTTGGATTGAATATCAACAATGGTGTCACCCTTTCCCCTCCAGCTTGTCTATCCATAGCTTCCAGTCTCCTCTGGGTTCCCAGTTTGGTCCTAATGCGACTCTAACAGCGGCCTTGACGTCTTCCCGAGTCGCCCGCCCCTCGCGGTACTCCTGTAGGGCTGGTAGCACTGTGGCGCGCAACACCTGGAGGTCTTGTCCACGAGCAGCAGCCCGCGCGGCTCCGACGTACAACACGAATCCCATTAAAGCCCCGATGTCATCCACGCCAAACCTCCCAACCCGGCAAACTTGTTGGAACTATTGGTAGATCAGCACGATGCTTATAGGATTGCGTCGGATAATGATACATGTAGTGGTGATACTGTCGGGAACCTGGTGACGAAAGCAAAACAACCTTGGCATATATCACCGGCAGTCGAATACGCTGTCCGACACACGGCCCGTCTAGGACCGGCACATCTGGTCCCTTATGCCGGTTCTCTGCCCACCACTCTGTTCCTAGGTTGGCTTTCTCTTTCTCGTGCTGCAGTACCCAGTCAGGAACGCTCATCTCGACATCACCCACTCGTCATACCAGAAAGCAACAAACGGTGCATCGGCCAAATCCACGCGATATGCCAGACCATGCCGCGAAGTGCAAGCAACAATCCGGTGCCAAGATCCATCTTCGAATTGGATTTCTTCGCAATCGACAACTGCGGTTGCGTGCCGGAAACCTTCGACCCTACTCATTCACGGCCATCCCAAGCACTATGCACTACGTTGTAGTACCCAGAGAACTCCCCGGCATTCTTGCCATTCTCGTATTCAATCGGTTCAACTAATGGCAAGCAGGCGCACTCAGTAGAGTTATCATCATGCTCAAGCACATCTCGAATTGGGACAATGTGGATCTCCTGGTGCTCGTTCGGTTCAAACACTTCCCAACCGAGCTTCGTACTATCGATCCAGTCGATTCTCGTTACGTGCATGATTCCGGCCATCCGTTCCATCGCTCCCGGCCGAACCGGCAGTTCGCGCCCGGAAACGCATCGGTAAAGTCGCGAACGTCGCAGCGGCCCATCTAGCTTGTCCAATCCTCCGGCGGGTTCTCTCCCAGCAACTTTGCCCGCTGCGCGAGGGCCCGCATATCAGCTGCGCCCTTGTCAGCCCCAACTTCTTCTAGTTCGTCGGCCACCTCGTTAAGAGTTGGCACGATCTCTCGCAGCACCCAACGCCGGAACCCGTCATAGCGCTCGATGATCTTGCGTTGATTATCGATTCGCTTTTGATAAGCTTGTTGTTGCTCCAGCGCATTAGCTACGACTTTGTTCAATCGAATTGGTTCGGGCTGAGCCGACTTCAGCATTCCATCACTCACTCCGGCACCTCCTTGTATGTCTGCCAAACATCGTCCGGGTCATCAGCGACGATACCCTTCCCGGCCACGTCGCTCGCGATCACGAACAGGCCGAGGGCATCCGCACACTGGGCAAGTTTTTGTCCGTCATCAGTGCCCAGCGCGAACTCATACCCAAGAAGAATCTGGCGCAGGTTGTTAACCTGCTTGATCCAATCGGACCAGCGCTTGCCACCGTCTACCGGTCGAGCCGGAACATCCCCAAACTGATGAGAATCAGGATTGCCGGGATGCGGCTTCAGCCGGCACTGTTCGCCATCATCCGCCACAATCGGGCACCGGCCAGCCCCGGCCCGATACGCCGCCATTTGCTGATCCAACTCTTTATCAGCAAGGATCTGATGCTCGTCAATGAATATCGGTTGCTCTGCCGTGAGCGGCGCTTCTTTGCTGGCCTTCTTCTCTTTTGGCATTATTCCTCCGGATATAAGCTGGCTGGCACCGTCGCTATTAGACAATGCCAGCCAGAGACTACTTAGGACAGAGCTCAGAACTGATCCGGAGTCGTCTCCTCCGGAGCACCGGCAACCATGTTCACCCGCTCCGTCATCCCGGCCACGACATTGATCTGCATGTCGCCGGTCATAGACTGGCCGTTGGCGGTAACATCGACATGTACATTCGCAGTTCCAAGCGGCCCAACCGCAGCGCATACACAGGTGCCGTCACCATTGTCGGTAAGGTTGATGAGGTCCGTCCGATCCACGGTGTACGTTGCGGACACGTCGCTGGGCTCCTGGCCGGTCGGGTTCCCCATCTCATCCGTGAACTCGAGGGAAACGCCAACCTGCTTGTCCGCCATGAGGTCCATCGAGAGATCTACCTTTCCTATTGTGGGATACCAATTGTTTGGGCCGGGCTGGCCCTTTGCCGTACTCTCGACTGCCGCACCAATGTGCCAAAGAAGTCGAAGCCGGTGACCCTTGATGATGAGCCGTGTCTCCAGCACGGCATCTCCAAGATCAATCTTCACGATCCGACGCTACCACCAGTCAGCGAAGTACTGCCGGCAACCTGCGTGCCAGGACGCTCACCGGGTTCCGCCGTGCGCACGGCTACGCGACGTTGTGCCGGCCGACCGCGTGTGCCGGCTTCATGGACAGCGAGCACCCGCGAAGCCTCACGGTCTGCGGAAGATGGAGCATTGCGTGGAATCGGTTGTGTTGCTGGCATTTATGATTCCTTTCATCGCTTCGAAGCGAGCACAAGCCTACGCGCGCTCGCGCGACTCGAGCAACTTCAACGCTTCGACTTCTTACCAGAGGTGCGGTTTGGCAATGACTTGAAGCTCTTTGTCTTCTTCGCCCAGCGCTTGGCAATCTTCGGATGCCGTGCGAACATGAATCGCTGCTGCGCTTTGCTTTTGAATGGCATGCCAGTACCTCTCCTGTCGTCGTTTGAATTCATGACGCCAAGCGATATCAGCTTCCCAACCTGCAGTGAATTCTAAACGAACATGATCCCAGGCCGAGAATGTCACCGAAGCTTGGGAATTACTTCTTTGCTGCATAACCGTCTCGTAAAAGTCTTTCACCCCAACCTCACTCTCTACTCATCTTTCGTTTCTGGTCTCCAACTACGAATGAATTGCCGCTCTTCGGCGAGCACTTCATCCTGTTCGGACTCGACTACTTCGCCTTCTATGGTCTTTGGTTCTGGTTGGCGACGCTCACCAGCGACAATCCGCTCCAACACTATCTGGAACGGCTTATCGTGCTTGACCTCCACGACATCCGGCGTCTTTCCGCGCATGCGCTCGAACACGTACGTCGCAGCCTTCAAACGCGTACCGGGTTCTACCGACATGTCCTGGAAAATCTCTATCATGGTGTCCACAGCCTCGAGCAACGATGCCCGTAGCTTCTCGTCGGCCCTTTGGTACAACTCCTGAGCCAAGTCATCATAGAGTCGTCGCATGCCGGGGTTGAGACTGTTCTCCTTCATCAAGCGTCGCAACGCTTTTGGGTAATCGGCAGCGAGGCTCCGATCGTCGAGTGCTGTGACCGGTAACCAACCATTCAACACAGCCTCGAGCCGGTCAGCCGGCTCGTCATCAGTAGTTGTCATAGCTGTGGCTTATCACAGGTAGCAGCCAAAAACCCCAACACGACTAGCACGACGAGAATTGCCGCGAACCTCCAAACGTCCCGGTGCATCATAACTTCACGACGCGTGACATAGAAGTTTTTCAGCATATTGGCAACCTCCCGATGCGGTCCACAAAACTCGAGATCATCCTTGGCCCGATCCTGCGAGCACCTCTCTTCGCCCTTGCTGTGCCAAAGGCACTGCTTCATCGTTTGCATAGTCATTAGGGCTCCCTGATGTAATCCTCGAACGTCGCACCTTGGGACGGGTCTTCGGACCGATAACCCTTGCCCGACGCCAGCACGGCCCGATGCTCTTCCCACGGTGTTGGAACGGCCCCTTGCGAGATTGGCGGCTGTAAACCCCGGCCCCAAGAGAACTCAGTTGGGCCTTCCGGCTCCGGATCACTTGGTGCTGTCATTCTTATCATCCCATCGATTCAACGCGTCCATAAACAGCAACTCGGTTACGTTGGTGCTTCCATACTTCCCGACTGTCGCATGTGCACCAACCCTAATAGCGCACTGCATGACAATCTTCCTTGGCAGCCAACGAGATATCTGTTGCGGAACCCTCTCCTTTAGACGATTCCAAAACAGTCGCAACGTCAACATAACACCCTCCACTTCAGCCGCCTCCTATCTTACTCGGCCCCCGAACCGTTTCGAACATACAGAACAACTTGCATCAAATCCCTGTGTCTACACGCGACGGTAACCACGGTAACCGATTCCCGGCAAAAACTCTCCCGTACGAATCCTAGTTATCCCCGGATGCCTTAGTGCTAAAATATCCCTTCTTCGTGTAGTAGTTTCTCTCTAGATTCGGTTACTTCGGTTACTTTGGTTACTATATAGGCTCTGACCAGGCAAAACAGTGGTAACCAATTGAGTAACCAAGTGGCCATCGAGTAACCGAACTTCTGAGCTCCAGGCTCCCTACCAGGCCTTTAACCCTAGCAACATTGCCCCCTTCTGTAACACGAGCCTCGTTAGTAACACCTAACAAAAACCTTACAACCGGAACATGTACCCCGGATAGCCATTCGATCTTCAATATACCCCGCAGGGGTACCACGGTAACCGATTCGGAGTAACCGATCGGTTCCTGCTTTCTCAACCAACGACACCCCCATAGGTCTAGACCTTTCGCCATGAGATCCCCGTTCGCACCCGCACCTTATCCCCCTTGATGCTTTTCAACTCTCGACCATATCCCCGGCCAGTTAGCTCGCGCCCGAACTTGTTCGCTGACCAATCACCCTTGACCCGATTGTCGTCCATATACAGCAGCCAGCGTTCCCAGAGGTCTTCAGCCTTCACCCAACCGCGAGGATTTTCCACCACTGTCTCATTGAGAAACACGTCCAGTTCCGACAGCTCCGCGTGCATCATCTGCGTTGCCCGAACAACCGCGTCGGGTTTCTTCCCTAACCCGGACACCCGATACCGCCCCCAGCCCCGTACCGCCCAGGCGAGCACGGCGGAACGACACGCAGCGGACGTGCGCAACGCAGCGGAGAGCGCATGATCTTCGTCAGCCTGCGCTATCATGACATTAAACGGGACCTGCACTAGTCGTCGCCGCAACGCGAGGTCTGCCCCGTGGATCTGCGGCATGGTGTTCGTGGCTACTATCGGGACGAATGAGGGAATCCGTTCCACAAACATATTGGAATACAGCAGGCGAGCTTTAATGGGATCATTGCCAGTAAGCCGTTTAATCTGATCACCGTGCAGGTACCACTCGGCCGAGGCTTCCGACGCGGTCAGCATCCGCTTCGTGAGACCGTTAACAAGATCGGCACGGGGCTTCTCGTCTTGGTTATCCCGAAACAGCGACAGATTCATCGTTCCAGCATATTCACCTAGCGCGGTCGTCAGCGAGTTAATGAACGTCGACTTCCCAGTCGAGGTCAAGCCGACAAGGAATACCATGATGCGCTCGGGATTTCCGCCAGTGAGGCAGTACCCCATAAGCTGTTGCACCCAGGACCGAACTTCGGCATCTGGCAAGAACCGTTTGAGGTAAGCTTCCCATTCCGGAGCGCGAGCCTTGGGGTTATATATGGTACCGGTCGTTTGACTACAGAAGTCATTGCGATCAGCGTCCCGAAAGGACACGCCTTCTTTCAGGTCTAGTACGAGGGTGCCGTTCGGACAGGCCACGAGTCGAGTGTCTGCATCAAATTGTTCCGGAGTCTTCTCAGCACGGGTTTGGGCTTGCGCGACGCGACTCATGTTTATCAGCCCGCTAAACGATGAAGACACCTTCGCCTGCTTTTGCAGCGCGGCGATTCGACCAGCGAGGTCCCCACCCACATCATCCTTAACCGATGAGCCGCGCGCTAAGAGCCGTTCGTTGTATTCCTCGGCAAGTTCCCGCTGCCTGCGGCCGACTAGTTGGGCAGCCTGCACAATCCGCCCTCCGGCGAGATCTAGCTGCCAACAGCCGTCCTTAGGAGACCAAAAGGTCCAAGCCTTCTGTCCGGGGATGTAGTGCGCCGCTCCGTCGAGGATATCCAGCAGGTGTTCAGCATTCCCGCTATCGTCCATCGGATACTTATCTGGCGACTTTGCCCGTCCAAGTTTGCCGCGTCGCCGCAGGCTCGGACTTTCGTCTTCCTGGACTTGGACCCCGAGCTTTTCGCCCCAAGTAAACGAGGATTCCGCGCAGGCACATTCAGCCTCAAGCGTAGATTCCCTAGATTCCAACGAGGCCATCATGACCCGAACCGCACCGTCGCGGGTTCGGTTGAACTCGGCGCTTGCTTCGCGTTCGCTCCGTCGTCCTTTTCGGCCCGGCTGCATCACTTCGACATAGAACGCTTCGCGTATCAACTTCAGTGCACGTCGCACGCCAACGTGTCCTTCGGACGCTAGGGACACTATCGAATACATTCGAGAGTTCAACGCGTCATGCGCCCCACCCACGGCTATCTCGTCAATCGCGCGCTGCGTTTCCTTCGCCATAAGCCGGCACATTTCGCCGCTAGGCCGTGCCTTTAACCAGTCGAGCAGATCCTGACGAGTCGCATTCTCGTCGGCTTCTAACTTGTGCCAGACTCTGCCGCCCGACAACGCGTCTATCCATTCGACCGGCAAATCCGGGAGATCTGCGATCTTCGGCAGCTCATGCTCCACCGTAACCGGGGGATTGCCGTTTAGCGCAGCTTTGGGAGGATACCAACGGTATACCGCACGGGTGTCCGGATGGATCGAGGGATAGGCAACTGCATACCGGTGGCGATGCTGCACAATTTGGACATCTGGAATCGGCTCGCCGCTCCAATGTAGCCCAGGAGGCACGCGGAAGAAGCGGATCCCAGATACCCCGTCGTTCCGAGCTGTTAATGTCCAGGTTGGTGGCAACGGGCCGAGATCAGCCTGCAGTTCGGCAAACGAGGCACGGCCAACCTTGTCGTCGTAAGCGTCAACATCTATCCCAATTACATTATCAGGAACTCGCAGAGCGATATTGCCGCGCTTCTCATATTCCCGAAGCCAGCGCTCGATGAGCTCTTTACCGGGTGCTTCATACTTTCCAGTAGTTCCACTTGGCGGGCTTTTCTTCTTTCGGATCGGCAGCGGCAACGGATACCAGCCAGCCTGAAAGTACAGCACTGCAAATGAAAACCAAGGCTGCCTACTACGCAATTCAGCCGGGCTATCGTTGGCTGTCTTAATCCGTCGCCGAACCATGACCCTCCCTTGCTATACTAGAGTTACCGTTCGCACCTCCGGCGAACAGCGGGGCCCCGGATCGCACGTACCTGCGTACAGAGTTCGAACCGGGGCCCTAATTCTAACTGCCGGTTTCGGTCTTCTTCGGCCCGAATTCGGCTCCAGGTCCAAATAGATATGGCCAGCAGCGTTGCCGAAGCCAAGCAGTTTTCTTACATTCCTGCAGCCAAGTTAGGGCATGTCGGTCAGCATCTCGCGCGTGCTCGAGTCCACCCGTCCTTTGATAAAAACCCCAACTCTTCAACCGTTCGTCGGTAACCGTGTTCATAGCTTCAGCTCCGAGTTGCTTGAAGACCCGACTCGAGAACCCGCCAATAAAAGCTGCATACTCCAGCTTGGCAGTAATCCGAACCGGCGAAAGCAACTCCCGTGAGGCAAGCAGCTTCCGCAGAATGAAATCTTCAATCAAGATGCAGCATCCGGGCCATTGGTCAATAAGTCCGACAAGCGCCACAACTTGTTCGTCTTCATCCCCACCGATTTCGCCATGCGACCAATGCTCGATATTGTTCAGAATTCGAACACTTGGAATAGCAAGCGCTTCAGGATGCACGTTTATTACGCTCCATCCAGTAGTCCCGCCAGGGTCGATTGCGACCACGACGGGACTGTCTACCGGTGGGTCCGGGCGTTTCTTACCCATCGACGGCTACTGGCCAAATACGGACTTCACCACCACGCAAGCCGGCATGATAACGAGCCGTATGTCCAATATCCAAGCCGCACGCGTAGATGTTCCCGTCCATCTCAACACGTTCCTGACAAAGGACGCGAGACTCGTCGCGTTGGATAAACTCCCGGATGATATCGTCGCGCCGTTGCTGCTGGAATCGAACTCCGGCCAGTTGTTCACGTGATAGGCCGCTTTCTGCCCGCACTGACGAGACGAGTTCGAGCAGGGTTTTCGCCGAGTGCAGTTGGTTGTTCATGCGGCATTGCTTCATCGCGTAGCTCACCATGTCGATTTGCCGACCGGTCATCCAATCAGGCCACTCGATGGTATCACTTTCGCCGCTGTGGTTAGTGTGCTCCGTGTAGGTTGCCATTTGCTATCTTCCTCCATAGGTATTCCAACTCTGCTTGGGCATGCGAGAGGGCATGCGAAAGGTAGTACAACTGGGCTTCTGCCAAGTCTGTAAAAGTATCCCAACGCTCCTGGCAGCTACCACAGAATAACGCGATGTTCCCATCGATCCAAGGGGCTAAGCCATTGAACCGATGTCGGTATCGCTCGAGGTATGAGCCGTCCGGAAAAGTAAGCAGTCTGATGTTATCGACCGAAACGCTCGAGTCCTCCATGCCGCACCTCCGACAGTCGCATTAGGACTAATTATATGTTACAGCTTGTCTTCGGGCGCTGTCTCTACTTGTAGGGCTCGCCGCAGCGAGACTGGTGGTTTCTGCCGGCGCTCTATAAATAGCTTCCCCAAAGCAGCCGCCAATGCCGGCCATTGAATTGACAATTGCTCGAGCTTGGCACGTCCACGCTCACTCTTTTCAGAAAACTCCAGAAGGGCTAACACAGCCGGACGCGTGCTCTTCGGTTCATCATGATTTATGAGGCCGCGATTCAGAGTGCGGCCACCGTGTTGATAGGGCCGAGTACGGTTGTATGCCATCTTTTCTTGGTAGGCGCGAAACAAATCGATGCCATACAAGTCGCACATATCCAACAGCCGAATCAGCACATCCGCGAGTTCGTTGTCTACGCCGGTCGGCTTCATGACAGGGGGATCACTGTCCGGCACCGGAACGAAGTGCTGCTGAAAATCGCCGTGGTCCCGGAACGCCTCGAGCGCTTCGGATACCTCACTGTGCAGCAGCGCGATGTAATCCCCAAAGGTATTATCTCCGGTCCGCCAGCCTTTCGCCAAAACGTTTTTGCGGACCTCTTGCATCATCTCCCAAATTACTGACTTTCCATGTGCCCCTAGGTAGTTGCCCATGCTACTGCCTCCCCATTGGTAGAAGTTGGATTCTCCGATTCATGCCAAAACAACATTCTCCACATTTTCACCTCGGTTTGCATAGCCGGTCTTACGCCATGCTCGACCATCTTCCCGTTGACAAATCTGACGAAAACAACATGCTCGCTAAGGTCATTGACAAAGAACCCAAGCTTGCGTGCTACCGCCTCGCGGATCTCCTGCCCGGATCTAGCTGCCATCGATTCTCTCCCATTCTAGTAATATCAATGCGGTTGCACGGGCGAGTTCAGCTTTCCGATTCGGACCGACATGTGGATTATCCCAAGGCCATCGATCCGGATCGACGAGTAACAATGAAGCCGCTGCTTCAGGTAGCTGGCCCGGCTTGCTCCGGGTGATTAGCCCTCTCTCCGCTGCGGCTGTTCTTAATGCAGACTCAAACATCGGATGCATCAGACCCTCCTGGTAGCTTAGGCAGCGTCGAATGGACCGATATTCGTAGCTGAGCCTTTGCTTTAGTCGGTTGATCCCCAGCTTGACTAGCACGCTTTCCTTTCTTCCACTTGAGATACCAACGCATAAATACTGGCCCGGTAACAACCCAAGAAATTACCCAACCTATATCCCCGGTTATCAAACCGTATACCCCATTGACAGTTTGCACCAAGAGTCCTAAAAGAAACCCCAACTCTTTTTGTCTACCACACAACTCGACGCTTAGAGCCACCATCAATGGGATCGCTATCGACAGCGCTAGGCTGATGTTCACTTTTCATTTCTCCATCAACCCCAGGACATTGCCGGTAACTTGCCAGTATTACAGACTTCAGCTGAAACAGTTGCATACCGCATTTACATTCATACGCATAGATACCTTCCGTTACCTCTATCCGATACATCTTATGCGGTACAAAGGGCCGTTGCGCAGCCGCCCTCGCCGTAGCTTTCTCCCGCAGCCAGGCACCGACCGGCCGAGACATTAGCGCCGCAGCTTCCGGTACATCCACCAGACAACCACTAAAGATGCCATTACCCCGATTACCGCCCCTAGCGGCATGCCGATTAACACTGATTCGAAGTCAATCTGCCTAGCAGTTTTCATCTGGCAGCTCCGGCATCAAGCAGCCATTCGGCCGGTTGGATAGATCCGATGAACACTGGGGTACTCTGCTCGTTTCGAACTACGGATTGAGCCCCGACTCCCGTTACGATGGGACTCCCTTCGACAACATCATAATCCTGAATCCAAGCCGCAGACTGCCGACCGATCTCGTGATTGGCATTCACGCGGCTTCGAATCGAACATTTCCGATCGAACTCCGCCATGAACTCACACTTTCCGGTTTGATAGCAAATTGGCCGGAATAGATCTGCAATCTTGTCGGCCATGTGCACTGGCAGCACTTCAGTAACGGTTTCAGGATACCTGTTGCGGAAGTTCAACGGAGTCCCAATGCCCGGTTTGGCGGCCTTCCGCAAGGCTTCCGCGAGGCGCGAGAACACCAGCCTCCATTCGAACTGCGCTTGGGTACAGAGACGATTGCCGGCATGCTCGAGCAAAGCGCGGAGATCGGTTGAATAGTGCAATCGCGTCAACGTGTTGTGCGGCAGCAATCCGCGCGCATCCTCGGCCGGCATCCCATCATCGATCAGTGCCAAGTAGTCGTCACGCAATCGCTCGACCTTGAGATCCCATCGGTATCGCGCCTTTTCCAAGTCGGACAACAGCTTTTGATTCAGCCGCTCTTCCCATTCAATCCAAGAGGGATGAAATGATCGAGGGTAATTAACCGATACATTTTCAGGCACGGGCTCATATCGAATGAGCATTCCGTACTTTTCCACGATCTCCGCGCGGATCTTGAACATGATGCCCGTAGTACCTGCCAGATGGGCCGGTACAGCAACTGGAAGATCTTCCTTGACAGCGAACCGAAGCGACTCTTGCGCGTAGACGGCAGTGCGTTGCCGTACCATCTGATGGGTGAAGGCGCGGGTTACCCCCTCAATCATGAAGTGGAACTTGACGAACTCCAGAGGGGCTTTTAGATGGGTCTTCTGGACTTGCTCAAAAAACTCGAGCCGTTCGTCGTCGGTAACATCCGAAAGGGATCGAACTACTTCGCCCTTGTAGATCTTGCACGCCGAGGCAATTGCCCCGAGCGGATCCGGAGTCATCCAAAGCAGATAAACTTTCGGACCTTCCTCGGGATTGATTGGCTCTGCGCGATACATCGCCGAATCAGACCACTTCTGAATTTCCGTACTCACTTCTCCTCTTTTCTTTTGGTGTCAACGGGCGGCAACGGAATGCGACCGAGTTCGTAATAAACCCCTAAACCACACATCACAGCTACCCGGTGTTCGAGGCTCGCACCTTGCGAAAGTTCCCAATCACCTAGCATGTATACCGCTTGGCAAGATCCAAGCATGAAGAGCAGGTCGCCTCGAATCCAACAAGCCGAACTGTGTCCGTAGTCGAAGTTGTATCCATTTGGACAGGGATCTTCGTCATGTTGATAAGGACCGATAGACTGCGGGATAACCGGAGTGTGCCCAGCATTCTGGACGCTCAACGCAGCGTTTTGGAACGCCTTGATATTCCGATCGACCTTGCCGCTGATCGGCCCGGCTATGTACACCAGCATTCCCGGTCCTCTAACTATGCGAATTCCATCGTCGGAAACTTCAAGATATGTTTCCATCATTCCTCTTCAGATAGTTCGAGGCTGCGACTATTAGGAGATTACGCTGCCCATGGCTCATATATTCCCAAGACCAAACTTCATATCCTTTCGGCGCGTGTCCGTTTTTAAAAGCCGCATAGACCTCGTCGTGGTATTCCTTTGCCAACAGGTACGCCAGACCGTGACTAGCGCACATGTCGTTGATTGAGTCTGCCGGACATATGCAGTTCTCTGCTAAGCGCACGCTCTTCGGCACAGTGCTGGACCGGTCTTCATTGCGTTCACCCACGGACCTACCTCCATCTTGTCATCGAGTCGAGTATTTCCAGCCCACATCTTTGCTTCGATTACCCAGCAGATTCCTTTGGCTAGCAACCCGATACCGAGGTCTTGCACCCATTCACCAAGGGTCTGTCTTCTGTGCTTTCCTCGGTACTCCTTGTCTTGATACCAATTGGATATCGCTTTCCGGGCTTTCGTACAACCGACCGCGAGCGCCCGGAGTGCTGCTGCGCGTTGTTCGGCCTGCCTGCGAAGTAGCCGTTCCCGTTTTCCATATGGGCGCTTAATCCTCGTCATAATCTTTGTCATCCTCGTCTTCGTCTGGATCGATGATTAGCATTCTCTTGACTTGGACCGAATTGCCGAAGCCTTTCTTCTTCTGGCCAATGATCAATAGGATGTCATGATTTGTCCGGAGTTGCTCGAGTCCATCGGCAAACTTAGGGAAGTCAAAACGGTTGAAACGCAAGTAGACTTCCTCGTCGAAGTCGTCATAACCATGTATCGTCGCCCACTTGCGCTTCTCCGGGTTCTTGATGCCTTTGATGATTTCGGCTTCGGTCTTGCCGAACCGGGCTCTCTGGTCCTCAATCAAGTCCTTATACTCTACCAGTTTCGCAACACCGATCCAGACCACGCGTCGATCATCATCCAGCTCTACCATCTGATCGCTGTTATGCGTCGGACGCGGAAGGCCGCGCCAGAACCCAACTTGAGCTTGGAGCTGCGCCCGGAACTCCCGGAGTACCTTGCCGACGAGATCTAGGCCGAACGGATCCTCATCTTCGGCGAACTCTCGAATCCTGTCCATGGTCTTGCTGCCAATACCTTTGACAGCCGTAAAGTCGTCCCAATCTACTGGAGCGTTCGGCGCGAACTCTTCGCGCCACCAGAGCATTGATTCCGCTGTGCGTGGACCGACACCAGGAACCTGCTCAAACCCTGCCAAAATCGCATTCTCTTCTGGTCGTGGTTCCCACGTATTCGAACTCAGACTTGGATCAGGTGGTAGGATCTTAATCCCATGTTTCTGCGCATCCCGGAGCAGACGGGGCCCCTTTTCTTTCCACTTGCCCCCATCGACTTTCCGCAGCGATGCCGTATAGAACGCCAAAGTGTGGTGCTGCTTTATCCACATATTCCAAAAAGACAGCATGGAGTAGCTGACACTGTGCGCGATGTTGAACGAGTAGGTAGCGGATGTAACAAGGAACTTCCAGATCTTTACCGCAAGCGCTTCGTTGATCCCATGCAATCGTTCGGCACCTTCGATGAATGCGTCCAGCATTTGATTGAAGGAAGCCTCTCCAAGTTTTTGGGAGATAATCTTGCGAATGTCAGCGACTTTGGTTACTGGGAATCCACCAATTTCGCGGATGATAGAGAGTACCTGTTCTTGGTAAACAATCTGGCCTTTGGTCTCTTGTGTCACCCGGTCTACCAAAGGATGGAGACGCTCAACTTCCGCTGTAGCATGCTTTACATTGACATAACGAGTCTTCGTGCCGGAGAACAGCGGGCCAGGTCGACTCAGGGCGTTAATGTCGGCTAGCTCCATAAAGTTATCAGGTTTAACCTCGCGACATACAAGCCGGGTCGCTCGACCCTCGAACTGAAAGACCCCCACAACGTCATTGTCCTTAAAGCCCTGCATCGTCTTCGGGTCATCCAACGGAACGCGATACAGATCCTCAAGCTTCATTCCGATCAACGACAGGGCAATGTTGATCATCCCCATGTTCGACAGCCCAAGGAAGTCAGCCTTCAACATGCCGAGGTAAGCTGCATCTTTCTTGTCATAGGCAATGACAGATGTGCGCTCACCATTCGCCTTCTCTCGTTCATAAACTGCGCAAGTGTCGGTGATGGGAGTGTTTGAAATTACAATGCCAGCTGCGTGCACTGAAAAGCCAGACATGTTGCCCTCGAGCCGAGTCGCGTAATTCAACTCGGGGTATTGCTCGAACAGTGCCTTGGCAGCGGGAAACATTTCAACCGTATCGGCAAGCGTCGAGTCTAGGCGAGAGTCACCACCAGAGCGTTCAATTATCAAAGCGTTGACTTGTTCGGCTACTGCCTTCGGAACCCGCCAAACGCGTGCCACGTCCTTGATAGAGTTCTTGCCTCGATAGTGAACGAAGTTACCAAGGCTACCAACGTGATCAGCGCCAAAGATTCGCTTGGCCTCATTCCAAACTTCTCCGCGACGGTCATCAGCAAAGTCGAGATCAACGTCCGGCAGGTCTTCTCGAGTAGCGTCGATAAAGCGCTCGAACAGCATGGTGGGAAACTGCATTGGATCGACTTCGGTAATGCGGAGCAAGTAGCAGGCTAGCGAGGCAGCCGCGCTGCCTCGTGCCGGCCCAACCGCGATCCCGCGATCCTTTGCCCAGCGAACGAGATAAGACAACATCAGGAAGTAATCCGAGTAGTCCTTAAGAATAATGAGATCCATCTCATACTTGAGACGCTCGTGATAGTCAGACTCTCGAGCCCGCAGTGCGGCATTCTCTTTCCAGCGATACCGCCAACCCTCGCGGAGCCAGTCCCAAATCATTTCCTTAGTGCTAAGGTATTTCGGATCGACCGGGAACCGGATTCGCTCATTCTGCGGCAGCACCACGCTGCAGCGTTTGGCTATTTCGGCAGTAGACTGAATGGCTTGCTGCGCTTGCTTCCGCGTTAGGCCGGTCGCGATCAGACGATCGACAATCATTCGGTCTGAGGTTGGCAGCGTTAGCCTAATGTCATATTCCCAAGTCGCTTCTTGCGCTTCTACTGAACCCGTCCCTCGGCCGGCTGCGTGCAAAATTTTCTGCATCTCATTGTCGTCCGGCATCGGATAATGCACATCTGCCGTGGCCACGAGGGGGACACCGGTCCGTCGACTAATTTCGGCAAAGATCGGGTTGAGGGTGCGAGTTCGCTGCAGCTCCGGGAATTGTTGGCACTCCAAGTAGTAACCATCACCAAATAGATCTTTGAATTTCCGAACTACTCGCTCAGCATCGTCAATTTCCCAACGGCTAGCCGTTTCTCGCTTCGGGCCATTCGACTTGCCACCGAGAAGCGTGCAACTCAAAAGCGAATCCGCACAGCCACTAAGCACGATTAATCCGGCTGCATGATCCCGAAGCATCGGTCCATCGACAGTCGGCCAGTAGTAAAAGCCTTCAGCCCAGGCGCGGGATACCAGCCTATTCAGATTCTGATATCCCGCTTGCGTCTCGGCTAATGCAGTCAAATGCCACTTAGCCTGAATCCTTTCGGCTGCGGTATAAAGCTCGCATCCGAATATCGGCTTTATCCCAACCTGCTCCGCTGCTTGCTCTAGCTTCACATGTGACGAAACATTGCCGTGCTCAGTAAGGGCAAGCGCAGACATGCCGAGATCGGCCGCTCGCTGAGCATGGGCGACCGGCATCCCAAACCCGTCCCGATACGAGAAGGTAGAGTGATGGTGCAGCGAAACAAACTTCAAGGCAGCCTCACATCCCCTTAACCGAGATGGTGCCAAAATCTGGACGCGGGTCCTCCTCAGGTAATAACTCGGTGAGCGTGACGGCCGACCTTATCACCGTTTGGCCTTTTAATCCAATACCCCTCTTGATGCCAGATGGAGGCACAAACCAGCGAGCCATGTCCGCCTCACATTCTGCGTGGGTCGGGTAGGAGTACTCGAGAATGCGAATCACACGTACAGTCATCGACGGATATCCTCAAACGTAGCTTGAACTCCGGTTATCAACGGATTAGAAAGCAACTTCCAAAGTAGTTGCATTGCTGACTCCATGTCCATCTCACCGACGTAAACGCGTTCACCAACGGCCCGGAACTCAGATCCAATTAATTCCGCCAGGGTTGGTGAAAGCACAGGAATTCCCATACCCTCAGGTAACTTCGACTGAACATCAAATGTCACTTGCATTAATCCCACCGATCGAAACTTTGCAGCGGCTTCGGCTGCTCATACTTGGAGCAGCCAAGATGGTACTCTGGCTTTAAGCCGTCACACTCCGAGCATACGCCCATAACCCAACACCAAAACTTTCTGAAAAACTCCCACATAGGTCTAGACCTTTCAACACGTTTGCCCGGTCGGGCAGTCGGCATCAGACAGGATGCTGCTGCTAGCTAGCGCCAAAGCAATTGCGAGTAGAAACGCAATTGCAAAGGCTATCAATATTCTCATCAAGCAAATCGTCTCTCGTCGTTACGGACCTTATCTGCGATTTCTGTGTCGAGATCAATGCCGAACTTTGCACAGAAATTGTACAACGCGAGTGCGACATCAGCAGCTTCTCTACGCAGCTTGCGCGGAGCGGGGTTATTCTTGCAATGGATATCGATCCGATTCAATTCTTTTCCGAGTTCGCCAACCTCCTCTACTAACTTCGTGAACTGCATATAGGTAGTTGGGTACCTGTCGCGTCCATGCTTCCGAATTTGTTCGGCAGCCCATTCAGCGTTTGTTCGCTTTGGGTCGTCTTCTGCTTCGCCCCATTCGTCGAAATCGCCATGCGGCATCATGACTTTGCCCCAGACAGCGGGATTACCGCGCCGTTGAGGAATTCCGGTCCATCCAGAACAGCCTTCATAAGCTGTGCCACCTCTTCCATGGTGCAGCGACGACCGGCCGGCACCATGGAAAGTTCATACTTGCGTGCTTCAGCTTCTGTCCAACCTCGCATAGACGGAATAACCGCGTCTAGGTAGTTCGTCATCGGCGTGTCTTCGACCACGCCAGGCGATATCCCGTTTACCCGCCAGCCGTGTCCGGCAACCTCCCGCGCCGCGCAGCGGACGGCATGCGCTAACGCAGCCTTGCTCGAGCAGTAGGAGATGCTTCCGCGCATCGCGACGGTTGCGGCGTCCGAAACAATGGCCACCACCGAACATGGTTCATAGGTCCGATTAAAGCGTATCAAGCAATCCATCAGGTTGATAAACCCGATGACATTGACAGAGAAGATCTGTCGGACATCATCGATGTCGATATTTCCCAACATTGCCGGCATGTTGGCCCCAGCACAGTAAACAACTCGGTTGATGTGCATAATGGGGTCGACGCGCAGCGACTTGACGAACCAGTTACTGAAGTCGGCTTCATTAGTTACGTCTAGCTGGTCAATACTTGGAACCCACCAGGTCCCGTCGATATCACCATCGATGCCTTTGTCCATCTCCACAAACCGCTTGCCGATTCCGGCATGTCCCCCAATAACCAGAGTAGTCATTGAATTTCTCCCTCGATTAGTTTAATAGCCGCTTGCATGTGCTTAAGCAAAAAGGGCAAGTCTTCCCTTGAAATGTACATAGTGCCGAAGACCGTGGTGATAGCCTTCAGACGTTGGTTGCGTTCTCGTATCGGTTATATCCACCGACATGGCGGCAACTTCAGTATTCGCGTTCCATCTGTCCTGCCAATACATCTGAGCGAACTGTTGCGTCCAGTTATCAGGAGTCTTCGTCATCGTCCACCTCAGACTTCTTCTCATCAAGAAACAGCAGAGACAGCAAGAGGTGTGCAATCATGTCTTCGGCAACTTCCTCGGCCGACTCACTGTGCAATTCCTTGTCATCCCACCAAGCCCTCTTCAGCTTAACGAACTTACGATTGATATCGGCGAACTGCCCTTTAAGGCCAAGGGTTTGGGCGTTCTCTCCGTAGTCCTTCGACTTCTCCAAATATCGCCTAACCACGCGCGGAAGAATGATCTCGATAATCCGGCGAGCCTGGCCATGCGGATAGCCGTGCGGATGCTCTTCACCGAACAATGCGGCCAGCATGTGTCGCTTATGCACCTTGAACGACTGGACCTTAAAGCCGCTTCCGATTCTGCTGGCTTTTAGTTCGCCTACGTCCTGGGTGAATATGGGATCTGGAATCCGAGAAGGTGTGAGGGTAAAGCCGGCTGCCTGCAACTCCTCTGCGATCTGGGCAGACAAGGGAATCCCCATCTTCCGATGGTCGATTGCCTTCTGCACCAACTTATTTATGGCGTATTGATCCTGAAACTTTACTGCCGGATCTATCTCGACGACCCGATAGCCATTATCCCTCAGGGAATCAAGAAAGTGCGACCCAACCTGATGCCAAGAGCTAGGTGACCCGTCAGCTGAACCTTCCCACTCGTTGTACGCCTGCGCCAGAACCTCAACACTGCTCATTGCTTTCTCCTCCATATTTCTAGCTCCTGTTCTAGTAATTTCCAAGCCTGTTGCATGTCCCAGACTCGCGGATACACATCCTGGTACCGGTTGTACGGCTGATCTCGCAGGTAAGTCGGATCAATCCCGAGCGATACCGCCTGTTCGCACAACTCATTCAAATCATCAAGCAGAAAGACAATGCGTTCTACGTCCACTTGTTTAACCAGGTCGCGGTATTTGTGCTCGCCGAATAACACCGCGTCCCACTGAATGCCGTTTCGTCGCAACCAATGCCGTGTGTCGGGGTCAATGTTGTCAAGTCGCAAGTAGGGTCGAGTAGTACAAATCCAAACATCGCAGCCGGCTTGTCTTGCTTTCACTGTGAGTTCTCGAGCGCCGTCATAGGCTGGCATTGATCGCTTCAGTCCACCCTGTCGATAGGCGAGTTTACATTCGCGGTAGGTGCGCTTACTCATATGCAGATGCCGATGCAGCGGTTCGCCTGGATTAATCGCGCTCGCAGCCGGCATTGCCCTGCCAGTCCATTCCTCCGCAAACTTAATGAAGTGACCGTGGTAATTGCCAAGCGTCCCATCTATGTCAAGAGCTACAATGGGATTACGGCCGTTCGAAGAGCGCACCTTGCACCCCGCTGGCTAGGTATGCTTCAACCTCTTCAAATGCATGATGGGCCAAGACACCCTTCTTCCACTTCCCATACCTCCCGAGCCGCTGCCAGCGGGGGAAACACGTGCACGTAGTAGAGAGTGGCTTAGTGACGCTCGCGAGATTCATCAGCGGTGGCCGTCGTCCGTGTGCTGGCCACTCACACGTCGTATGCCCGAAAATCCGCGCTGCGCGGTACCAGCCAACATCCGAAGTCCCATTATACTCCAACGTAAAGTCTGGCGTAGGAATCGGACACATGATACCTAGTTCCGGTGCATCGCCTATTGCGAAGATCTGTTGCGACTCCCAGTTGTGACTCTGCTCTCCCATCCCGGTCGCACACAATTGCCGGAGCGGAATAGTCGAGAAATGGAAATCATAGTCCGTCAAGGAGTGGTCATAAAAGTACGAAGCCGATTCCCGCATCAGATGCAACGGCTCGATCAGCGGGGAATACTTTTCCCAAAGCCAGTCATAAGCTTGTCGAATATTCCAAGCCAAATGCGGATTGCCAAGAACAGTTGGTGATACGGGCCCGGTGGAAGAATCGCCATAGACCTTCTTGCGGTAATCCTCGGCCGTCCCGGTGAGCCGAACAGTAATCTCATGCGGAACTCCGCATGGTACGCCTGGGATGTCCCGATGCAGGTACTGAGCACCGTACATAGTAGACTTCATGGCACCGGAAGAGAATATGACAACTTCCAAACCAGCCCGAACTCCAGCATGCGCAGCGAGCAGCCCGGCCGGTCCAGCCCCCAGCACCATCACTTTAGCCATTGTCGTCTTTCTCCTCATCTGGAGCAAAGGGATTTCTCAGCTGATCTAGCTCTTGCGTTAAGGCAATACGTATCCGTTTTGTGGCCGAGTCAAGAAGTGTTATGGCCTCTTGTAATCTCCTAGTTTTGTTCATGCTGTCAACGTTGGGTCCTCCTGTTCGAATCTCCAGACTCTCAGTTTCTTCAGAAGTGCTAATGGTGATATCACCATACATTAATGCAATCTGAATTTTAGCCATTACTCATCATCCAAGTCGATAATCTCGTTTCGGTGCTGATCGAAGCGGAGCCATTCTGGCAATTGTCGCTCGCCTTGTTCGAGCAGTTTCTGTTCATTTCTAGAGATCCGCAGCCGGTAGGAATCTGGATCAGCCTCCAGAATCTGCGGCCAAATAATGGGCATACTTTCTGGAGTATTCGGCCATTGATGCGCGTAGTGTTGCGGCTTTCGTCGAATAAGATAGGACCGATGGCTGCGATGAACGTTAAGATCACCCATCCAAGGCGGACTTACCAAATCGTGCGGAAAGCCATCGAGCAGTTCGTGGATCTCGAACGCTAACCGGTCCTTATTCCCGCGCTCGGACCAAACGTTGCACGCAGACATCCCATACACGCCTAGTGCGTACTCGTGACCCTGCCACATTCGTACCGACCAAAGAGCCGGATTGTCATTTGGTAGATCCGAAGTTCCCCCGAGCAATGTCTTGAGCAGATTAAATGCGTCTTGGCGTTGCTTGCCAAGGCGTGCATCATCCAAAGTTCGCAATGATTTGAAAAACCCTATCATTGGCAAAAACGTGAGCATTGCCGTTCTCCTCCGTAGAACTCCGGCTAGCTTACGCGATATACGCCGGTCAGGAAAGGGCAGGGCAATTACCCTGCCCCTCCCCTGTCGACACTACCGATTAGAAGGGCGGCTCACCCTTCGCTCGCCTACGCCGCGTGCCTGACGCCGGGGTTGCCGCTGCGGGCTTTTCGGCCGCAGCTTTGCCGGCCCGACGACCACGTGCCGGCTTTGCCGGTGGCTCGGGGTCCGGCTCTTCTTCTTCATAGTCTTCCTCGTCGGTCTGGTCTTCGGTCTCGTCTTCCTCTCCCTCTTCATCTTCCTCTTCCGGGAATTCGTGATCGAGAATCATGTTGATGAGATCCTCGTCACTCTTGCCCTTGTATTGCGCGATCTTGAAGCCGTGACCCTTGAGGATCTTCTTCAGCTCGGCCGTCTCGAGATCCTCGAGTTCTTCCTGCCGCTCGTCGAATTCCTCGTCGGCTTCGCCTTCGTCATCAGAGCCAGGATCTTCCTGGTAACCTTCGTCTTCGTCAACATCTTCGTCATCAGGCTCGTCGGCCTTAGACGTATCCGTGCTGTCCCGAAGGAAGCGCAACACGTCCAAACTCTCGTCATAATCCGCCGTGGCCCGCTTCATCTTGGTGTTCGCCTTGACGTAAATCGGCCGATCATCGAGAGCGAATTTCACCTGTCCGATCGAGACGATATTGGGCGGGTCTTCCTTGTCCAACATCACCTTCTCGTCCCAGAACAGCTTGCGCAGCCCCGCAACCTTCTCTTCAGGGACGAGCACGGACAGGAAGTTGTTGACCCATGGCGCACCAACCTTGGTAACGTTGATGTTAAACCAGAACGAGTACCCGTTGTACTGCGCCTTGGGGGATTTCTTCGGCTCCGAGATGACGAGCAAACCGTTCACCATCGGCTCGCCGTTCTTGTTCTGCTTGAGACGGAGCATCTTGAGCCGACAGCGATACACGCCCTTGGGCGGCTGTTCGCCCTCGTAAACATCATACTCGTCCAATTCACTCTCGAACGGACGCTCGCTTTGCTTCATACCCCATGTAGCCCTGGGCATTTACTATTTCCTTCCTGTAGCCCGCGCATGCCGCGCGGAAGTCGTGCGAGTAGCAGCACGGCGACGAGTGGCCACCTGACGAGGTGGTTTCTTATGAATACCATCCGACTCTTCGATGATCTGTTGGATCTTGGGTATTGTCGGATTCGGCATATAACGCGGCAGGCAATCGAAGCGATCTTTAGCAAAGTATGGAGGAATGCCCTCGAATTGAATTCGACGCACAGTTTTCCTGTCGTCGCCCTTTCCAAGTACCCTTTTGTTCAAGTGCCCAACCACATGCATCTTCCCGCAAATGGTTTGCGATATCCCGTAATCCTTTCCTAGCAACAATGGCAATATGATATCTTCCCCCTCTTCATTCTCCTTCCGCATCTCCAGAGCAGTCCACAGAACATTAACGGGAAGATCATTAAAGTTGTTGACAAAACGCTTGAGCTTGTTCTGCCACTTTTGGTGATCCTGGATAGCCGGGATATCCTCGTCACGGGCCCCTCGACTATCGGCAACAGCACGATCGAGAATGTCACGCAGCAACTTCTCCTGCATGTCGGTGATGGAGTCGATCACCACCCATTTGTAGCCATGATTCGGATTGTCCCGGAGATACAAATAGGCTTTCTCCACATCCTCCCATAAGTTGATCGGCCAGGCATCGGCTTTACTTCCGCGACGTTTCGCGGATATTAAACCGGACTCGACTCCGATCATTAGCGCCTGCTCTGCTGTGCCCCCGAGTACCGTTTTCCCCATGCCACTATTCCCATAGATTAGCATGTTGATGCACTCGTCATAATCGGAAATCGGAATGATGGCAGAAGGCTTACCACGAGCCATTAACCTACCTCCTCTCCATCTTCATCAGTTTCGCGCATTGCGGCGATACGATCCAAGATTTCATCGCACCGTTCCACAATATAATCTGCGTCCGACCGGCTGATTCGTCCTAGGGCATGCGCGGAAAGGGCTCGCTTGCGGAGTGCTGCAGCTTCGCTAGCGCCGAGTATCTTGACCGGGCGCATTTTCTGAATTCCCCCGAATCTCCTCGTGGATGTAAGGCAGATCATTCGGGTCTTGCCCTAGAAACCCCATCCACCGTCGCATCGCCTCGTCGATGTTTGCCAGATGCTCGAGGTAAGCCCTGCGTTGGCCTGCCAACTCATCCAAATCTTTCGTCGCTTGAGCCCTCATCTCGTCGATCAGGTTAGCCGCCCTAATGTGCGGGCCGTCCGGCCCTTTTGCCTTCTCCAGATCTTCAATAGAAGCGCGGTCAAACTGCCGACCGAATTGCGTGCCCGGTATTGACACGTTTCTGCTGTAGCTGTAATCTTCCTCGTTCATGCCTCATCACCCGGCAGAGCCTTGTCATTGCTATAGACAGGAGTTCGGCAGGCATCAAGCACTTCGACGTAACGTGCCTCCATCTCCCACTCTTCGGCAACCTGCCTCTTGATTTTTGAAAGTGCTCGCGGGGCAGACGTGGCCTTGGTCGAGAAGTACACTTCCCGCCGTTGTGCGGGTGTCTTGTCGAAATCGTCCGGGTGCTGCACCGTTACCGTGTAGTCCCAAGTCTTATTGGCCATCAATATTCCTTTCTAACCCAATTATGACGACGGTTCTCAGACTGATCTGGATTACGGACGTAACCATAGGCGTTCATATGCATTTCCAGATATCGGGAGAATTCCTCTGGATGTGCATGTCGCAAATCCAATGAGGCGCTGTTAGCGGCTCGATTTAAATGGTTGAGATACTGCGCGTACTCCTTGCCTTTCATGCGGCTGCGCTCTTCCTATGAGCGGCGTACGGATCTTCGACCCGGTAGACCGCGTGCTTAAACTCGCCAACTTCATCCGGATTGGACTCATCGAGCATACACATCTCGTAGAATTCGCAATCCCAATGGCAGTCTCGAGTGTCGTTTTTGTACAGATCCAATTCCCCAGTTCGGAACATTTCCATAGCTTCGAATTCAGCGGCAATACGCTCGATTTGTCGGCCGGCTTCCACTCGGGTTCGGGTTACCGGCTCACGCAGGAATCGCGGTGATGGTTGAATCTTTGAAACGGATCCATCCTTGTTCAAAGCCTGGCCGAACTCATTCGTCGGCCGATCATCGGCTTTGATCTTCTTCAGAAAGTTGTAGGTGATTTCCACAATGTGCTCGGTTGGATTTATGAGACCTTGTTGCCGGAGCACTCGATCCGCCACCGTGTAATACGTGCCGCCCTGCGAATCCAGCTCGAGGTGTGCTGTCTGGATCTGCTTAGCTGTCTTCGTCTCAAGTAGTTTCGGCTTGCCGCGATCCGCTAAGTCCCGATAAACCCCGTCAAACGTCCCGTCCAGCTGCACCAACGGCTTGCCATCACGATCGGGAATAACAATCTGAAACGATTGTTCTGGGGCAATAATATCCCAAGAGTCGTCCTGGCCGTATTCCTTCAGGTAGCCTTCCAACAATTCCTCGCCAAACTCAACGGCATCTTCGTACACTGTCAAGTCAGGCGTAGCCGGGAAGTTCGTCCGGATAAACCGAATGTCATCTTGCGCGAACTTGCGCCAGGTAATACGCGGGTCCTTTCCGCGCTTGCGTCCTGGAGGATACCATAGCGCCAGCGCGACATGGACGCCTTCGCCGAACCAGAGTTTGTCATTTGGCGGACCCTGCGGCTTCAAACCCTCGCGCCAGCCCCACCACCAACGCTGTGGGCAGCGCTTGAAGTCTTTCCGTTCGCTTCCACGCAAATGGCGAAGAGTTACCTTGGGCATGATCCACCCTCTGACTCCCACGACATGTCAGCCCTCGTGAATATCGGTGCACAAGATCTGCGGACTTCGACCGAATTTCGCTGTTCCAACTTGTCGGCAGGTTGTCAGCGCAGACTTAGTCCAGGCTTTGTCCTCTTCGCCGTTTTCGTCCGCTGCTGTTTGCACAAGGGCTCTGGCAGCTCCGGCCGATTCAGCAACCACAACGCAGGACAGAATGTGATCATATTCGGTTTCTTGAGTTTTCTGCGTTCGGGCGAGCTTGTATATCTTCATCAATCGTTTCCTCCGTTACGATTATCGCTCTGGAGGTAGCTCCGATACGGTGTTTCCGGCGCGGAGGTATCGAAGCTACCACCAGAACGACCGGGTCAAGGGCGAGGGGTTGCCTATTCCCGATCGGTCTGGGCTGTTGGCGGGGTGGTGGGTCCAGTCTCACTCTGCTTTCGGGCTCACGTAGGACTTTGGATAAGATACACCAAACCTGCCGTGCCGATGAAACCCTGTGCTGCCACCCTCTTGGCTATCCTGAGACTCGTGCCAATCCCCTGTTAGAACGCTGCCTCGCCTTTCCGCGCAGCCGGGCGGCGACCGGCCCGACGCTCCGCAGGCTTGGCGGGAGTTTCCTCGGCAGCGCTTTCCTCAGCAGGCTCTTCGGCACCGGCTGGAGTCCCCCGACGCCCACGACGCCCACGAATCGGCGTAACCTTGCTCTCTTCCGCCTCCGGTTCGGCTGCAGCAGCCTTCGGGCGACCCCGGCCACGACGAGGGGCAGTTTCGGACTCTTCGGCCGTCTCGTCCGCAGCCTTCGACCGACCGCGACCGCGCTTGGGGGCGGCTTCCTTCTCAGCAGCCTTGACAGCGCGTGTAGTCTCCCGTGCCTGGCGCTGCTCGGCGCGCTGCTCATCCTCCTTCTGCTTCGCCGCACGGTTCTGCTCGAGTCGCTCCTGGTTTTCGTCGCTCGCCTGGTGTGCCGGTCGCAGCGCGACAGTGAGCCAAACACCCCAGGCAAACGCGTCTGCCGCTTCCAGCTCATTCGGGTCGAAGCCGGTCTTCTCCAGGATCCACGGAACGATGTGCTCCATGAGATCGGTCGGGCCCTTGTCATCCAACTTGTCGAGAATGTGAGCAAACTCGGGTGGCTCCGGCGTTGCGCTGGTCTTCTTTGCCATGTCCTCTTCCTTGTCGTATGGATGTGATGACGTCTGCTAACTGCACCTTACTCGGATCGATCCAGTCAGGCAAACTTCGAACTTTCTTCGAACTTTCTATGCTGGAGGATCAACAATTCGCATCTGCGAAATGCGAGCTGTCCCGGCCGAGTCTGGGAACTCCATGTGTGATCGACCTGCATCATGCATCTCGCGACGATGAAGCAATTCCAGCTCTTTCGCGTACTTGTCGTACCCATCCTGATAACCTCGAGCGTATCCCTGTCCATCGCCTTCGCGCTTGCCCCATTCCCAACCCCTCCAACCGGCAAGCAATACCGCAGGCGCCAAAATGATCATGCAAACAATTGCGAACAAATCCATATCAACTCTCTTTCTTCAATGCATGGTGGAATAACAACATCAACAACACGATTCCGCTCAGAAACAGGATCCAGTTCATCTCAAATCCCAATTGAAATCAATTGCCGGGCGAACTTGACCCCGCGCGCTCCGTCAAGCAACTTCTTCTGGATGAAATCCCTTCTGGTAGTTACTAACCCTATCTGTTCTTCAATGGTTCCCAGACTCCTTAGATAATACACCGTGACCTGGTGAATCCGGCTGATGCGGTGAATGCGGTCTTCGACTTGCTCTTGATCATCGGGAACCCACTTCTCATCCAGAAACACTATGTCGTCTGCCGCGTCGAGAGTAATCGAGACTCCGCCAGCGTCCGTGTTGATAAAGAACACACGCGGTCCACCTGGACTTTGAAATTCTTCGACTTGACGAAGCCGATCCTGCCGCTTGGTTTGGCCGGTTATGCCATGCGTGGCAATTCCTTTAAACGCCAGTTCGGCTCGAAATAGATTGATGATCTCGGTAGACTGCGACGCCACAACAACCTTGCTGTCGCCCCAGTCATCCTTCGCAATTCCACGTTCATCGAGGAAGTCCAGCAACCAATCGAACTTGTTGCTAGGCATAGTCGGCTTGAAACGCAGCTCAGGATCTCCGGCTGCATCAAACTTTCCGGTTGGCACCATAATGCCACACGACGTAGCAAACTGCCGAAGTCGGGTCATGCCAGCAAGTACACCCTTGCCGTACATTGTTCCACCCTCGAGATGCGCGATCGCATCCCGTTGCATGGCTTTGTAGACCTTCTCTTGCTCCGGCAGCAGTGGCAGCCAAATTCCCCATAGCGAAGTCGGATCATCCGGAATAAGTGGGGTGCCGGCATAATGCTTGGGCGGCAAATCCTTCGCCACTTCTCGCTTGGTGCGACGGATCATCACCGAGCGAAGATCCCGATGCCAATCATCCTCCATTTCCGGCTTGAGACTTCCAATCTTGATGCCAAACCCATCATTTTCTGTGTCGAAGTACCTGGTTCCCCAAGGCCAAAACGCAGAGTACAAATCCGGTCGCAACCAATTCAGCGTGCCCCAGAAGTTTTCGGCCTTGCCGCGCCAGGGGGTGCCGGACAACGCGATCCTTAGGCCGCCATCGACAATCGGCAGCATGCCGAATCCCACCCGAGTCTGACTCTGCTTCTTACGTCGCGACTTCGTGGTAATCAATGCTTTGTGCGATTCGTCTAGCACAACCGCCTGCCAAGTTGCCTGAAAGAGTTCCGGCCAATTGTGATTGATGAGCGACTTGTGACGTTTTTGGTAAGCGCACCAAGCTAGCTCTCCATCGCAAGCTTCATCAAGCTCCCTTTCCTCTTCGATAGCCTCGCGGATTTCTTTCTTTGTTGGGCCCGGACAAGATGCCTCGAATTGTGTTCTAGTCATTTCGATATTGCAAATAAACCAAGTACGGCGACCGGTCTTCGCAGCATCTTCCCAGAGCTCACGGAAAGCCTCGAGGCGTTGCTTTCGGGTGCCGACGCACGGAATCACGTCATCTTCTGGCATCCACTTCCAGACCTCACGCATCCACGTTGCCTCGACAGCGGTAGACGGACAGAACACCAGAATCGGACCCGAGGTAATGCCGGCTTCGACAATTGCACCGAATGTCTCGAGCGTCTTCCCAAGTCCTGGGTCATCGCCAATTAGCGAATCCTTTGCCCGCGCAGCGTAGGCCGCTGCAACCGTCTGGAATGGCCGCTCGCGCATCGCCGCGTACAACTTGGGCTCTTGCGCCGCAATGCGCGGAACTGGCCACTCGTCGGCTTCTAGGATGGCGTGCAGTTCATCGATCCGATCCCGTTCGGCATCAGCCCAGGCGTACAGCTCCGGGCCGATCTCGAGTTGATCGCCCCAGACCTTACGCAACTCGAGGCAGGTGCCGAAGTCGAGTGGATAGGACCAGTATTTGAATTTTCCGTTCGCATCGTAGATCGGACTGGCACCTGATACGGACTTGCACTTTGCCGGGACACCCCGGCGGTAGGGGCACTTCAGGTAGATCCGGCGACCTTTGCGCCCAGCCCGCTCGATTTGCACGCGCATCAGAACCGCCAGAGGATGTCGGTAGGCAGGACTTCTCCGGGCCCGCATGCCATCGCTAGCGCCGTAGCGCTGGCCGACAGGTAGTCATCTCCTAGCACGACGATTCGACGCCACTGCGCCACAATCTGGCCGCGCTGCAGCCGTTCATGTGTCGACACCGCAACGTCGAATTGCCACACCTTAGCGAGCACGGGCTGAACCCTTTCTGCTTAACGGCCGGTAGGAGCGACCCTAGTGGATCGGCCCGGACACCGGCAAGTTCATGCGAACCGCAGTAGCAGACATCGCACCCGCGCCGCGCACGGACAGCACTATGCGGCGTCCAGGACCTTCGGCCAGGTCTTTGAATGCGCGCTCGAGTTCGCAGTACTCGCGGTGCAACACGCCCCAGTTCTTACCGGCACGGATGGCGGCATGGCGCTCAACCTGCTTAGCGGCAAGCTGGGACTTCAGTTCGTTGATTCGCTCTTGCTTCGTCATGCCACCAGTCTACCCTCTACTTTGGACTTTGGCAATCCCGGTACGGGCCGGATCTTTCACCGACCCGTCCGGTCCCTGCTACCCCCTGGCCTGCTGTTCGAGTGCTTGCCGTGCCCGCTTGCCGGCTTCGGTACGCTTGTACCACTTGTTTCCGAGGTACTCGACAAACCCTCGTCGCAGCAACGCGGTTCCGGTCGTCCGATGCTCGATTTGGAACATGTCGTCTACTTTGCCTTTGAACAGGACTTCGGTCATGTTCGGTGACAGGTCGGACACATTGGTGACAATGTCCTCCGAGTCTGGCCTGTCGACCGGCCAAATCGCAAAGCGCAGGCCATCGTGTTCCGCTGCAGCAGCTGAAGGATTTTGGACGAACTGCATCAAGATTACGGTGAGTCGTTTGAGGGACTCCGGGCTGAAGTACTTGCCGGCAATCTGCAACATTTCGTCGCCTATCATTTTCGTCAACGCGAAACGAGCTTCATCGCGTGTCGCAAAACCCTTGCCGTCTGGCGTCTCGAGCCGGACGCTCGCCATCGCCCTGTTGAAGTCCGTAGTCGCCGTGGTGGAGTTCCGTCCGCCGTACCAACGCTGCATGCTTCCTCCTTGGTTGAACCAACGACCGCCATACTACGCCAACTTAGCTAGCTTGGCAAACTGGGAACCAACAGGCGCTCGTCACGACGATAGCCGGGCCGGGCGAACGTGCCGGCCTGTTCCAGGAGCACTCGGGGTGTCATGTAGTGCTTCCCGATCTTCACCATCTCAGTCTGGCACGAGGTTGCCGACTTGTCGCGGTGAAAGACGTTTCCACTCGGCAGCACTTGAACCCGACGCTTATGTGCCGAACACTTCAGTTTCATTGCCTTCTCCTAACGCTTCGCTGGAATGAGAAACTCGTTTGCTATTGCCAATACTGCCATGAAGATGATGAACAGAATTATGATTCGAACTATCTCCCTCATTCCTTCTCCGATCCAGGCAGCGGAAGATGAACGCCCAACTGCGGAAGGAATTCTTTTGCCATGATGTAGTAGACGACTGCGAGCAAAATCAAGACCCCTAAGCACCCCAAAAATCCCAACCCCTGCTGCTTCTTTCCCATCAAACCACCTGAACCAAACAGTCGAGTGCCACTGACCGAAAACCCTCTGGCGAAACAAACGTTAAAAACGCTTTGCCCTTTGAACTCTCATCAATCCAAATGTTCACCTGCCTTGGCGGCCATACCTGTGCCTTTTCGTAGTTGAGAGATGTCCTGTTCCACCAAACAATCGTCTTGCCACGCACGTACGAAATGATCTCATCGTCATTAGCGATGTCCGGGTCAAATGGAAGAATACGAGGCTTGATGATGATGTCGCCAAAAGCACAGACTTCGTCAACCTCGCGAGCCTTAACCTTCGGCCGACCACGCTCCTTAGGCTCTTCCGGTTCCCCGTTTAGCCGTTCCCGAGCTTTCGCGACGTTCGGCAGGTTCCGGTAGGTTTCGCCGTCATGCGTGTACAGAACACTCTCGAGCCGGTTTCCGTGCCAGTGAACTTCGATGGTTTCAGATCCTCGTTCGGCACGGACGTAGGTCGTCTGCTCCTGTGCGTTCTCATCCCATGACCAATCCCAATCGGCCTCTTCGCAATCATCAATAAAAACACATGCTTTCCCAAGAACCGGATAATCATCATCACTCATGACTTACCGCGATTCCCTAGCCAATGCTCGAACTCTTCGCGGTCAAACGGCGTTCGAAATTCTTCTACTCCCGCAAGATGCAGTATCTGATACAACTTGTCATATTCATGGTCATAATGGCAGACATCTCGTTGGGAGCCACAGCATCGTTCGAAGTGTTTACTTATCAATTCAATTCGATCATATATCTGCCGTAGCTGATCGTCGGTAAATTCAACAACTTGAATCTGTGGGATCTCCGGAGGACCCAAGTCTTCGGCGGCAAGACCATTGGCAACATCCCGGAGATGCCTCGCATAAGACTTCATGCGTTGCATCCTTGATACGTCAACTTTAAGTTCGCCTGCACGCGGAAATTCTGCCCCTCGATCTAACATCTTCGCGTCTTTTAACAAAATGTGGACAGCTTCCTTTACAGCATCGGCGTGATTCATTTCGCACGCTGCCGGTTGACACGCCGCGACTTCCGCGCGGTGCGGTTCTTCGCCCGGCGCCGATCGATATAAGACTTGGCCTCTTTCCCGGCAATCACACGGTTGTTGGACATCCCGCTGCGCGGACGTGGGTTAGAGATGCCGTTATCAATATGAATATGGCGATTTTCCAATTCCGCGAACCCGGCGCGGGTAAGGGAGCCGTCTGGGTTAAGGAGTCCGCGCTTGTGAAGTGTTGCGTTCGTCGAGTTATTCTTTGGATTGAGCGGCTCAACTGCATGTCCGGCCGCGAGACGAAGTCCCTGAACTTGGATGTCGGTTAGTCGCATGGTGTAAACCCTCTCTATTTGGCAGGGAAAAGATTGAGTTCGGCACGGCCCTCGTGATATCCGCTCGCTGTCGGCATCGTGCGCACGTCGAGTTCCGCCTGTCCGGCGCTGGTAAGCACAGTCCCGTCTAGTAAGCCGCGCCTTTGCAGCGACGCTCGGGTGTTGGCTTTAGGTTCTCGGTCGCACTCGCCTGCGTAGTACATAAGTCCGTCAATTTGGGAAATGCTGAGATTCACAAGGTAAACCCTCTCTACTTGTGCTTGGGGCAACGGTACGTGGTCCCGCAAGAGCACGGCCGAAGCGGAACAGCAGGATTTGGCGTGTTCGTCCGGTAGTTAAATCCTTGGGTTGCCGGCCGAACAAGTGCGGCAAGAGCTTCCTTGCGAGTGCGGTACACGTAGAAGCATGCCTTGTCGACGTACGGACCCTTGGAGCGGTAAACAACCCACCGAACGGCACCGTTGCCAGCGCACCCGGAATGCTCCGGTCCGTCGCGGAACAAGACTCGAACCTCATCAGTGGCGCCTGGTGCCGGATGCGGCAAACTGACAGCCCTGACGATGTCCTTGGCCTGGTACATGGGATGAACCCTTCCTCCGTGGTGCCTAACAAGACCCAGCTTACTCCAAATCCCTAGTTCTGGCAAGGGTGGATATGGGGATCAGCCCCAACTGCAACAGAATGCTCTTACTGTGCGTCGATAGCCAAAGACGCCTGAACTCTGGGCTGACGTCAGAAGTGATGGCAAAGCTTCCTCCAAATTCAATGAGACTCTCAGCAAACCGAGGCAAGTCTTTGCCCTTGACAACTGTTGCCCAGGGAAAGCAACTGGGCAAGTGTGCCATATAAGTGCCCACAGTTGCCTCCTAGTGATGAGCATAAAAGGTCCAGTCGCTCTCGACCAGACCGCACATAATCGCCAGCTCTACAAGGTATTTAACGCAGCTTTCGTAGTCTCCCCAGCCATTAGGCGGATTCAGTGCTCGGTATTTCCATGGCTCCGCGAGCATACTGCGAACTGCTGTTGCCAGAGTCAGCTTAACTTCGCCGGCAGGTTTGCCATTCAGCGCAGCTAAGTTAGCCCCTGCCAGTGTCCACATAGGCACACAATTAGACGTCATGTTGATGCTGTCTGGCCCACCCTCTTCGAACCCACACCAATAGCTCATACTACTGCTCCATAATAACATGATTGACTATCAGTCACTAACTTTATTTGAATGATGTCAGAGTCCGGAATAGTCAAAGTTCCGCAAGCTGGTCGACCAGAAAACACATACTCCTTTGTCAGAGCAAAGTATTCTATGTATACCAACACTGACCTTCGATTCTTTCGTTGGCGCTCCCTTTTATGCACTACTAGATACTTCTGCCCCTTTGTCATTTCATGCATGCCGAGTCTCCCAACGCTCCATAGCTAGCTCGCGCACAGCATCGATATCAGGTTTGTAAGGGTTCGTCATCACTGCGATGCAATAGGCCACCCCTTGTGCTTGCCCGCGTTCTTCGCCATACTCTTTCCAGTCTTCCCGCTCATCGATTAGGAACTCATCGAGCAATTCCCATTGGCTAGGAGGCTCCGAATCGCTTGGCGGACCCTTCTCCATGAGCCGATCCATGATGTCGTCCAGCTCTTCCCAGAAGATCTCGAGCAGTGTCCGGCCGACATGTGGTTGGGGTCTAACCATCTTCTCTCACCTTCTTCGCGTACTGGCCGGATCGCGTCAAATGCCATTCTCCGTCTTCTGGCACATCCGTTGGGTATTCAGGAAAAGTCTCTTCTGGGTAGGCTCCAGTACACCATTCGGTGTACGGCTCATGCTTGCAAGGCTCTGGAGGGACCGGATCCACACCGAGCAATTCCAAGAAGCCCTCGAAATCCTCATCGCAATAAAAGCCGTCTTGGCTCATTCCAGACCTCCAAAAATACTTTCCAACTCCGGAAGCTCGCCGGTGAAAACGAATACCAACACGATAAACAGTAGGATGAAGATTGCGAGTAGGCAGGCCGCGAGAAACAATCGCTCGAACACCGATTTACCGCCGTTCGCGGCCGAGGTCTAGGCCGGTCTCTTCAAGCAACACTCTTGCGAGGCGACTGGTGATCGGCGTAACGAACGTGCCTAGCGACTTCCCGTCCTTACGCTCGAGTTCGTACCGCACCAAATCCTTCCCTTTGTCATCGGTGGTCTTGTTCACATTTCCGATCCAAAGCTCAGCCGTAGGCACTGGAACCACCCTTCTTAACTTCAGAGTTTACTTTTGAGCCATCCACTCGGCAGCTCGCTTCCGCCAGCTCCATGACTTTCGGATTTCAGCCCCGAGCAGCGCCAGCACCATAGGCAGTCCGAAAACTCCCAGGCTCATCATTGCCCCGCCTATTTGATTAATCACCCTTCGCTCCTATCCTGGGCACTCGGCCCGATCCGTAACATACTCCACAAACGCGTTTCCAGCTAAGGGGCCCGCGACGAGAACCCATACCCTTGCACGTCGGACAGTCTTTGTCTGGCCAAATAAACAGGCTGATTCTCCAGAGAACGAAAAGCACGACAATTACGATGAATGCTTCCATCACTTGCTTCCTGTCTTCGCAGGTGTAACCCCAATAACAACATGTCCATCTTCAATCGCGAATTGCTTCGCTTGCTCGGGAGTAGGGGCCGAGTAATGCCGAACTGTCTCAACTCGGCCCCACCACCGCAGCGCAACCCGGTACAGCGTCACTGCTCGATCCCCTTCGTGTTGTTGCCGGCAACCTTCGTGGAGCCGAGGTCTACCTGCGCGGCTGCGTTCGCACCAGCCTGTCGACCGGCCCGGTCTTGCGTCCGTGCGTGCTCGCGCTCCCAACGAGCCTGCGCTTGGGCATCTTCCCTGGCCCTCTTACGGTCATATGCCGCACGCTGCGTGGGAGTCATCTTCTCGTACGCGGCCTGCTCTTGTTCGCGCTGCTTGGCAGTTTTAGCTTCGAACTCGGCCCACTGCTCGTCAGTCCACGGCCGAAGGTTCGGGAACATCTCATAGAACCTAGCGTCTACTTCACTGTACCGATCGGCAACGACAAGCGCTTTGCCGGACTGCTCCGTGGCTTCCTCCGTAGCAAGACGCTGCCTGCGCAACCGGGCATCGATCGTTGCCGCAAAACTCTGCGCGTACGCGTGCCGATAAGCCTCGTGGCGCTGCGTATGCGACGTTGGCTCGACACCTTCTGCCTTGCACTGGCGACGGTAAGCAGCCTTAAGCCGACCGTCGTTAGGCGTGCACTCGAACCCGTGCGCGGTCGCCTGCTCCGCGATCCAGCCCCACTTACGTCCGGCTTCCTTGAGGATCTTAATGTTCTCGTCTGCCGTACGGGCAGTGTCCCAAGTCGGGTCTAGCTTCGACACAAACGCGAAGTAGACGTTGTTCCAAATCATCCGGGCGTACTCGACATCTTTCTCGAATCCCACCATAAAGATCTTCGATGCACTCGAGTAACTCGGCCGGATCGCGATCCGCACCCGCGCGGATTTTGATATCCCTTTCAGCATTGTCGAAAGAGGGCCGTACCAGGGGTTGCTGGCCGGAACAAAATCGAAGTCGATCGAAGTAGGCATCGTCCGCTGTTCGGCCGGCTTCTGCATCTCGAGCACAGCCTGATCGATTTGGTACTTCTTCATCATGGCGTCGGCCCGTGCAAGCGCGGCTTCCGCGCTGCCTTCCTCGCCGTGACGCCGGAAGTGTTCGGCCTGCTCGATCAGCTTTGCGATCTGGGCCAGCTTGTCATTGCTCGCGAACATCGGGGTGAACCCTCCTGGTTGAACCAGCCGTACGACGTCAGCTTACTCCAGTTTTCAGACTTTGGCAAGTTTTTGCCAAGGCAGCCTGGCAGACTCGCGTTCGGCCTCAGCTAACGACTGGCCTCGCCACTGGACATCAACAGTCAAGTCCGGATTCTCGCGCAACACCCGGCCAAACTCTTTTCGGCCCGAACCGAGCCAACGAACTAGCTGGTCTGGTTCGTAGCTCCAGAGAGCATACTGCATCTGCCCTCCTCCTTTCAGAAATTTGGCAATTCAAGAATTAACTGCTAACTCCAAGGCACGTTTGATACGATCCATGCCTTCAATCCGGAGCCGGGCTAGATCACGCTGAGCAATCTTTAACGCGAATTCAAGAAAGGCCGCATCTCCATCTTCAATCTGAACATTTATCATTAGTATCAACATCCTTTGGGAAGTCAGTCGGTTCGATGCACCGGGCAGGGCCGAAAATCGCCTTGCCAACAAATGCAATCGTGTAGATCTGGATTGCGTGTCTCATCTTTGGATCGACGGAGCTTGACGATAGCGACAGTTGCCGCCGTTCGTTCAGCTTCCGGAAGTGCGGCCAACGCCGCTTCGATATCTGCGCTGATATACCGACTATAGTCCCGAGCTGGCACCGTCTGATTCGACATTTCCATTGCCTCTCTAACTAGCCTAGCCTGTTCTCGCAAATGGGATCGAATAGATCGGGCGCTTGCTAAGCCGGCACGACGGACCCGCGCTGCAATCGCTGCACAAGTGCATGGACTACCTTTGCAGCGCGGGTCATGTCGCTCTTCCATTACCAACCCATCTTGCCTGCACAGATCGGGCCGATACCCGCCCTGCGGCTGTTCTCGTCGGTGAGCGTCCGATTGCATACCCCACATTGCCCGATCTCTTTGCCGTAGCGCTTCGATGCGTTCTCCGGGCCAACCGCAACGATCCGAGACAGCACGTCATACCGCGAGTTCGCAGCCTTCACCGGCCAGTATTCGTCGGATGCCTGAACCTTGATGAAGGTGTAGCCCTTCCAGCGTCCCTGCGTAGGCTTGTCGACAAGGTAGAACTTCAACGTTCCGTCAGCCTCGACCGCATAGTGACCGGCCGGCACCTTGTCTTCCATCTTGCGCATGTCCGGGAAATCGGAACGCTTCGACCCGGAGTAGGCCGGGGCATCGTGACTGCCGCTACCGAAATTCCAGTTCGGCTCTTCGGGCAGACTGTATGACGTCATGAGCGACTCTCCCCCTCCGACTGTCGCACCTACGGGATGCCGGGATGCCGCTGCGCACGAGCGGACCTCCGCGACGCTCGTGTGGATCTGTGGGCAGTAGCCACACTTGATACTAGCCACGGGTTACACCCTTCCTCGGTTGAACCGAACGGCCGTCAGCCTACCCCATTTTGTTGAAGTTGGCAAGCCTAGACGGGAGTGTCGGGCAGGGGAGCCGTTCCTGCCCGACATGCCTGATGTCCTGTATCAGACCTCCCTGCTTGTCGCTAGCAAAGCACCGAAGCGCAGCCGGCCGTACTCACCGGTGCCGAGTCGGCCCCAACCGGAGCGATCCCGAGCGCGTAGATCCCGAAGAAAGTCAGGGCAGATGCAGCCGCCACGAAACCCTTCAGTGCCATGCGCGGGAACTTCAGCACCCGACTCGGATTCTTGCTGTCCCGAACGGAGAGATCCTTGTTGTCCACGTGCACCTCCACGCAATTCCCGCCTGAGCTACCGCTCAATGAACTGCGGCGATAACCAGACACAGAAATTGCCTCCTAGTTGTTGTAACTTGACCTTATAAAGTGGGCGGTCGGTTTTTGACATATCTGTCAGTTTACCCGAGCGCAACCCCGGCCACCTGACTCCTTGCCATACTCCCTCGCCTGGCTAGGCTACCTGAACCTTTTCAAGGCTTGCGACCTATACTGGGACCCGTCACCTATATTTCCAAACCGCGCTGCAACAGGGATGAGCTCTGATCCCTGCATACGCGCCGCCCGCGACCGATAGCTTACCGCACTCCGGAGCATTCCGGATACCGACTTCCGATCTCGCATTTGTGAATCTCGAGCCGATGTCGAGTCACACTGCATTGCTCACCGTCGCTGTCCGCAATGAACAGCACGACAGTCTGATCAAGCTGCAACGTCTTCCCGGTGATCGGGCCAGAGCACCAATCGTTTAGGACAGTGCCGGCTCGCAACAAGTCATATACCGCTGCGCCTATCAAAAGCAGCCCAAGAAAAACGGCAATCACGATTAAAAGTCTCATCAGTGTGCGCACCTCGGATAAAAATCACCGACATCACACAGGTTGAGACGAGCAGCATTGTCTTGGACTGTGCAGTGCTCAGAAAGCGACCAGCCCGACTTGTCGTGAATCGTCAACTTGAATTGATTACCGATTGCCTCCCTTTTTGTGATATTACCGTCACACTCGCCGGTGAACTGATCGACAACAATGAATATTCCGATTGTCAATACTATGATAATGATGAGGGTGATCGAGAGCGTTCTGATCACTTTTGGACCTCATCATTGCTGTCGAAAAGCGAGTCAGCAGATAAACCGGAAGGCTCGAACTTCGTGCCAAATGGCACCTGCGCGATGTTTTTGTTCTTGTCACTCCAATACTTCTGGAACCGGTAGAGGACTCGAGCCGGATCGACATTCGCCCGGTCGCAGAGTTCCCCGTACCTGTCAAGTTCGGCTTCAGTAATTGCTAGTGGAGCTTCCGCCCAGCGCGATCCGAGATTTCCCAACTCCCAAACTTCCAAGATTACATCTTCAGGGCTGATTCTCTCTGGCATGGCAACTCTTTTCCTCGGCAACTTTTCCTCCGTATCAACCTGTCCCAACCTTAACTTAGGACTTCACTTTTTGCCTTTCTTGGCAGCTTGCTTTTGTATCTTCTTGGCCGCAGCTTTGGCCCTAGCCGCTTCCCTGGCCTTAGCGGCTGCCGCTCTTTTGTTGATTGTCTCTTTACGCCCGGCCAGACGCTTGGCTTCGTGATCCTTAGCGTCTGCTGCATCTTTGTTGATGCGGTTAGCTTCACGTTTATGGTGTGCCTTGACATTCTCAAATTGCTTGGCCGTCTTGACCTTATTCAACGCACGATCAGTACTCGCCTCTAAATCACTTAGCCGTCGATCTCTCCGCTTACCGATCCTCTTGGCAACCCGACCCGAACGCCGACCTTCATTCGCAATCTTCGCATTGGCGTCCTTAGAAGCTGATTCGATGCGCTGATTCGCATGGCTATCAATTGCACGCACCTTTTTGTCTACATTGACCGGAGGTGCTGTCCCTTTGGGACGGTAAGTCGTGCCCTTCGGCATCTGCGTGGCTTCAGTCCTACCAAATATGGGAAGACCCGTATCCTCAACCTTGTCGCGCCTCTTCTGTAACCGCTCATTGGCAGCTTCACGTTGCGCTTTAGAATTCTTCCAAGTTCCCTGCGCTTCGCGTAATTGGCGCGAAGTCTCATCTTCCGGAACACGACGTGGCATGCGAAGAACCTTCTTAGAGGGGTTGAATGTCAGATGCGTAGAAAAGCCAAGTTTCTTCTCCAGTTGTACCGTCGCCGTAGTGCATCACTATCTCATAGTCGTATGGCCGACCGGCACTCATAGAAGATCCCAATTGTACGATCTTACCTTCGCAGTTAGCGATGCCTGCCTCGTGAAGGCCATCGTTATCGAGGGCGACGACAATGTCACCGATCTTGAACACGGGTTGCACCCTTCCTCGCGGCCTACCTCCGTATCGGCCGTACGCGCACCAGCCTACCGTATCGCCATCTGATTGGCAATGTAGGGGTCTACCAGGCATAAGAAGGATCGAGCCGCAGCACACACAGACGAGACTTGGGGTATGCCTCCGGGGCGCGGCTCGATCCTTGGGGGCGGCAGTCGAGGGGTTGGGGACCTGTCCCTGCCGCCCTGTCTATTCTACGCGGCAACTTGCCGATTTGCATCCGTCGCATGCACGGGCCGACGAGGATCAGCAATGGCCGCTCCGGCCTGGACCAGAGCAATCATAATCGTTAACCACTCAGCCCCATCCACGCCGTCGATAATGGCGAGTTCCAGAACTGCCGTGCCTGCCAAAAGAACTGTGACTACGTTCTTGGCGAAACGCATCACAACGGTATCCGGAATGACCCAAACACCGATGGCCTGCAAACCGATTGCAATCGACGCCACAACCTCAGGGCCAGTCATTACACCATCGCTAACCGCAGTCTGAATAAAGACCGCAATTGCGCCAAGGACTGACCAAATTAACTTCCAATAGTCTCGCATCTCATTCTCTCCTAGGTTTGCTGTGGAGTAGCCATTGACTCGAGCATAGCCTTGATGTCGGCAACATCGCTTTGGATGGAATTCACCTTGTCCTCAAGGTCGTCAACCTTTTGCTCGATAGTCACCGTCCGCTGCTCCGCGTAGTGCAGCGTGATCCAAGCCGGGACTGGTTCGCCTTCCTTGGGATCGACGTCAGTCCACCAGACTCCATTGACAATCTCGCCTACAGTCGGCACGGTCTCCTCCGTAACTCGGGAATACTCGATACACCTTTGAATTTGCAGCCGACCGGGATCCCAGTGCTCGTCTGGGGCTGGAACATGTTGATGCCCTAGATGTCCAGAGAAACTCCGGAAGTTCGCATCCGAAAGCCGGATCGGACTACGCGACGTGGCCAGCACAATGCCTTCGTCAGCCCCATAGAACCGAATATGAATATCTGGAACGCCATAAATCTCACGTAGCGGACGGATGATGTCTTCGCCGTAGTTTTGACACCACTCATCAGGCCAGAGATGGGATTGCTCCGAGAATCCAACTATCTCGATTTGGAACACACACTCGTCGTCGCTTTCCGCGCCGCGCAGGGCGAGCGAATGCCGATCCATCCTGATGTACTGGTGAATACTTCGGAATCGAACATCGTAACCCAAATGTGGCGGGAAATCCTTGTAAGTCCGCTCCGCTCCTAAAAGGGTACTGCCTTGAGTCATGTGATGGAGGGCTTTACGCCGTTGCGTCTCATCATATGCCCCGCCATCGGGGCCGAGGTCAATGAATGTTGCTCCGGGAAACAACGGAGGAATTGCCATATTTCCTCCCTTCTCAATTAACAAGTAATGTCAGAAGGCAGCGGATTCTCCGCACGCTTCTGCTGTGCATCGCCTAAATTAGTATCATAACTAGCTACAGATTTCCTCCAATCTTGTATGGCCTGAAGCCGTTGCTCGCTAGTGGTTTTCGAATCGAGGATAACATTCAGCATTCCCAAGGTACCGGCATTCAGCGCCTTCTGCGCTTCCCGGTCTTTCTCGGTTGCAGACTGTCTCTCTTTCAGTGCGTTAATGAAGCTGGTGTTGAAAGATTGCTGGCACGCAGCCTCTTTCGCTAACTCACTTGTTTCATGACGAAGCCTAATGGTCTCCTGATTAGTTTCCCTTACATTGATGAACAATGTAACAAGACCAACTACTGCCAGAACTTGAAACAAAATTCCGATTATCACCAAGAAAATTGGCCTAAGGATTAATGGCCCCTTCCTATCGCCCATTGAACCTGCCTCCTCGCAGTTTCTTGCGCACATCGTTCATAATGACACTCTTTATCAAGAGGCCAAC